>VOFC01003994.1_pt1 | contig 27951 bp, 38 predicted proteins | sample 5384161 | NCBI WGS metagenome assembly VOFC01 (sample SAMN12384722, study PRJNA508395) | human gut metagenome | isolation source: healthy gut B | host: Homo sapiens | reverse complement strand
CGCACACGGAACACCGATCCTTTGGGGTCGGTGTTTTGTTATACGTATCTATATTTCCAATACAGTATTCCAATGAAATTGAGGCTTTTATGTATCAGTATATTCTTTTGATCTGATGGAACATTGACTGATCCGCGTGAGGGAATTACCAAATCGGTGCAGTATGCGCTGGATAAAATGGGTATTTCGGAGCCGGATCTTTTCATCCCTCGAGCATTTTATCGGCCCTCCGCTGTATGATGAATTCCGCCGCTGCTACAATATGGACGATCAGCAGGCGAAAACAGCTGTCGCGGCCTATCGTGAACGCTTTGGGGACCGTTGGCTGGACGGAAAATATCCTTTTTCGACGGCGTTCCGGAACTGCTTGGCGCTTTACATGACGCTGGAAAGAAAATCGCGATCGCATCCTCCAAACCGACTGTTTTCGTCCGGAAAATCCTGCATATGTTTGAAATCGAACAGTATTTTGATGTTGTCTCCGGCGCGTCGCTCGATGGAAAGATCGGAACAAAAGCGCAGGTCGTTCAGCAGGCACTCGATGCCTTCCGCATCGCGGAGCGTAATGATGCAGTTCTGGTCGGTGATCGCTTTCATGACGTTGAGGGCGCACGCGCGTGCGGTCTTTTCTGCATCGGCATAACGCTCGGCTTCGGCGGCCGGGAAGAGCTCGTGTCCGCCGGCGCGGCTGCGGTCGTTGATACGCTCGATGAATTACGCGAGATTCTCCTTGGCTGACCGGCGCATGCCTATTAGAATGCCTGAAAAATGACGGTAATGTCGCTTTACCCCATCGGTTTTGTGTGGTATACTATATCTGCAAAGGCTTAATTGAGTTTTGATCTGCCTGAAAGCCAATAACAGGCAGATTTTACACGATGGATACATATTTGCACATGCTCGGCTGTGAAAAATAGGGAAAGGTATGAAAGATTATGTTCGGCTACGAACCGGAATATATTGACTGCGGAGATGCACGCATTGCCTGCTACGACATCGGACGGGGACGTCCGCTTATTCTGCTGCACGGAAACGGTGAGGACAGCTCTTACTGGAATGCGCAGATTTCCGAATTTACCCGTTTCATGCGTGTGATCGCTGTGGACAGCCGCGGTCACGGCGCGTCGGACAGCGGAACAAAGGGGCTCTCCTTTGAACTGATGGCGCAGGATCTTAATATTCTGGATGTCAAGGACATCAAAAAAGGCATTTTTCCTCGGCTTTTCGGACGGCGGAAACCTTGCAATCAAGTTTGCGCTGCAATGGCCGGACATAGTCGAGAAGCTCGTGCTCAACGGCGCAAATGTGGAAATGTTCTTCGGCGTTAAGCCGCATGTACAGCTGACAACATTCGCCGGTTACGGCGCAGCCTCGCTGTTCAGCCGCATCAGCCGCAAGGCTGCGCGCCGGCGTGATGTGCTCGGCCCTCATGGTGCACCCTTACGGTGTGCGCATGGACGATCTGTGCGCGGCTCGAAATGCCGACCCTCATCATCGTCGGCGAGCACGACATGATAAAGGACAGGCAGACCCGCGAAATGGCGGCGCATATTCCGCCCAGCCGCGTCGAGGTGTTCCGCGACGGCGACCATTTCGTTGCCGCAAAGCAGCCGTCACGCTTTAACCGCACGGTTATGGAATTCATTTTAGGGAGATAAGCAAACATGGAATTTTTGAAAGCAGGAGAACCTGTCGAGAGCAATATTTTCAATCAGCTGGACGAAAAAAACGCGCGCTGATCGAAAAAGGCGTTGATGTCATCAATCTATCGATCGGTACGCCGGATTTTCAGCCGGACAGGCACGTGATGGAGGCTGTGAGCAGAGCCGCTCTCGATCCGGATATGTACAAGTATTCGCTGACCGAGACTCCCGAGCTGCTCGAAGCCGTTGAAAAGTGGTACAAGCGCCGCTATGATGTCGATCTCGCGGACGACGAGATCATTCAGGTTTCCGGCTCGCAGGAGGGCTTTGCGCACATCGGCTTTGCGTTTGCAGGGCCGAACGACCTCATTCTTGCGCCGGACCCGGGCTACCCGATCTTCACCTTCGGTCCGCTCATGACCGGTGCGACCATTGCGCTCTATCCGCTGCGCGAGGAAAATAACTGGCAGCTCGATTTTAACGATATTCCGGAGGATATTGCGGAGCGCGCTAAGGCAATCGTCGTTTCCTATCCGAACAACCCGACCACGGCCGTTGCCGACCGCGCGTTTTATGAAAAAGCTCGTGCTGTTTGCACGCGAGCACAACATGATCGTGCTGCATGACAACGCCTATTCCGACCTCATGCTCGACGGCACGGACGGCCTGTCCTTCCTGTCTATTCCGGGCGCGAAGGAGGTCGGCGTTGAGTTCAACTCGCTCTCCAAGACCTACAATCTGACCGGCATGCGCGTGTCGTTTGTTGTCGGCAACCGTGAGCTGATCGCGCGCTTCCGTGCGTTCCGCTCGCAGATCGACTACGGCACGTTCTATCCCATTCAGGCAGGCGCTGTGGCCGCGCTGAACGGGCCGCAGGACATCGTCATGCGCAACCGCAAGGGCTACATGGCGCGCCGCGACGCGCTGTGCGGCGGTCTGCGCAGCATCGGCTGGAACGTCCCCGACGCGCAGGGTACGATGTTCGTCTGGGCGAAGGTGCCGGAGGGCTACGCCTCCTCGGCGGAGTTCGCGATCGACCTGCTCGAAAAGACCGGCGTGATCGTCGTTCCGGGCAGCGCGTTCGGCAGGCACGGCGAAGGCTATGTTCGCATGGCGCTCGTCGTTCCGCCCGAGAGGATGCAGGAAGCCGTCCGCAGGATTGCGGAGAGCGGCATTCTGAACAGGTAACATGAAACAAGGCGGAGAGCCGGCCGCAGCCGGCTCTCCTTTTTTTAGACCCGAAGGGAGCGGAAAGAATGAAACTCATTTCATGGAATGTAAACGGCCTGCGCGCGTGCATGGGCAAACAGGGCTTTCTGGAGTTTGTCGCGAGCAGCAGCCGGATATGCTGTGCCTCCAGGAGACAAAAATGCAGCAGGGGCAGGCGGATGTGCCGCTCGAGGGCGGCTATCACGAATACTGGAACTCGGCGGAGAAAAAGGGTTACTCGGGTGTGGCACTGTTCACAAAGACCGAGCCGCAGTCTGTGACGCTCGGTCTCGGCATCGACGAGCACGACCATGAGGGCCGCGTTATCACGGCGGACTACGGCGAATTCTATCTGGTAACGGTCTACACGCCGAATGCGCAGGACGGCCTCAAGCGGCTGGACTACCGCATGCGGTGGGAGGACGCCTTCCGCGATTACCTGTGCCGTCTGGACAAGGATAAGCCGGTCATCGTGTGCGGCGATATGAATGTCGCGCATGAGGAGATCGACCTCAAGAACCCCAAGACCAACCGGAAGAATGCCGGCTTTTCGGACGAGGAGCGCGGCAAGATGACCGAGCTGCTCGCCGCCGGCTTCACGGATACCTTCCGTCATTTTTACCCCGGGCTGGAGGGTGCGTACTCGTGGTGGAGTTACCGATTTCACGCGCGCGAGAAGAACGCAGGCTGGCGTATCGACTATTTCCTCGTGTCCAGCCGCTTTACCGACCGCGTTAAGAGCGCGTCCATTCTGAGTGATGTGTTCGGCTCGGATCACTGCCCGGTGATGATCGAAATTGAGTGATTACCGTTATTTTCCCGACACGGAAGCATGGCTGAATCAGGAAAACGAGGAGAGAGACCGGACTCCAGAGCCATATTTCCGTCCGGATGCTATCGACGAGGACGCAGAGGAAGAATGTGACGAGACCGGTCTCTCTGCTGATTTTCTGCCCGAAATGCCGACAGAGCCATGCCCCTGCTGCGGCGCGGATCTTCCGGAAAATCCCTCGTGGGGGTATATCTGCCCGGTGTGCATGTGGGAGATCGACTATGATGTCGAGGATGACCCGGACGCGCCGAGCGACCAGAACAACGGTCTCAGCCTGAATGAGGCGCAGATGAATTTCCGCGCGTTCGGCATCGCAGATCCATGGCTTTTGCAAAGATGAATAAAAACGGCTCTCCCGGAATGAAAAGGGAGAGCCGTTTTGCTGTTTCGACAGTCTCAGCCGCCGAGCAGCTGACAGAGCGCGACCATCGCCGGGATGGTGAGGGCGGAAAAAATGGTCGAGACCGCAGTCGCGCGGGTCGAGAACAGGTAATCCGTGCCGTAGGTCTTGCCGAACAGCGAGGCTGCCATCGCGACCGGCGCCGCTGCGCTGATGAGCATGGAGCAGCGCAGCGTGTGATCGAGCGGCAGGAGCAGGAACACCGCGAGCGTGATGAGCGGCAGGATGAGCAGGCGCAGCGCGGAAACGAAGTAGACCTGTGTGTCGCGGAAGCATTCGCGCAGGTCGCACTGCGCGAGGAACGCGCCGACCGCGATCATCGCGATGGGCGTATTGAGCGAGGCGAGATAAGAGACCGCCGTCGCGGGAACGGACGGCAGCTTGAACGGCGTCAGGAAGCAGAACAGGCCGATGAGGTTGGAAATGACGCCGGGATTGATAAAGGTGTTGCGGAGGCGCTCCGCGCGCGGCACATCACGGGAAAGCTGACCTACGCCGTAGGTCCAGAGCAGCAGATTGTTCACCATGATGAACGCCGAGCCGAGGAACAGACCCTTCGAGCCGTACAGCGCGTCGAGCAGCGGCAGACCCATGAAGCCGCAGTTGGTGAACACGACACAGAAGCGCTTGTCCGCGAAATTGGCGTGCGAGCCGTTTTTTTACGGAAGACGAGGTGGCTGACGAGAATGCTCAGTCCCATGGCTGTGCACGTGCACAGAACGGAAAGGATAAGAGCCTTGCCGAGCGCCGGGTCGAATTCGCGCTGAAACGAGTCGATGACAACGCAGGGCGCGACAATTCGCGTCAGGATAAAGGAAAGCTGACCGGCGCCGTCGTCGTTGATGTATTTTTTCGGTAGCAGAACGCACCGACGCCGATGAGCAGGAACATGACGATGATCTGAGAGACTAATATCTGTATGTTTTGAAGCACCTTGTGTGCCCTCCTTGAAAGAAATCAATTTAATCATAAAGCAGCAGGGCACCGTTTGTCGATGCAGAAAAGGCATAATGCGCAGACAAAGCGCATAAAATGCGGCGAAAGGGGTGGACGGCAGTGAAAAAAATGGTCTGCACGGCGGCGGTGCTCGTTCTGCTGCTCATGAATGCGGCGGCTCTGCCGGAGCTCGGGGCGCTGCACGCGAAATCGGCGGCACTGTATGCGGCAAACGGGCAGGAGCTTTATGTATCGAACGCGGACGAGAAGCTCCAGCCGGCGTCCGTGACCAAGATCATGACCCTGCTGCTGGTGATGGAGGCGCTCGAGCGCGGCGAGGTGACACTGGACACCATGATAACCGGCAGTGAGTACGCCTGCTCGATGGGCGGCACGCAGATCTGGCTGGAGCCGGGCGAGCAGCTGACACTGGATGAAATGCTCAAGGCGATTGCGGTCGGTTCAGCGAATGACTGTGCGGTTGCGGTAGCGGAGCATCTGGCGGGCACAGAGGCCGCCTTTGTCGAACGGATGAACGCCCGGGCGCGCGAGCTCGGCTGTACGGGAACAACATTCATCAATGCCAACGGTCTGGACGGCGAGGGAGAGAGGACACTCACGACCGCGCGCGACCTTGCGCTTATTTCGTGCGAGCTGCTGCGCCACCCGAAGATTCTCGACTACACGGGCATCTGGATGGACAGCATCCGCGGCGGCAAATTCGCCCTCGCGAACACGAACAAAATGCTGCGCAGCTACAAGGGGCCTGACCGGGCTCAAGACCGGCTATATCCGCGAGGCTGGGTTCTGCATCTCCGCAAGCGCGGAACGGAAGAATTGAGCCTTGTTGCGGTGGTCATGGCCGCTCCGACCAAGGAGGACCGCATGGCAGACGCGGCAGCCCTGCTGAACTACGGCTTCGCAAACTTCACGGCGTGGACACCGCCGGAGGAGAGCTGCGCGGCCGTTCCGGTCACGCTGGGGCGCGCGGACACAGTCGCGCTGCGCATGGAGGGAGACAGCGTCTGCGTGCTCGAAAAGAGCGCGGTATCCACGGTCGAGGCCGAGCGAAGGGTACCCGAAAGCCTGACCGCGCCCGTCGAGGAAGGACAGCAGGTCGGCGAGCTGATCGTCAGAAACGGCGGAGAAACCCTGCTGACCGTGCCGCTGTGCGCGGCGGAGAGCGTGGAGGCGGTCACGGTTTTCGATCTGTTCGGCCGTTTCGTGCGCTCGGTCACGGGAACGGGAGCGTGACACACGGGGCGGCGTTTTCGGAATGCGTACTTTTTGACGAAAGATTTGCAAATCAGGCTTGTGATTTTGGTGAATCTATGGTACACTAATAGCAACCTCAAAGGTTGGGAGGACAAAACTATGGTAAAACTTATTATCGGCGGCACCGGCTCCGGCAAGACCAAGGAGCTGATTGACCAGGTAAACGCTGCAGTAAAAGAAGAAAAGGGAAGTGTTGTCTGCATTTCGCGCGGCGATAAGCTGACTTTCGATATCTCGCACGACGCTCGCCTGATCGATGCTAAGGAGTACCCGATCAAGGGCTACGAGGGTCTGCTCGGCTTTTGTCGGCGGCATCCATGCCGGCAACTACGATATCACCCGTGTCTTCATCGACGGTCTGTACAAGATCATCGGCGGCAAGGACGCAGCCAAGGCTGAGACCTTCCTCGACGAGCTGAGCGCATTCTCCGAGAAGCACACGGTCAACTTCGTTGTTTCTCTGAGCGAGGATCCGGCAGCAGCTACCGAGGGTATGAAGAAGTACCTCTGATCTGATTTTACTTATAAAAAGCAGTGAGCCTGGGCTTGCTGCTTTTTATTTTATCCGGACAGACTGAGCGCGTGATAAAAGACGCGCTTTTTTCATGCCCGGATTTCTCAGAATGAGAAAGATAGCAGGCCGCAGAAGGTCGGACCGGCGTCGGATGCGGTGAGACCGCAAACGATTGCGGACGAAAATTCGCATACGCATGATTTTATGGTACTCTTGCACAGAAAAAACAGCAGAATACATATAAACATAACATTTGATTTGTGCAAAACGCCTATGACGACAAAAGGGGACAAAAATTTTTTTATAAAATTTTGATGAAAAGGCTTACATTTTGAGTGCATTAGGTATAATAGGGATGATATCTGGGAGAGAGGACAGTTTGCAGAAATCACAATAGACACAAATTGTGCTCAGTATATCAAAAATTTATCAGAACAACAGGGGAATGCCGTTGACGAAAAAAGCAAAACCACTGGAGCGTGCTGCGCTACCTCATCTATTTTACGCAGGTAGGCGTATCGGTGGTCACGCCGCCGATCCTCTGCTGTTTTGCCGCGCTGTGGCTCAAACGCCGCTTCGCTCTCGGCAACGGCACCGTGATCATCGGCATCGTGCTCGGCATTGCAGTGGCAGCATGCAGTCTGCGGGATTTCCTCAGACTGACCGAGCGCAAAGGCCAGAGAAAGTGAACGAAAGGAGAAATGGCATTGAAGGGATATGAGATCGTCCGTGAAGAGACCGCGCGTCATCGCGCGCGGCATGGCGCCGCTCGCACTCATTGCGTTCGGCATCCTGCTGCTCGCAGGCTTCGAGCCTCTGCGGACAGGCGTCAGCCTGCTCGCGGGCACGGCGTACTCGATCCTTCTTTTTGCCATGATCGGACGGAGCGCGGCAAGAGCCGTTCTGTTTCCGCCGGCACAGGGCACTCGTATTGTACGGCGCGGATATTTTTTCCGCTATCTGCTCACCGGCGCGGCGGTCTTTGCGGCGATCAGGCTGCCGCAGCTCCAGCCGCTTGCGGCGATCCTGCCGCTCTTCTTCCCGAAGCTCATTCTTCTCTGGCAGCAGGTGCGCCCCTCCGCGCGAAAGGGCGGAGAGGAAAACGGCATCTGACGCAATCCAAAGGAAAGGAGGTTAAACGGTGAATGTTGAAATAAACGGCCCAAAAATATTGTGCTATTTGTTTGGCAATCCCAATCTGCCGATCACCGAGACCATGAGAAACGCATGGATCATCATGGCATTCATCCTCTTCCTGTGCATCTTTCTGACGCGCCGCATGGAAAAGATCCCGAAGGGCAAGCAGGCCCTCGCGGAGAAGGCGGTGCTCATGATCGACGGTCTGGTAGACAGCACGATGGGAGAGGGATGCAGAGCGTTCTCGCCCTACATCATGACGCTCATGATGAGCTCGCTGTTCGGCTCGCTAGCCAGCCTGTTCTGGATGCGTTCTACGACCGCAGACCTGAACACGACGCTCGGCTGGGCGATCATTACGTTTATACTCATCACCTATAACAAGATCAAGTTCGGCGGCATCAAGGGCTATCTCAAGGGCTTCCTCGAGCCGATCTTCGTCATGGCGCCTCTGAACGTCCTGAGCGAGATCGCGACCCCGGTCTCCATGTCGTTCCGTCACTTCGGCAACATGGCAGGCGGCCTGGTCATCACGACCCTTATCATGGGCGCGCTCAAGGTCCTGTCGAACGCGGTTCTGGGCTTCCTGCCCGTTCCGCTGCTTCAGATCGGCCTTCCTGGCGTTCTGTCGCTGTATTTTGACTGCTTCACAGCCTGCATGCAGGCGTTCATTTTCAGTATGCTGACCATGGCATACGTCGGAGACGCACGCGGCAGCTGAGAAAAGAAAAACCAACCACAAAAATCTGAACGAAAATCATTTCAGGAGGAATAAAAGTATGGATCCCAAAGCATTCGTAGCAGGTATGTCCGCTCTGGGTGCAGGCATGGCAATGATCGCCGGCCTTGGCCCTGGTATCGGCGAGGGTTATGCAGCAGGTCAGGCGTGCTCCGCAATCGGCCGTCAGCCGGAGGCGCAGGGCGATATCACCCGTACCATGATCCTTGGTATCGCAATGGCCGAGTCCACCGGTATTTACGCGCTGGTTATCGCGCTGATCCTGCTGTTTGCCAATCCGTTCGTTGGCCAGTTCTGATCGGTGCAGACAGAACCGGCACAGTGCATCGCTGTGCATTGAAACGAAAAAGACGAAACGGATTCTTCCGTTTGGGAAGGAGGTAAACCTGTGCAACAGGCAATTTACGAGGCTTTTGTCAGCATCGGCTGGTGGGAGATCCTCGTGACGATGTGCAACACGCTCATTACGTTCCTGATCATCAAGAAGTTTCTGTTCAAGCCGGTCCGCAAAATGCTCGCTCAGCGTGAGGAGGAGGTAAAGACCATTTACTCCGCCGCCGAGCAGGCACAGACCGAGGCGGAACAGAAGCGCACGAATACACCGAGCGGCTGTCCAAGGCGAAGGAGGAGGCTGCCGAGATCGTCGGCTCCGCTACCCGCCGCGCGACCGTGCGCAGCGAGGAGATCCTCAAGCGAGTCCTCGCAGCAGGCTGCCGCTATGATGAAGAAGGCCGAGACCACTATCGAGCAGGAGCGCAAGAAGGCCATGAACGAGCTGAAGGACGAGGTCGCGAGCCTGTCCGTCATGATCGCGTCCAAGGTCGTCGAGCGCGACGTCAAGGAGGCCGACCACGAGCGTTTCATCGAAGAATTTCATCGACAAGGTAGGGTGATCGCGCATGGCTGATATTGTAAGCGAACGTTATGCGCTGAGCCTTTACGAGGTCGCAAAGGACGAAAAAACAGGAAAAGGAGTATCTCGAGGAGCTGACCGCCGTCTGCGGCGCGTTCCGCGAAACCCCGATTTCCTCAAGCTGCTCACCACCCCTCCATCGCGTTTGAGGACAAGCAGAATGTACTCAAAACGGTTTCGAGGGGAAAATCCGGCCGTTTGTGCTGAATTTCCTCATGCTCACGACCGAGAAGGGCCGTATCGGCCTCATCCACGAGATGCGCGAGGCGTATAAGGAGCAGTATTATTTCGAAAACAACATCGCGGAGGTCTGCGCCGTCACGGCTGTGCCGATGAGCGACGCGCTGCGCGACAGGCTGAAGAACAAAATGCAGGCCGTCACCGGCAGGCAGGTCGTGCTCGAAACGTCGGTCGATCCCGAGATCATCGGCGGCATCGTTGTCAAGGTGAACAACGAGCAGTTCGACACGAGTCTGCGCACTCGCATCAAGCGAGATCGCCGCACGGCTGACCAATACCATTGCGTAAGGAAGTAGGTGACTTTTATGGAATTACGCCCTGAAGAGATCAGTAATATTATCAAAGGAGCAGATCACGCACTACCAGAGCCAGATCAGGCTGACTGACGTCGGTACGGGTCGTCACCGTAGGCGACGGCATCGCGCATATCCATGGTCTGGAGAACTGCATGTCGGGTGAACTGCTCGAATTCCCCGGCGGCGTATACGGCATGGCGCAGAACCTTGAGGAGGATCTCGTCGGCGCCGTTATCCTGGGTTCCGACCAGAATATCCGTGAGGGCGACACGGTAAAGCGCACCAAGCGCATCGTCGAGGTTCCTGTCGGTGAAGCGATGCTGGGCGCGTCGTCGACGCGCTGGGTCAGCCGATCGACGGCAAAGGCCCCATCAACACCACCGAGTCCCGCCCGGTCGAGTGCCCGGCCCGGGCATCATCGAGCGCGCGCCGGTAAACGTGCCGCTCCAGACCGGCATCAAGGCGATCGACTCCATGATCCCGATCGGCCGCGGCCAGCGCGAGCTGATCATCGGTGACCGCCAGACCGGCAAGACCGCGATCTGCCTGGACACCATCATCAACCAGAAGGGCACGGGCGTTGTCTGTGTCTATGTCGCGATCGGCCAGAAGCGCTCGACCGTCGCGCAGGTAGCCGAGACGCTCGCGAAGAACGGTGCGATGGATTACACCTGCATCGTCGCCGCGACCGCATCCGAGTCTGCGCCGCTGCAGTATATCGCGCCGTATGCAGGCTGCTCGATCGGCGAATATTTTCATGCACAAGGGCAAGGACGTCCTCGTAATCTACGATGACCTGTCCAAGCACGCGGTCGCGTACCGCGCACTTTCCTTCTGCTGCTCCACCGTCCGCCAGGACGTGCGGCGTACCCGGGCGATATTTTCTATCTGCACAGCCGTCTGCTCGAACGCGCGGCGAACATCCAGAACGGCGGCACGCCTGACCGCACTCCCGATCATCGAAACCCAGGCGGGCGACGTTTCCGCGTACATCCCGACGAACGTTATCTCGATTACCGACGGCCAGATCTTCCTCGAAACCGAGCTGTTCAACTCCGGTATCCGTCCGGCGGTCAACCCGGGCATTTCGGTATCCCGTGTCGGCGGCAACGCACAGATCAAGGCGATGAAGAAGGTTGCCGGTACGCTCAAGCTGGCGTACTCGCAGTACCGCGAGCTGCAGGCGTTCTCGCAGTTCGGCTCCGACCTCGACGCGGACACCAAGAAGCGTCTGGGGGCGAGCGCATCGTCGAGGTGCCAAGCAGCCGCAGAACAGTCCGATCCCGGTCGAAAAGCAGGTCATCATCATCTTTGCCGTCGTTTCGGGCGAGCTGCTCGATATTCCGGTAGAGCTGATCGGCGAGTTCGAGAAAGGAGCTGTTCTCCTATCGTGGACGGCGTTTACAGCGACATTCCGGAGACCATCCGCGCCACCGGGCAAGCTCGAGGACGACATCAAGTCCAGAAGCTGACGCAGGCCATTGAGGAATTTAAGAAAAAAGTTCCTTTCCGAGCATTAAAAACGCGAAAGGGAGGGACTGAAAATGGCTTCCGGAAACATGAAGGACATCAAGCGCCGTATCAAATCGGTGCAGTCCACCATGCAGATCACCAAAGGCGATGGAGCTGGTCGCGTCCTCCAAGATGCGCCGCGCCAAGGAGCGCCCCTGAGCGTGCCCCTACTTCAACGCCATTTATGATACTGTTGCGCGTCTGGCTTCGGTCACGCGCGACAGCGACTCGGTCTACACCCGACCGCCGTGAGGTAAAGAACAGCCTGTACATCGTCATCGCGGGCGACCGCGGACTGGCAGGCGGCTACAACGCCAACCTGTTCAAGCTGGCCGCCGCCGAGATGGAGGGCAAGGAACGCCTCGGTCATCACGATCGGCAAAAAAGGCGCAGGAGCATTATGCCAAGCGTCAGTGGCCGGTCGTGGCGGACTATCCCCGGCGTTGCCGAGACCATGCGCATCAGCGATACGCATCCCATCGTCGAGGACTTGGTCCGAAGCCTTCTGTTCCGCGAGGGCAGATGAGGTATTCCTCTGCTACACCGAATTTGTCTCTCCCGCTCCAGCAGGAGGCGAAGTGCATCCAGCTTCTGCCGGTCACTTTGACGCGGCAGGAGAAGCGGACAAGGGCGGCGCACATGTTCTGACCGAGGGCGATCCCTCGCCGGAGGCGTGTTCAACGCAGTGATCCCCGAATATCTGTACGGCGTGCTGTACGGCGCGGTAGTCGAAAGCTACTGCTCCGAGCAGTCTGCGCGCCGCATGGCAATGGAGGCTGCGTCCGACAACGCGGGCGAGATGATCGAAAATCTGAATCTGTCCTACAACCGTGCGCGTCAGGCAGCGATCACGCAGGAAATTACGGAGATCGTAGCCGGCTCGGGCGAGGTAGGAGCTTAATCACTGAATCAGAAGAGTGGAGACAGAGGGCCGCGCGGCCTCTTCACTGAGAACTCTGCCGCTTTCTGATTTTTCAAAAGGAGTTTTGCCAATGAGTGAGCAGAATATTGGCACCGTTGTCCAGATCACCGGACCGGTGCTTGACATTAAATTTGCCGCTGACGCGCTGCCCAAGCTGCTGAACGCCATCACGATCGACAACAACGGCCATGTCATCACGGTCGAGGTTGCGCAGCATATCGGTCAGGATACCGTGCGCTGCATCGCGATGGAGTCCACTGACGGCCTGATGCGCGGCATGAAGGCAACCGAAGATACCGGCGGCCCGATCACCGTTCCGGTCGGTGACAAGAACCTCGGCCGTATCTTCAACCTGCTCGGCCAGCCGGTGGACAACAAGCCGGCGGTCGAGGGCGAGGAGCGCTGGCCGATCCATCGTCCGGCTCCTGCCTATGACGAGCAGGAGTCCACAACCGAAATTCTGGAAACCGGCATCAAGGTCGTGGACCTGCTCGTGCCCTTCCCCAAGGGCGGCAAGATGGGTCTGTTCGGCGGCGCCGGCGTGGGCAAGACCGTTCTCCTGATGGAAATGATCAACAACGTTGCCAAGCAGCACGGCGGTATTTCGGTCTTCACCGGCGTCGGCGAGCGCAGCCGCGAGGGCAATGACCTCTATTATGAGATGAAACAGTCCGGCGTTCTGGACAAGACTGCGCTGGTCTACGGTCAGATGAACGAACCGCCCGGAGCACGTATGCGCGTCGGCCTGTCCGGTCTGACCATGGCGGAATATTTCCGCGATGTCGAGGGCTCAGGACGTGCTGTTGTTTATCGACAACAGCTTCCGTTTCACGCAGGCTGGCTCGGAGGTTTCCGCGCTGCTCGGCCGCATGCCGAGCGCCGTAGGCTATCCAGCCGACGCTCGCCACCGAGATGGGCGCCCTGCAGGAACGCATCACCTCCACGAACAAGGGTTCGATCACCTCCGTGCAGGCCGTTTATGTGCCTGCTGACGACCTGACCGACCCCGCGCCGGCCACCACGTTCTCGCATCTGGACGCAAAGGTCGTTCTTTCGCGTGATATCGCAGCCATGGGTATTTACCCGGCGGTTGACCCGCTGGATTCGACGTCTCGTATCCTGTCTCCGGACGTTGTCGGCAAGGAGCACTATGAGGTCGCCCGTGCGGTGCAGTCTATCCTCCAGAAGTACAAGGACCTGCAGGATATCATCGCCATCCTCGGCATGGATGAGCTGTCCGACGAGGACAAGCTGACCGTAGCGCGTGCCCGTAAGATCCAGAACTTCCTCTCGCAGCCGTTCTCGGTAGCGGAGCAGTTCACCGGCATGCCCGGCAAAGTACGTTCCGGTCGCGGGAGACCATCCGCGGCTTCCGCGGAGATCCTCGACGGCAAGCATGACGACATTCAGAACGGTGAAAAAAGCGCATCGCGGCCATTGCGGGCGGCTTTGTCGACGTGACGAAGAGGGCGACCATCCTCGCACGCACGTGCGAATGGGCGGACGAGATCGACGTCAACCGAGCAAACAGTGCAGCGGGCGTGCGCGCCCGCAATCCAGAAAAAAGGAGAGCGAGCGCGAATACGAGGTGGCTCAGGTCAAGCTGAAAAAAGGCGCTGAACCGTATCCGTATTGCAGGCGACAAGTAAACATGAAAAAAGTCCTCTGGGAGCGATCTCAGGGGACTTTTTTCCCTGTCGAAAAACTTCGTTTTCCGACAAGGTGTTTCTGACGAACGCAGAACACGGGGCGGCAGAAAGTTCCGTTCGGAAACTTTCTACCTCTAGATGCACAAAATCCGAGGTACACGCCCCGGATTTTTGAAATCGCTTCGCGATTTCTATTTAATTGCGCTGCCGCGCGGTCGCTTTTTAACAGGATAGATTTTCTGTGTCGATTAAATCTGCGAGACGATATCCCGGCGCATTTTCGCGATGATGCGCTTTTCAAGACGGGAGATATAGCTTTGCGAGATGCCGAGGCGGTCGGCGACCTCCTTCTGCGTCATGGCCTCAGGCAGGTCGATGCCGAAGCGCATGGAGATGATCTGCCGCTCGCGCGGCGGCAGCCGGGAAAGCGCGCGCAGCAGCAGCGCACGGTCGACATCGTCCTCAAGCGGGCGGATAACACTGTCCGGCTCGGTGCCGAGAATGTCCGGAGCAGCAGCTCGTTCCCGTCCCAGTCCGAGGAAAGCGGCTCGTCGAACGAGACCTCGGTGCGGCGCCCGGCGAGCTTGCGCAGATACATCAGGATCTCGTTTTCAATGCACCGCGAGGCGTACGTCGCGAGCTTCACCTTGCGGTCGCTGCGGTAGGTGCTGACCGCCTTGATAAGGCCCATGGTGCCGATGGAGATGAGGTCCTCCGTGCCCACGCCGCTCGACTCGAACTTCCGCGCGAGAAAAACGACAAGACGGAGATTGTGCTCGATGAGCGTGCGGCGTGCGCCTTCGTCACCGGCCTGACAGGCTGCGGCCGCGGCGGCCTCCTCCTCGGGCGGCAGAGGCGGAGGAAGGATTTCGCTGCCGCCGATGTAATAGACGGCAGGCAGACGTCGAAGCTGTCTGAGAAACGCAAGGATTTGTTCGAGTTTCATGATTTACTCCCTTTCACACACAGATCAGGCCCTCGTACTGTCGGACTCGAAGCCGGGCGGACCGGCGGCACACGCAGTCGAGCGCGTTTTTCCGTCGGCCTCCAGCACGCGGTCCGGGCGGAAATACAGCAGCAGGCCGCTCTCTCTGTCCCGACGGCGCGGTATGGCACGAGACCGCAGTGCGCCGCCGTCTCGGCCGGCAGGGGCGGTGAGCTGATGCGCGGCATCGCCGTCGAGCGGGTCGTTCAGCAGCAGCGCCGCCTCGCCGCGGCACAGAATGAGCACCGGCTTTCCCGAGACCGGCTCGGTCAGCGAGTGCCGGTATCCTCCAGCACGCGCACGCGCCGTTCGCGGCCGGAAAAGCATATGGTGAGCGGACGGATGTCGCGCCGTATGGAGCCGTGCTTTGCGTCGCCGCGCAGCAGGATGCCGCTGAGCGTGTAGCCGAGCGCCGCCGCGAGCAGCAGCAGACGCAGCGGAACGGCAAAGTAATACCCTGCGCCGAACAGCAGCCGCCGTTCGAGACCGCGCGAGCGCTGCGGCGAGTCCGGCGAATGCGGCGGCGGTCAGAAAATACAGGCCGCCGAGCCGCAAAAGCGCCCGTTCGCCGCAGAACGCCGCAAGGCAGAGCGCCGCGCCTGCGAGTACGCGCACGGGCAGAGCGGCAAGCAGAGGGAGCAGTGCCGCCCCTGCCGCATACACGCCGCCGAGCAGAGAGGCGAGAGCAAGCCGCCCCTGTCTCTGACCTTTGCGCCGCCGAGCCGCGCCGCCGCGAGCAGCGTTATCCAGTCCATCAGCACGTTCGTGAAAACAGCACATCGAGATACACGACCACAGCCGCCGCCCCTCTCATTCGGTACGTCTATCTTACCACGGCAGGCGGGGCAGGTGATGCCGAAAAACGGGAAGCGCGAAAAAGCAGAAAAAATTGTCCGAAGCCGCTTCACCTGTGAGGAGATGAAACGGCCTCGGACAAAAAGAGTAGTATAAGTAAGATGTGGGCAAAAAGGAAAGAGGAAGAGGTCAGACTGTCGATGAAGCTCATTTCATGCAATCACAGCAGTCGCGCGGCAGCGCGCATGAAATAGCATGGGAACTTTCGACGACTCGTGTTCTGCGTAGTCAGAACACTGATTGTCTGCAAAACGTTAGTTTCGCGACAGTCAAAAAAACAGCAAGGAACCGAACGCCCACATTGGGTTCAGCTTCCTTGCTGCTGCATTTATATTACCGCAGAACGGCGCCTTTTGTCATCGTTCATTGTTCACAAAAGTGAAGCGGCGAACAACGAAAAAATTTAATGTTTGAAATTCCTGATGGTTATAGAACGGCGAATTTCGCAAGCAGAGCGGCCGACTGCTCAACATCGGAGACCGCGCACATCTCGCTCGGGGAGTGGATATAGCGGGTCGGGATGGAGACCGCACCGGCCGCGACGCCTGCGCGCGCCTTCTGGAGCGCCGCAGTATCCGTGCCGCCGCACTGGAGGATTTCACGCTGCGTGGAAATGCCGAGCAGCTCCGCCGCCTTTTCGAGGTCGGCGCAGACCGCAGGAGAGCAGATGACCGAGCGGTCCATGACCTTGACGGCCGGGCCGCCGCCCATTTCGACCGCCATCGCGGTCTTCATCTCGGGCAGGTCGCCCGTGTCGGTCACGTCAACGGCGATCGCTACATCCGGCTCGACCGCGAACGCCGCCGCGCCTGCGCCGCGCAGACCGACCTCCTCCTGTGCCGTGAACACGAAATACAGGTCGTTTTCGGTCTCGGTCTCCGCGAGCTGCTCCATCGCGAGCAGGAGCGTAACGCAGCCGATTCGGTTATCGAGGTACGGGCCGCAGAGCACGCCGTTCTGCTCGAAGCGCGGCGCTTCGAATACCGCGAAATCGCCGATTTGCACGAGCTTTTTCGCCTCCTCGGCGTTCTTCGCGCCGATGTCGATGAACATATGCGCGAGGCTCATGTCCTTCATCGGGGTCTTTCCTCGAAGGAGATGACGCCGCGCGCGTGCCGTTGGCGAAGCGGACGGTGATGTTCACGAGGTCGGCGTAGTACAGACCGCCGATCTGCGAAAAGCGGATAAAGCCGTTCTCGTCAATATAGGTCGCGACCACGCCGATCGAGTCCATATGCGCGGCGAACAGCACCTTTTTGCCGGAGCCCTTTTTTGCGGCAGATCAGGTTGCCGAGGGCGTCGGTCGTTACGTCGTCGATATACGCGCCCGCGATGCCTGCGATGGTCTCGCGTACCGCATCCTCGCGGCCGGACGGGCCGAATGCGCCGCCTACTTCCTTCCATAAATCAAAAACCTTGCTCATTCGTCGTCCCCTCCGAGTTCTTCAAGAAATGCACGGGCGGCCGCGAGGACTGCCTCGCAGTCGGCCTTTTGCCGCCACAGAGGACGGCGAGTGGATATAGCGTACCGGAGCCGCTGCGGCGCATACGCGCACACCGGCACGGCTCCTGTGAATGCGTCCGGCATCCGTACCGCCGGCAACACGGGTCTTGGTCTGCCACGGGATGCCGCGCCTGATGCAGGCGTCGCGCAGCAGCTCGAACAGCGCCGCGTCGTAAATGGTCGCGCCGTCCATGAACGGCAGCACAACGCCGCCGCGCACGCGGCAGACCGCGTCAGCGCCTCGACCTCGGCGAGGTCGGCCGCCGTCGTACCCTCGAGCACCATCGCAAAGCCCGGATCGAGTGCGAACGCCATGCTCGCCGCGCCGCGCAGGCCGGTTTCCTCCTGCACGGTGAAGCAGAACCAGGTGTCGACGGGCGGCTCGTCCTCGAGCAGGCGGAGCAGAGCGGCGCAGCCGACACGTCGTCGTCGATCGCCTTGGCCTTGATGAGGCCGTCGCCGAACTCGACAACAGCGGAGTCGAATACGCCGTAATCGCCGAGCGATACCAGCTTTTCCGCGGCAGCGCGGCTCGTCGCGCCGATGTCGATATAGAGATTTTTTGTTTTCGGCATGGTGCGGCGCTCGGCGGCGGTCGTCAGATGGACGGCCTTGATGCCGATGACGCCCGAACATCACCGAAGCGCACCGGACGGCCGATGACAACGCGCGGATCAACGCCGCCGACAAAGCCGAATTTCAGCATGCCGTCCTCGGTGATCTTTTTTTGATGATCACGCCAACCTCGTCCATGTGTGCGCACACGGCGACCGGACGGTCGAGCGCCTTTCTGCCTTTGCGGAATACCATCACGTTGCCGATGGCGTCGGTCCGGATCTCGTCCGCGAAGGGCTTGCCCCTTTTGAGCACGAACGCACGCACCGCGTCCTCACAGCCGGACGGGCCGGGCAGTGCGCACAGTTCCTTCATCAGTTCGATCATGCCTTCACCTCCCCGTCAAATTCGCGCAGGAACGCCGCCATGAGGTCCGCGACCGCCTTTACGTCGGCAAGCGAGACGACCTCGACCGGCGTGTGCATGTATTTCTGCGGAATGGACAGCAGCGCGCACGCGATGCCGCGTCCGACGATCTGCATCGTCCAGGCGTTCGTGCCGGTGTCGCCCTCCATGATCTCGAGCGAATAGTCGATGTCGTTGGCCTTGGCGGTCCGGATGAGCGCCTTTGTCAGGCCGCGGTGCAGGTTGGGGCCCATGCCGATGGCGGCGCGCCGCTGCCGAGGTCGAACACGCCGTCCGACGGGCCGTCCGGCGTCCTGCCGTGGGTCACGTCTACCGCGATGGCGTATTCCGGCTGCACGGCGAACGCACCGGTCTGTGCGCCGAGGCCGGTGACCTCCTCCTGTGCGCTGATGAGCACTGCGATGTTGCAGCGCAGCTTTTGCCCTTTTTGAGCTGCTTCATCGCGAGCAGGATGGACGCGATGCCGGCGCGGTCATCCAGACATTTGCTGCAGAGCTGATCGCCCGCGAGCGAAATCGGCGTCTGACCGAACACGATGGGCGTGCCGACACGGATGCGGCTCTTGGCGTCGAGGAGACCGGTGTCGATCGCCATCTCGCTGACGGGCACGGCCTTGTCCTGCTCGCCGGCCTTCAGCAGATGGGGCGGCATGCAGGAGACGACGCCGTAGAGCGGCTCGTCTGCGAGCAGCGTGACCTCGCCGCCGAGCAGCATGCGCGGATCGACGCCGCCGACCGGCGCGAAGCGGACAAAGCCGCCGTCCAGCACCTCGGTCACGAGAAAGCCGATCTGGTCGAGATGCGCGTCGAGCAGCACGGTCTTTGCGTTTTGCGTCCGCAGGACCTGAAGCCGAGCATATTGCCGTTTTTGTCTACTTCGACCGTGTCGCAGTACGGACGGAACAGCTCAGCCACAGCCTCGGCCGCCTGCGCTTCGTGACCGCTGACCGCAGGCAGCGCGGTGAGCGTCCGCAGAGTTTGTTCTAACTGCAAGGAAATTCCTCCTTTAATAGACTGTTGTACGCATCTATTATATACGTCTGCGGTAGATTTCACAAGAGCCGACGTAAAATTCGCCCGGCAATTCCATTTTCGCGCGGGATATGCTATACTGTAAGCAGGCAAAAGCAAAAGGAGTGCACAGCGATGCAGATCGAGATCAGACAGTACCAGACACACGACGCAGCCGCGGCAGCTGCGATATGGAACGAGGTCGTGCGCGGCGGCGCGGCCTTTCCGCAGCGGGAGGAGCTGACGGAGGAGAATGCGGACAGCTTTTTCCGGTCGCAGTCGTTCACCGGCCTTGCGGAGGATGCGGAGACGGGCGAAATCGTCGGTCTGTACATCCTGCATCCGAACAACGTCGGCCGCTGCGGCCATATCTGCAACACAAGCTACGCGGTAAAAAGCGGCCTGCGCGGCCGGCATATCGGCGAAAAACTCGTGCTCCACAGCATGGAGCAGGGAAAGGCGCTCGGCTACCGCATCCTCCAGTTCAACGCGGTCGTCGCGACCAACGCGAGTGCGCTCCATCTTTACCGCAGGCTCGGCTTCAAGCAGCTCGGCGTCATCCCGGGCGGCTTTCTCATGCCGGACGGCCATTACGAGGACATCATCCCGCACTATCACGAATTATAAGAAAAAACGGTCGAAAACGCGGCCGCATGAAAAAAATTCCGTCGGTATATTCCGCCTGCCGCAGGGGGGAAAATGCTGATAGAACTGCCGGACTTTTTTTGACCCGGCACGCGACAGGAGGTCTTTTTCATGCAGGCAAAGGTTGAGATCTGCGGAGTGAATACGTCCGAGCTGCCCGTCTATTCCGGCGCGCAGACGGACGCACTGCTGAGACGCGCCGCGGCGGGCGACAGGGGGCGCGGGACGAGCTCATCCGCGGCAATCTGCGGCTCGTTCTGAGCGTCGTGCAGCGCTTCCGCGACAGGGGCGAGTCGCCGGACGATCTGTTTCAGGTCGGCTGCATCGGTCTGATGAAATCCATCGACCATTTCAACACCGAGCTCGGCGTGCGGTTTTCCACCTATGCCGTGCCGATGAACGTGCCTTGTGGAAATCCTCCGATACATCATAAAAAAGGACTGCGAAAACCATATATAAAGGAGAAAACTATGCTATTCTGCAACATTGACCTGCTGGACGAAAACTTTAAGACACAGAAAAATCAGTATGTCGGCGTAAAGGAACGGCCGCATCGCCTACATAGGCGCGTCCGCGCCGGAGGAGGACTTCGGCGAGCGCTATGACGGCCGCCACCGCCTGCTCATGCCCGCCTTCTACAACGTCCACAGCCATGCGCCCATGACGCTGCTGCGCGGCTACGCGGAGAATCTGCCGCTTCAGCGCTGGCTCGGCGAAAAGGTGTTCCCGTTCGAGGATCAGATCGACGACGAAGCCGCTTACTACGGCACGCTGCTCGCCATCTCGGAGATGCTCGCGAGCGGCACGGCGTCGTTCTCGGATATGTACTTTTTCTTCGGCGGCATGGTCCCGGCCATCCTCGAGAGCGGCATCAAGTGCAATCTGAGCCGCGGCCTGACCGTGTTCGACGACAGCGACTACACCGACCTGCCGGCCTACCGCGACAACGTGCGCCTGCGCGGCGAGTGGAACGGCGCGAACAACGGCCGCCTGATCGGTGATCTGTGCATCCACGGCGAGTATACCTCCAACCCGAAGATCGTCGAGGCGGTCGCGCAGCACGCCCGTGAGACCGGTGCGCGCATCCAGATCCATCTGTCCGAGACGCAGACCGAGCACGAGGAATGCAACGGCCGTCACGGCCTGACCCCGGCGGCGTACATGGAGAAGTACGGCATCTTTGATTCTCCGACGACGGCGGCGCACTGCGTCTGGCTCGAGGACGAGGACTTCGATATTCTGAAAAGACACGGTGTGACGGTCGCGTGCTGCCCGGCGAGCAACCTCGAAGCTCGCCTCCGGCTATGCGAACGTTCCGAAGCTGCTCGAAAGCGGCATCAACCTCGCGGCCCTCGGCACGGACGGCGCGGCTTCCAACAACAACCTGAACATCATGCAGGATATGTACCTGTTCGGCGTGGTCTACAAGGGCTTTTTCCGCGACCCGACCATCATCACCCCGGCCGAGGTGCTCCATGCCGCAACACGCGCCGGCGCGCTCAGCCAGGGCCGCGAGGACAGCGGCCGACTTGCTGTCGGCATGCGCGCCGACCTGTGCGTCATCAACACGGACACGCCCCAGTTCACCCCTGATGACCGACGCGGCGTGCAACGTGGTCTATGCCGCGCAGGGCGCGGACGTCCGCATGACCATGGTGGACGGTGAAGTCCTCTACCGCGACGGCGAATTCAAGACCATCGACATCGAAAAGGTAAAGGCTGAGGTGCAGCGCCGCACGGACAGCATCCTGAGCCGCCTGTAAGGAGGGACAGACCATGCTGACACATGATGAAGTAAAGCAGTCGGCGGATTTCCTGCGCGGAAAGCTGCCGTTCATCCCGGAGATCGGCATCGTCCTCGGCTCGGGCCTCGGCCCGCTCGCGGAGGAGATCGAGCAGCCGGTCTGCATCCCGTATGGCGATATCCCGCTTTCCGTGTCTCGACCGCGCCTGACCATGCAGGCCGTCTGGTCTGCGGCACGCTCTCGGGCCGCCGCGTTGTTGTCGCATGCAGGGTCGTCTGCACGGCTACGAGGGCTATGCGCCGGGCGAGATCGCCTATCCGGTCTATGTGCTGCGAGAGCTCGGCATTCAGGCGCTCGTCGTCACGAATGCCTCGGGCGGCATCAACACCGGCTTCGAGGTGGGCGATTTCATGCTGATCGAGGATCATATCAACCTGACGGGAAAGAGTCCGCTGACCGGGGCGAATGACGCCTCTCTCGGCACGCGCTTCCCCGGACATGACGTTCGCCTACGCACCGGCGCTGCGCGAAAAGGCGCTCACGGCGGCGGAACAGTGCGGCACGGTGCTGCGCCGCGGCGTATATATCGGCGTGAACGGCCCGCAGTTCGGAGACCCCGGCGGAGATCCGTGCGTTCCGCACGCTCGGCGCGGATGCGGTCGGCATGTCCACCGTGTTCGAGGTCATCGCGGCGGCGCACTGCGGTCTGCCGTCCTCGGCATCGCCATGATCACCAATATGGCCGCCGGTGTGCTGAACAAGCCGCTGTCGGGCGCGGAGGTCAATGAGATCGCGGAAAAGCGCGGCGGCGTGTTCCGTGAGTACGTGAAAACGCTCGTCAAGACACTGTAAGCAGGGGAGAACGGGGCGGCAAAGACTGTCGCGAAACTATAGTTTCGCCGACAAGTGTGTTCTGACTTCGCAGAACACGAGGTCGTCCGAAAGTTCCCATTCGAAACTTTCTCCCTCCGGAAGTATAAAACCGAGGTACACGCCCCCGGTTTTTTATGCAATCACGAAGTGATTGCTATTTCATGCGCGCCGCCGCGCGACACATCTCCCTAAATGGATTTCATTGACAGACTGAGGGCGGCATTCTGCCGCCCTGCTGCTTTGAAAAATACATGGAAAATTTTTTTAAAAAGTGTTGACATCTGACGAAATGCGCGATATAATATAAAAAGCTGTCACGGAGAACGTGAGACGGCAAATCGAGGTGTGGCTCAGCTTGGTAGAGCGCTTCGTTCGGGACGAAGAGGCCGCAGGTTCAAATCCTGTCACCTCGACCAACGGCGGCAAGCCGTTAAAAGCTTGCCGCTTGTTTTTCTCTTTTTACGCAGACCGGTTTTGAAAAGATGAAAAAAGTCTTGACAAAACATGGCCCGTGCGTTATAATATAAAAGTCGCTGCGAGATACGGCGACCATCATTTCGAGGTGTGGCTCAGCTTGGTAGAGCGCTTCGTTCAGGACGAAGAGGCCGCAGGTTCAAATCCTGTCACCTCGACCAGCTAAGGATCTGTTTCGACAGGTCCTTTTTTGTTGTCATGCACAGCCTGTCCGTGCTATACTGGAACAGGAAAAATCGCGCAGAGGGGATAGAGAACCATGCCGCAGCCAAGCCTGAATGTACAGTGTTTTGTGGAAAAGCAGATCGAGGCCGATCTTTACCGGCGAAAATCAGCCGAAGTCTGCTCTATGTCAGCGAGATCCGGCCGGATGCGAGCGCACATCCGCGCGTCATGCACGCGCACGAGGATGCCGTTGAACTGATCCTGATCTGCAGCGGCTCGAGCGAATATCTCATTCACGACAAGAAACCGTCATCGAGGCCGGTGATCTGCTCGTGTATAACGCCGGCGTGGTGCATGACGAGGTATCCGGGCCGGATATGGAGGTCGGAAGCTACTGTGTCGGGGTCGGGGGACTGCATATGCCCGGCCTGCGCCCGAACGCGCTCATCCCGGACGAGGCAGGCTACGTGTTCCCGACGGGCAGGTATTTCGCGGATCTGAAGGCACTGTTTGAGCTGATGTTCCGCAATCTCGCGGCAGGAGAGCCGCACGCCGAGCTGTTTTGCAGCAGTCTGATGCACGCGCTGCTCGTCGCCGTCCTCACCGTGACCGAGGGTGCGCGCGGGGCGCAGGAGATACCGGCCGATGCGCCGCATATCCTCGGCCGCCGCATCCAGGACTACATAGACCGGCACTACATGGAGCCGATCACGCTTCAGAGCATGGGCGAGGCCATGCACATCAGTCCGTACTACCTGTCCCATGTGTTCAAGCAAATGAGCGGCTATTCGCCCGTGCAGTATCTGCTGCGCCGCCGCATCGGAGAGCACAGACCCTGCTCATCACGACCGAGCTCTCGGTCACGCGCATCGCGGAGATGGTCGGCTATGATTCGTCAGAGCTATTTTAATCTTCAGTTTACCAAGAACGTCGGCATGCCGCCGAACAAATACCGCCATAACTATATTGTGTCGGTCGGCGAGGAGGAAAAGCCGCGCCGCCGGAAAAGGATAAGAGAAGACTGCCGCGCCGTCAAGCAGGCTGCCGCGGCAGTCTTTTGCGTTGCCACAAACAGAGAAAAATTCGAACAAGAAATTTATACTTTTTCTTTACGCAGAGACGATGATATAATAACTATATATCTGCGTCTTTTGACGCAGCGGAGAGAAATAAGGGGATTCTTTCGATAAAGGAGATGATGACACAGGCGCGGGCCGTACCGCGAGAAAAAAGAAAATGCCGGAGGTCCGGCGCGGAACGCAGGCGTTTCCGATGGTTCCGCAGCGACACGCGGAATTTTTTTTGTGTCAAAAATACATCTATAAGGGGAATGAAAATGGGAATGAGCTTTTTAAGCAGCTCCGACGGAATTTGCAGGCTATAACGGCAAAAAGCTGTCGCAGGATCTGATGGCCGGACTCACGGTCGCGGCGGTCGCTCTGCCGCTCGCTCTGGCGTTCTGGCGTGTCCGCCGGCGCTACGGCGGCCTGCGGTCTGGTCACGGCGATCGTTGCGGGTCTCGTGATCTCGGCGCTCACCGGCGGATATTATCAGATCTCGGGTCCGACCGGCGCGATGGCGGCCATCCTCGGCTCGCTGATCGGCGCCTACGGCATGCAGGGGCATGTTCGTGGCGACCTTTCTCGCCGGCATCATGCTGATCATCGCGGCAGTGCTGCATCTCGGCAATCTGACCGCGTTCGGTACCGGCGCCGGTCATCACCGGCTTTACATCGGGCATCGCGGTCATTATCGCGCTCGGCCAGATCGACAACTTTTTCGGCACGCATTCTGAGGGCGGTTCGGCGCTCGCCAAGCTCGCAAGCTACAGCCGTCTGGGCTTTCATCCGAACATGACGACGACCATCGTTGCGCTGCTCGTCGTTCTGCTTATGGTATTCTTCCCGAAGAAGTGGAACGCGGTCGTACCGGCGTCGCTCGTCGGCATCATCATCGCGACGGCGGCTACCATGATCTTCAAGCTGGACATCGCGACCGTCGGCGACATTCCGAAGTCGCTCATGCTGCCCGACCGCCTGTCGCCGTCTCAGATCGACTGGGCAACGGTTCCGACGCTGCTCGCACCGGCGTTTTCCATCGCTGTGCTCAATATGCTGGAGAGTCTGCTGTGCGGCGCGAGCGCAGGCAGAGCGACCGGCGTCAAGCTGAACAACGACCAGGAGCTGTTTCGCGCAGGGCGTCGGCAACATGGTGCTGCCGATGTTCGGCGGCATTCCGGCGACTGCTGCGCTCGCGCGTACCTCGGTAGCAGTCCGCTCAGGCGCACAGACCCGTCTGACCGGCATCTTCCACGCTGTCGGTCTGCTCATCATGATGCTTTCGTGCTCGCGCCGGTCATCTCGAACGTTCCGCTGGCGGGTCTCGCCGGCGTGCTGATGGTGACGGCGTGGCGCATGAACGAGTGGCACGCGATCCGCTATGTGTTCCAGCACAAGTTCAAGGGCGCGATGGCGAAGTTCATCGTCACCATGGCGTGCACGATCGTGTTCGACCTGACGGTCGCGATCGTTGTCGGCGTCGGTCTCGGTCTTATCCTGATGGTTGCCCGTCTGTCCAAGCTCCAGATCAACTACGAGCGCGTCGATATGTCCCGGCTCAGAACGGACGATGACACGCTGAACGAGCGTTACAGCAACGCGATGGTCGCCTACATTACCGGGCCGCTGCTGTTCGCGAACATCGGCACGCTCGAGGAGCTGCCCGAGCATATCGGCCGCTGCGACACGCTGCTGCTCTCCATGCGCGGTGTGCCGAGCGTGGATGTTTCGGCGCGGCGCAGACGCTGCTGCCCATGCTGCGCGAGCTCAAGGAGCGCGGCATCGACGTCGTGGTATGCGGCGTTCCGAGCGCTACGATGACCATGCTGCGCCGCGCAGGCATTGTTGAGCTGCTCGGCGAGCAGTCGTTCTACTGGAGCGTCGAGCGCGCGCTGCTCGACCACCGTCCGCGTCCGCTCGCGGCCTTCGACAGCGCAGAAGCGTAAAACAAAAAGCACAGAGGAAAATAAAACCTCTGTGCTTTTCTTTGCGCAAAAATCAGTGGCCGCGGTGCTTTTCGCGGCGCTTTTCCGTGCGGAGCGCAAACCTTCGGGCCTGTTCGGCCTGACGGCGTGCGCGGCTGCTCTCGCGCTTTTCGAGCCTGTTCTGCTCACGCGCAAGCTGTAAAAGCGGGTGCCGATGCCGCGCTGGCCGGTCTCACGCGCCCGCCTCGCGGCGGCGTTTTTCGGGTTCGCGGTCTCCCTTGACAGTCTGCCTTCGACCGGCGGCCCGTAGCGGAGCCGGTCTGCGTGCCTGAGCACGAACTCGAATACCTCCGCATCGGTCGGCTGCGCGCCGAACACAACACGGGCGGCGCATATGACGCCGTCTGTCTCCCTGCTCGAACACGCCGACCCAGAACGGTTCCTCGAAAAAAAACGGTCAGTCTGGATTTGATTCTGCTCATGGTTATCCCTCCTGAAAAATGTGGAACAGAGAAGGGACGACCCGGAGGGAGGGTTACTTACCCTGCGAAAGACGCAGGACGGCCGGGCTACCTACCGGCTCTGGTGCAGAATGCACGTTGCGTTTTTATCTCTGTGTATATCTGAAAAGACCGCCGGCGGAAGTGCCGGCGGTCTGACAAGCTTGTGGCCGCCTTAAATCTGCGAGGTGAATACCTTGTAGCCCTCGCGGCCGAGGGTATCGATCAGGCGCTTGGCGTGGTCACGCCGCCGACTTCGCAGACGACATGGATGATCGCTTCGCCGATCTCGAGGTCGGTCTGTACGCGGTCATGCTGGAACAGGATGATGTTCGCGTTCTGCTGCGCAACGATATGCGCGAAGCGCTCGAGTGCGCCCGGCGCGTCCGGCATGAGAACCGAGAACTTCAGCTGACGGCAGCGGGTGATAAGGCCCTTTTCTACGATCTTGTGGATGAAGGAAACGTCGATGTTGCCGCCGGACAGGACGCAGACGACCTTTTTGCCCTTGACGTCCACCTTGTTGTTGAGGACAGCCGCGAGCGGAGCCGCGCCGGAGGTCTCAACGACCTGCTTGCATCTCTCAAGCAGCAGCAGAACAGCGGACGCGATTTCGTCGTCCGAAACCGTAACGACGCGGTCCACGTACTTCTGGATGTACTCGAAGGTCTTTTCGCCCGGGGTCTTTACCGCGATGCCGTCCGCAATGGTGTGAACGGTGTCGGACGGCTTGCGCTCGCCGGCGCGGAAGGAATTCGCGATCGCCGGAGCGCCCTCGGCCTGTACGCCGATGATCTGGATGCGCGGGTTGATCTGCTTTGCGCAGGCAGCGACACCGGAGATCAGTCCGCCGCCGCCGGCCGGAACGAAGATCATGTCGACAAACGGCAGGTCGCGCAGGATTTCGAGCGCGATGGTGCCCTGACCGGCCATGACGTCCTCATCGTCGAACGGATGGATGAACTCGGCGCCGGTCTCCTCACAGATCTCGCACGCCTTGGCGTAGGCTTCGTC
>VOFC01006491.1_pt1 | contig 27976 bp, 46 predicted proteins | sample 5384161 | NCBI WGS metagenome assembly VOFC01 (sample SAMN12384722, study PRJNA508395) | human gut metagenome | isolation source: healthy gut B | host: Homo sapiens | reverse complement strand
GTTTCTAATTCTTTTCTATTCTTTTTCGTTTCTTTTTATACTTTCTACACACTTTATTCACATTTTATTTTTTTATGCTTATAAGCAGTGATAGAGATTTATCACTCCCCCTCATAAGAATTAAAAACCGGCGCAGAGTTTTCTGCGCTCATAAAACCGCTCTGCTTCCCAGAAATAAATGCCATGAGCTTTCTCCCTGTCTCGTCCGTTAAAAAGAAAAACCTGCCACATTTTTATTTTTTCCTCTCAGCTGCACATGTGAATCAGCACATCCTTACAGGCAAATACCGGCTTTTTATTTTCCGTTTCCAAACGGCTCCAGCAAAGGAGGCTTTCCACAAAACTGCATATTCACATAGGAAAGCGGCATTGGTACATCGATCAGTATTTTTGTGGACAAAATCTTCTTCTGTCAGATGACAATCTGCATTCAGCCGCCTTCGCAGCTCTTGCGAATTCTTTTCTTCTAAAAGAAAGTCCGCCGCCAGCTTATGTCCGCCGTATTTTGTCAGAAGATCTTCCACCCCATGCAGCCCTTCATATGATATGCTTCAATAGATCTGCCGGAGCCCTTCAGTCCTTCTTCCGCCTTTGTCAGCACAAAAAAACGGATGAGCGTATTTCTCCCGCAGTCTGCCCGCTATGATCCCCCGCAATGCTCTCATGGCAGTCCGGCAGATAAATGACCATGACTTTATCCGTTCCATGCTCTCCTGCCTCCATCTGCCTGACCGCTTCTTTCACGCCCTGCTCTGTCAGTTCCTTACGGCTCTCATTCAACGCTTTCAGATCTGTGGCGATCACAACAGCCTCCCCAGCTCGGTACATAAAAAACAGTTCCATCGCACGCGCCGCGCTGTCCAGTCTTCCGGTTGCATTCAGACAAGGTCCTAAAATAAACCCAACATGATAATTGCCAAGTTTCTGTCCCTTCAGCCCGCAGACCTCGATCAGTGTCCGCAGTCCCAGATTTTTGGACTGTTCCATCTGTTTCAGTCCATATTTCACAATGATCCTGTTCTCATCCAGAAGATCCATCACATCACAGATCGTCGCCATTGCTGCAAATTCCAGCAGCTCCGCAAGACAATCCTTTCGATCAGCCACGGTAATAAACTGCTCCTTTTCCGCCTGTTCCAAAAGCACCTGCACCAGTTTATAGGCAACGACCGCCCCACAGATCCCCTTATACGGATAATGGCAGTCCTTCTGCTTTGGATCGATGACAAGAGAGGGCGGCAGGATCTCTTCCCGCTCTGTCATGCCATCCACTCCTGTTATTTCCCGGTAAGGAACTTCATGATGGTCTGTGACAAGCACCTCCATGCCAAGCTCCTTTGCCAGTGCGATCTCCTTTGCCGCTGCAATCCCATTATCACAGGTGACGATCACTTCTACCTGCTGCCCCGCTGCACTCCCGGATGATCTCTTCGTTCAGTCCGTACCCATCCTTGATCCGGTGCGGGATCCGGTAACTGACCGACGCCCCTAAAAGCTGCAATGCATGATATAAGACATAAGTAGAACAGATCCCATCCACATCATAATCTCCAATAATGCGGATCTGCTTTTTCTCCCGGATCGCCGCATATAAAAAATGCACTGCCCTCTCTCATTCCTTTCAGAAGATAAGGATCATGTAAATCTTCCAGTGTTCCGTGCAGGAAATAACGCACTTCCTCCTCTGTAACTATATCCCTGTTCCGTATGATCCTTGCCAGCACCGGGCTGATCCCGAATTCTGCCGCTATATGATTAAAATCTGCTTTCTTTGTCGTGACAAACCATTTTTCTTCCGGCATATGTCTACTCCTCTGCCTCTGTATTTTCACTTTCTTCCGCACTGTCTGCAGGTGCTTTATACGTACCGTTCTCTGCAATATAGTCCGCGATATCCTGCTTCAGCTGCGTCCAGGCCTCTTCATGCTCCACATAATACTTCGGGCAGTTTTGCCGCCCTCATCATAATGCCGCAGTACATCATCTATGGACAGATCATATTTTCCCATCAGCCAGGAAACAAGCTGCAGAAGCGACTGATATGTCGCATCCGTAAACTTTCCGTCCTCCTCCAGATAACAACATTCAATGGAAACCGAATCATAATTCCGTCCCTTCACCGCATAACCGATCTCTTCAAGTGGCAGACACTGCACGATCTCCCCTTCATAGCCGATGATAAAATGCGCACTCGCCGAAGTTTCTCCCGTAATACCCAGATTTTCAAAATAACTTCTGTTCTGCATGGCGGAAGTCCCTGCATTTGCCGTATAATGCACAAATACACTTTTGACAGTGGGAAGCTTCTCTCCCCGGTCTGGAATATGGATTGACCGTCAGATATTCTTCCGTCATTTCCGGCTTTGTATAGACTTTCTTTTTCCGTCTGAAAAGCCTGTTTTCAATTTCCTGAAAGGTTGTCACACTGTTTTTATCTCCTGTCAGTGCCATAACGCCGCGCACTGCAAAAAGATACCCACAAGCAATGCCGCAACGATCAGGAATGCTGCGATCCTTGCATAAAATACCTGTTTTCTTCTCTTTCTTCTGTTTCTTTCCCGTATGCGGGCGCGCTGCTGCTGATCCATGTTATCTTCTGTCCGTAATAAGGGCTGAAGAACAATCTGTTCCTCAGCCCTTCACCCTTCTTATGTATTTTATCAGTTACTCTTCTGATCCAGATAATCTTTGATCTCTTCTACAACCTTGCTGTATTCTGAATCATTTCATCATGATGGCTCCTGATATAATCGATATCACCGTCCTTGCCTGCCTGCTCCAACAGTCTTGCCTTTTCAGACAGATCATTTGCACCGATCATCTTGGCTGTGCTCTTAAGTGCGTGGACGAAGATCGTATAATTCGGATAATCTTCTTTTCAAAAGATGTTACGATATCATTTCTGTTCTTTCCCTCATTATCCCGGAAAGACTCTAACAGGAAGATCACGCAATCCTTATCGCCTTCTGCTGATTCAACTGCCGTCGGGATATCCAGTGTATGGAACTTATATTCCCTCATGATATCATCCGCAACCGTCTTCCACAAATTCTGATAGAGCTTTTTTCTCCATCTCATCATATTCGATCATGACATATTTATCTTCCGGTAAGTATTCCACGATTTTTTCTTCCAGACGCTTGCCCTGGATCGGTTTGGACATGTAATCCACAAAGCCCTCTTCCAGATACATTTCCTTCGCACCCGATACCGCATTGGCTGTCAGTACGATAACCGGTGTATCCACATTCAGGGGAATCCTTTGTTGCTTTGATATTTTTGAGTGTCTCAATACCATCCATGTAAGGCATCATATGATCCATAAAGATAATGTCATATTTGACGTCCTTACAGAATTCCAGTGCAGCCTCACCGCCGTTTGCGCAGTCAACCTGGATCTTGGTATTTTTCAGAAGTCCCTCTACAACGGAAAGGTTCATGGCATTGTCATCGACAACAAGGATCTTTGCATTCGGTGCTACGAAAGTTGTTCTGTATTTCTTGATCTTTTCATTGCTGTATGCATATTTCTCACGGAATCTGCCGATCGGCTTACGATCTCTGATGCCCTGCTTCAAAGTGAAGGAGAAGGTAGATCCAACGCCATACTCACTGCGGACGTTCAGGCTGGAGTTCATCAGCTCAAGCAGTTCCTTTGTAATACTGATACCAAGACCGGTACCTTCGATATTCCGGTTTCTCTTTTCTTCAATGCGTTCAAAGGATACAAACAGCTTGTCGATATCCTCCGGCTTAATACCGATACCGGTATCTGTCACAGAAACGATCAGCTGGATTGCGGAATCGCCTGCTTCTTTCCAGTCTACCTTTAAAATAACGCTTCCCCTCTTCCGTATACTTGACCGCATTTGTCAGCAGGTTGATCATAACCTGTTTCAGACGGATCTCATCACCGAATAACAGATACGGAATATCCTCTGCCACAATTGCCTTAAATTCCAGACGCTTGTTGACTGCCTTGATCTCGATCATATTAATGACTTCTGTCAGTACATTTGCTACTTCATATTCCACCGGCAGTATTTCCATCTTGCCACATTCAATCTTGGAGAAATCCAGAAGATCGTTGACCAGTGACAGAAGCGTCGTACCGGCTTCACGGATGTTTTCCGCATACCCTTTGATCGGTACCTCAGTTGCCTCCCTTAAGATGATCTCATCCATACCGAGTACCGTGTTGATCCGGTGTTCTGATCTCATGACTCATATTGGCAAGGAAATTGGACTTTGCCTTATTGGCTGCATCTGCCATCTCCTTCAGTTCTTTCAGCTTCTTATTCGTCTTGTAATGCTCCGTAATATCTACGAGCCATACAAATTTTCCTGTACATTTTCCTGCTCCAGCGTCTCATATCTGATCTCATAAATACGGGACAATACCTCTGAAACATATTCCTCATCCTTAAACAGACGCATCATTTCCGGATATGCAGATATCGTCTCTGCCGTTGCGATCTCCGGGAAGAGCTGTGCAAAGTCTTTATTGAAAAATAAGACCTTATTGTCGTTTGTCACGGCAAGTACAGGACCTACACCGCCTCTGTCAAGAATCCCCTTTGGCACCAGCTTCGCCGGATCCTGTTTTTCTGTTGCCGCCCCCTGTTTTTCACGGAACAGCAGAAATGCCAGCACACCGACAATCACTACCAGTAAAATGACCAATACTATCATATTTTGTTTCCTCCATTCACCCTTTTGAAGAAATCTGTCGGGAAGACCCCACATTTATATTTATTATATCAAACTCCGATAGGCACCACAATGGTGTTTACCAAATTGCAGCATGAAATATTATACAAATTTTTCCGTTTTTTTCATACAAAAATGCCCCCTGCCAAAGCAGGGAGCATTTCCTGTGATTTCTGATTCAGATCCTATCAGTTCTTTTTAGAAGCCTTCTTAGCAGGTGCTTTTGCCGGAGCTTTTTTCTTTCCCGCAAATTTCGTTCTGAGTACATACCACAGAGCACCTGTGATACATACAGAAGAATATGCACCGCAAAAGGATACCTACCATAAGAGGCATTGCGAAAGAACGGATGCTGGATACACCGAGAAGGAATACCATAAAGATCGTAATGAAGGTTGTGATATTCGTGTAAATACTTCTTGTCAGCGTCTTTGTGATACTTTCGTTCACAATTTCCTTCAATTCTTCGTTGTCTCTTACCTTTGTCGTCTTCAGCTGCTCACGGATACGGTCAAAGATAACGATCGTTGAGTTGACAGAGTATCCGACAATAGTCAGCATACAAGCGATAAATGTATTGCCGACAGATGTTTTGGAAACCGCATAGAATGCCAGTACTACAAGAACATCATGTAACAGTGCCAGAACCGCACTTGCCGCAAAACGGACATCCGTGAAACGGAACCAGATATATACAAGCATACAGAGTGTTGCAGCAATGATCACGGATACGATCGCATCGGACTTCATTTCGTTGCTGACTGTTGCACTGATCGTCTCTGTCGTGATCGCCTCTTCCTCTACACCGAAAATCTTCTTTCATAGCTGTTTGTGAAAGCTTCTCTTTCATCTACTGTCAGAGATCTTGTCTTGTAACAACCTGTGTGGAATCATTTACCTTCTGTGTCTGTACGTTGCTGTCACCCGTGATTTTTTCCACAACCGGCACAACCTGTGCGTCAATGTCCGCAATGGACAGGTCTTCGTTAAACGTAACCGTAGAAGAAGTACCGCCCATAAAGTCAAGGCTGTAATTTAAAGAATGTCCTGTCTGTGATTTATTCACACCCATAAATACAAAACCTGCCACGACCACAAGGAGTGAAACGGCAAAGAATACCGCCTTCTTTGACAGGAAATCAACTGTCTTGATATCTTTTGCTTTACCATACAGCTTTTCATCTTTACAGCCAAGTGCATAAAATGCATTTAACAGAAGACGTGTTACAAATAATGCAGTGAACATGGAAAGGATAATACCCAGCCCCAATGTAATGGCAAAGCCTTTTACAGTACCGGAACCTTTTAAGCCAAGAACCAGTGCTGCGATCAGTGTTGTGATATTACCGTCCACAATAGCGGAAAGTGCTTTTTCAAAACCGATCTTAATGGCTGACTGTACTGTCTTGCCGGCTGCGATCTCCTCACGGATACGGGAGAAGATGATGACATTTGCATCAACCGCCATACCGATGGAAAGAATAATACCTGCAATACCCGGCAGTGTTAATGTAATATTTAATGCATTCAGCGCAAGTAATGTCAGAAGAACATAGATCGTAAGGGCAATCGCTGAAACAAAGCCCGGTAACAGGTATACAACGATCATCAGGATACATACGAGTGCAAAACCGATCGCACCTGCTTTTAAGCTGGAAGATACAGCTTCTTCACCAAGCTGCGCACCTACAACGTTGGAACGGAGCTCTTCCAGTTCCAGCTTCAGTCCTCCGATACGGATCGTAGAAGCAAGTGTATCCGCCTCTTCAAAGCTATCCTGTCCGCTGATCTGTGCCTGTCCGCCAAGGATCGGTTCATCTACTCTCGGAACGGAAACAAATCTGCCGTCATAATAAATACCGATCGTTTCTCCCTTTGAATAAGCATCTGTTGTAGCATCCGCAAATGCCTGTTTGCCTTCTTCCGTAAAGGTAAGGGAAACAACATACTGTTTATCCTTTGTACCGCTGTCTGACTGTACGGTAGCCGCCTGTGCACTCGATACCATTGTACCGTCAAGTACGATACTGCCGTCTTCCATCAATGTGTTCAGATCCTTCAGCAGTACATAATCATATGTACCATCCTCTGTAACACCAATCGTATAATTCTGGTTTCCGTCACTGTCAGTCTGCTTGATAAAGTAAAGAGAACCCGGACGGCCAAGTTCCTCCAGAATTGCATTGGCATCGGAAACACCCGGAATTTCGATATTGATACGATCGTTACCTTCCTGATATACCTGTGCTTCTGTACTGTAGTTTTCCACACGCTTCTGCAGCTTATAGATCGTATCGCTCATGTCTTCTGCAGAAGGAGATTCGTCACCGACTACCTGATAAGTAATGCTGACACCGCCGGCAAGATCAAGCCCCTGCTTGATATTCCCCATGGATCCTGTTTTGCCTGCACCGATACCGACAAAGGCAATATAGCCGAATCCGATAATTGCGAGCACTGCCAAAATCATCGTAATGACTGCTCTGTTTTTCTTCATTTCTTTTTCCTCCCTTTCAGATTCCCTTTCAAATCTGAGATTTACTCACTGAGTGCGGCTTTGATCATAATGGCACACTCAATTCTCTTTCTTTGCAATTCACAGCCAATATCATAGGAACCGTTCACATTTCCCGTGAAGTTGTAGGAATTTGCCGCACAGCCGCCGCTGCAGTAGAATTTGGCAAAACAGTCCTTACATTTTTCCTTTGCATAGACATTACACTGTTTGAATTCATCTCTGATATCTGTCCGCAGAACACCTTCGTCCACATTGCCCATCAGGAAATCTTCATTTCCAACGAACTGATGACAAGGGTACAGATCCCCCACGGCGTCACTGCCAGATATTCTGTTCCCGAACCGCAGCCGGATAAACGCTTTGCCACACACGGACCGCCTTCCAGATCGATCATGAAATGGAAAAAATTAAATCCGTTTCCTTCTTTTCTGCGTTTGATCATTTCCTCTGCCAGCTCATCATACTGCGCAAGAAGCTGCGGAAAGATCCTCTTCGCGGATCGCATAATCTTCGGTTTCCGGTGCTACGACCGGCTCAACGGAAATCTGCTTAAAGCCAAGGTCTGCCAGATGCAGGACATCTTTCGCAAAATCCGTATTATAATGGGTATAGGTACCACGCACATAATAATTCATCTGTCCGCGGCTCTCTGCTGCCTTTTTAAATTTTGGCACGATCTCATCATAGCTGCCCTGACCGCCTCTGTGCGGACGCATTCTGTCATGCACTTCCTTACGGCCGTCGATGCTCAGTACCATATTTCCCATTTCTTTATTTACAAACTCCAGAATCTCATCATTTAACAAAACACCGTTTGTTGTGATCGTAAAACGGAATTTTTTATGATGCTCCTCTTCCGGGAACGCCCGTAAGCCACAAGCTGCTTGACGACCTCCCAGTTCATGAGCGGTTCACCGCCGAAGAAATCGACCTCCAGATTCGTACGGTTACCGGAATTTGCCACCAGAAAATCCAGTGCTTTCTTTCCGACCTCGTAGCTCATGATCGCTCTTCTGCCGTGGTATTCACCTTCTTCCGCAAAGCAGTATCTGCAGGCAAGGTTACAGTCATGCGCAATATGCAGGCAAAGTGCCTTGACAACCGTTTCGCGGTTTTTAAAGCTGTCAATATAATTTTCGTAAATGTCCTCTGTATACAGCTGTCCTTCCTGTGCAAGCAGCAGAATCTCATCCACCGCCTCGGCGGTCTCTTCTTCCGTATACGGAAGCTGCTGCGCTTTCACGAAGTCCAGAATCTCTCCCTTGTCTTTCTTTTCTTTTTACAAGGGGCTCCAGCAGAGGAAACAAGCTGGTAAACAAGGTCATCCACGACATGCACAGCACCGCTGTTAACATCCATCACGATGGAATAACCATTGCTCTGATAACAATGAATCACTATTATTTCCTCTCAGTTTCTTAATAAATAGTTCTTTGACGTATAATAAGCAGCAGGAGTTACTCGCTGCTTAAGAAAAACTACTGTTTTATTTAATATTTTCGCAACTCTGGTTTCCTACTGTACAGGATGTTTTGCAAGCTGACTGACAAGATGTCTGGCATTCACCACAGCCGCCCTTTTTCATCGATTTCTTTAAATCTCTTGTGCTTAATGTTTTGATATGTTTCATCACATAGCCTCCTTTATTCAATTAAAACTATTCGTAGTATATCACACTTCCAACCGCATGGAAAGAGTTTTTTACAAGGTCTTTACCGTTTCTTCACCGGAAACCTCTTCTGCCTGCTCCGCAGGTTCCTTTTGGCGCTTTGATTTCTTCCTCTGTCTTTTCATTTTCCCGGACAGGAAGTGTCAGAAGCACATGGCTGATCCTGTTCTTTTCGATCTTCTCCGCCAGAGCGTTGTACCGTCCGCAAGCGTTACACTCTCACCCTGCGCCGGCAGTCTGTCCAGTGCTTCTATGAGCAGGCCGGCAATAGAATCATAATCCTCTGATTCATATGAGGTTCCAAGTGCATCATTGACATCATCTATTTTCACCGAACCATCAATTCTGTAGCGGTGCGCGCTGATTTTCTGGATCAGCTGCTTTTCTTCTTCATCATATTCGTCACGGATCTCACCGACGATTTCTTCCAGAAGATCCTCCATCGTGATCAGACCGGCGCAGGCACCATACTCATCCAGCACAATAGCAATGGAATTGCTGCTTTCACGCATTTCATTGAGAAGCTCATCTGTCTTTTTGTTTCAAATGTATAATAGGCTTCGCGCATGATGGAACGAAGCGAAAAATCCGTTCTGCCGTTACTGAAGAAATCCTTCAAAGTCACGATACCGATGATATTATCTTTCTCCCCTTCATAAACCGGGATACGGGAAAACATTGTTTCCTTAAAGACCGCCTGCAGACTTCTGTAGCCGGTCTCCACATCCACCATCGTCATATCGATACGTGGGATCATGATATCACGTGCCAGGAATCATTCAGATCAAAATACATTCAGTATCATTTCTCTCTCATCCGATTCGATCACACCCTCTTCATGGCTGACATCCACATATGTCTTCCAGCTCTGTCTCCGTCATACCGGAGCCTGTTTTGGATGTATCGATCCCGAGAAGCTTCATCAGAAACTGGGACAGCTTATCTACAAGAAATACAATCGGTGTCAGAAGCCAGATCAGCTTTAATATAAAGAAAGAATAAGCCAGTGCCAGCTTTTCCGCACAGAGATTCGCTGCTGTTTTTGGCAGGATTTCACCAAACATCAGAACAAGCACGGTCAGAACGCCTGTTGCAATACCAACCGCGTAATTACCGAACACCTTTATGGTAAATGTTGTTACAAGGGAAGATGCTGATATATTGACTATGTTATTTCCGATCAGGATCGTACTTAACATTTTTCCCGGATTTGAAAGTATTTTTCTCGACACGCGCTGCGCGTTTATCCCCACCTTCCGCAAGTGTATGGATACGTACCAGATTCACACAGGTAAGGGATGTTTCAGCAGAAGAAAAGAATGCCGAAAGCATCAGCAGAATAATAATGGTTACAATTTGAATCACTAGACCCGAGTCCAAAAAAGTTCACTCCTTTTGTTCTAAATATATTATATGAAAAAATACAATAAACTAATGAAAAAGTCAAGAACAGGACGGTAAATAATGGGTAAAATCCTTCTGAAATTCCTTATCACAGCATATGCCATCACAACAGTCCTGCTGCTTCTTCTGGCTCTGTTTGTGTATAAATGCTATCTGCCGGATAAAGCAGTGAACGCCTGCATCATCGTGATTTATATCCTTTCCACCTTTCTGGCGGGATTTCTTTCCGGAAAACGGATCGGATCGCAGAAATATCTATGGGGACTTTGTATCGGCGGACTGTATTTCCTTTGTCCTTGTGGTCGTTTCCCTTTGTATCAAAGGCTCTTTTACCGATCTGACCTCCAATTTCCTGTTTACCATGTTTCTTTGCCTCGCAAGCGGAATGCTTGGTGGCATGATCAGCTGAAAGGAGAATCTATATGGCTGTTGTTGTACTAGATGCCGGCACGGCGGAAGTGACCTCGGTGCCACTTATCAGGAAGGCAGGAAAAGGATGACACACTGGCACTGACGCTCGCAGTCGGCAGACTGCTTGCCGAAGACCCGGACATCGATGTCGTCTATACCCGGGAAACAGATGTGTATGATACACCGCTTGTCAAAGCCCGGAAAGCAAATGCGGCAAATGCAGACTATTTTGTCTCCATCCACCGCAATTCCACACCTGTTCCAAGCACCTACTCAGGTGTGGAAACACTCGTCTACAGTAAAGGGAACCCTTGCAGAAACGCTTGCACGCAATATTGCCTCTGCACTTTCCGCGATCGGTTTTGCGGATCTCGGTACAACGAAACGGAAAAATCTCACAGTTTTAAAGCGTACCAATATGCCCGCAGTCATTGTGGAAGTGGGGTATATCGATACACCAAAGGATAATGCCTTTCTGGATGAGAATTTCCTTGCAGTCGCACGCGATCGCTGATGGGATCAAAAAGACGGTTCAGTAAGCCACAGATACAACATAGGTATCGCTAATCCAGAAAGATCTTACTTCTCCCGAGCAGATGATTTTGCAAAATACCGCTAAGCCCTTTTTTACCTGTCAGCTTGGAAAGTGCTTCCTTCTGTGTCCAGATTTCCGTAAAGCATTTGTCGGATGTTCTTGCACGTCCGGCTTCTTCCGGTGTAAAAGCAGCGCTTTATGACAGATTCCTTTCTTTGCCGGATGCATTCCACATCGATCCCGACCGGTATATCTGCCATGCAGCAGCAGACAAACGCGCCTGCATGGGAAAGACTAAAATGCAGCTGTCTTTCCTTCGGAAAAAAGGCTTTCCATTGCCTAATACGATATCGTATGCCTTTGCACGTACTCTGCCCGGATCAGAATCAATATACTGGAGATCCTCCTCCATAGGCATTGTAAATGGATGGTGCATAGCCTGATATCTTCCAAGCTCATCTGACCACTCAAGAAGTGGGAACTCTGTGATCCATACAAACTTGAACACGTTCTTGTCAAGAAGTCCCATCTGTTCTGCAAGGTGACATCTCAGTGCTCCAAGAGTATCCCATACAACCTTATTCTTGTCAGACACGAAGAGAAGCAGGTCTCCCGGCTTACCTTCCATAGCTGCAACTATGTTGCTCATCTCATCCTCTGTCATAAACTTGGCAAATGATGACTTAAGACTTCCGTCTTCTCCTATAGCAATATATGCAAGACCCTTTGCTCCGTATGTCTTGGCATACTCAACCAGAGCATCAATCTTCTTTCTTGGAAGCGAGCCCTGTCCCTCTGCATTGATACCGCGGACTGAACCCCCTGCTGCAATGGCATTTGTAAATACTCCGAAGCCGCAATCCTTAACTACATCGCTGATATCATGAAGCTCCATGCCAAATCTCAAGTCAGGCTTATCCGAACCGAATCTGTCCATGCCCTCCTGCCATGTCATACGCTTAATAGGAAGCTCAACATCCACGTCAAGAACCTCCTTGAAGAGCTTGGCAAGAAGTCGCTCATTTACATCAATAACATCATCAATATCCACAAAAGAAAGCTCCATATCCATCTGTGTGAATTCAGGCTGTCTGTCTGCACGAAGATCCTCATCTCTGAAACATCTTGCGATCTGGAAATATCTGTCGTAGCCTGAGCACATAAGAAGCTGCTTGAAGAGCTGTGGCGACTGTGGAAGTGCATAGAACTCTCCTGGATGCACACGGCTTGGTACAAGGTAATCTCTTGCACCCTCAGGTGTTGACTTACATAACATAGGTGTCTCTATCTCAAGGAAGCCCTCATCAGCCATGAACTGTCTGGCAATGGTTGCCACTTTACTTCTGAGCATAAGGTTTCTCTGGAGGTCAGGACGTCTTAAGTCAAGGTATCTGTACTTAAGTCTGATCTCTTCCTTTGTCTTGCTGTTCTCCTCGATTGGGAATGGAGGTGTCTCTGCCTCAGAAAGTATTCTGAGACTTGAAGCTATAACCTCAATATCACCTGTTGCCAGATTCTTGTTGACAGCACCTGCACGGAGCTCAACTGTTCCCTCTATTGCCACAACAAACTCTGAACGGAGCTTTGACGCCTTCTCGAAGCATTCACTTCCGCACTTTGTCTCTTCAAATATTATCTGAAGGATACCGCTTCTGTCTCTGAGGTCTCGGAACCTGATAATCACGCTCCAGAAGCAGCATGACAATACGTTCAAATCCGATGGAGAAGCCGCATGCACAGGTCTTCTGACCGGTGAATTTGCCGATCATTTCATCATAAGGCGGCCGCCGCCTCCGACGGAACCTCCGAATCCATCAATACTGATCTCGAAGATCGGTCCGGTATAGTAGGACATACCGCGAACGAGGGTCGGATCGAACACGATCTGGAATTTTGCTGTCTTGACAGTGTCAACACTCTGGATGATTGTCTCCAGTTCTTCTGCGATCTTCTGATCCAGGAAGCCTTCCAGAAGTTCTTTTAAGCGGCGTACGCCATTTACATCTTCGGTCACCTCATCAAACAGGGACAGGTACTTGTCGATGCTCTCTTTTGCAAATCCTTCTTTTTCCAGCTCTTCTGCCACGCCTTCTTTGCCGATCTTGTCCATCTTATCCAGAATGATAAAGACGGTATCGTAGCTTTCTTCCGGGAAACCGCTGCTGCCATGGCTTTTAAGATCCTGCGGTCGTTGATGCGGATCGTAAAGTTTTCAAAGTCCAGTTTGCCGACCAGCGTGGAAGTTGCCAGGATCAGCTCGATCTCTGCCAGGATCGTCGGCTCGCCGAGAATATCGATATCACACTGCATAATGCGTGCAGGCATGGATGTCAAAACCGGACTGATCTCCAGCGGAGATTTTGAGAACTGCTTCCGCAGCATTATGGAGCAAAATGAAGATGTGCTTTATTTTTTCCCTCAGCAAAAATATCAGTGGTACCTTTAATTCCGCAAGACTTGCAGCCGAGACTTTAATGGAAAATCCGCCATGCGGCAGAAAGATCCGTATGATCGACTCCCTGAATGCCTCTCTGGCACAGGGAATTCTGGCAATCTACGCCAGTGAAATGCGCTCGCAGGGCATGGAAGTCGATGCAACTGCAGATCTATTGGAAACTTATCCGGCAAAAATGAACGGTGTTTTCACAGTCGGCGATCTGAAGTATCTGGCAAAAACAGGACGCCTTTCCGGCTCTGCTGCATTAGTCGGCAATCTTTTAAAGATCAAACCGATCCTGCGCGGCAATAAAGACGGTTATATCGTACAGTTCAAGAAATGCCGCGGCAGAAAAGCAGCCCTGAATACACTGATCAATCTGGTCTGCGATACGATCGTGGAACCGGAAAAACAGATCATAGGAATCGCCCACGCCGATGCGTATGAAGATTCTCTGTATGTCATGGAGGAGATCCGGAAGCGTATCAAGGTGCGTGATTTTATCAATACCTCTTATGATTATTGTACAGGCAGCCATGTCGGCCCGGATACAATCGCCCTTTTCTACATGGCAAAGGATCGTGAGCTTGGCGTTACCACAGATACTGAATAGGATTCTATCGAAACAGATACTGCATAGGATTCCATCGATATAGATGCCAAATAAAAACAGTTCGTAAAAAAAGCTCCGCATACTGCGGAGCTTTTTGCTGCCTATCAGGCTTTTTCTTCTTTTTCTTTTTCGATCGTATATTTACCCGAATAATAATTCAGATCGGTCATTACCTGTAAATCCGGTGATTTACGGATATCACGCAAGTATTCATGTGTATTGAAATCATCCGCTTCAAATTCGATCATTGCCACCGCAATATTGGAACAATGCGCTGCAATACGCTCTAAGTTGCTGAGCAGATCATTAAAGGCAAATCCGTTATTGATATCACAGTTTCCCTTCTGCAGGCGGATGATATGATTTTTCTTGATCTCACCGCAGAGCAGCCGGATCGTGATACGCAGCGGCTCTACTCTGTGTGCGGTTTCTATATCATCGTTTTCAAATGCATGAATAGTCAGCTCCATGATCTCCTTCACTGCTTCGATCAGCACCTCAGATTCCTTCTGCGCATCTGCAGAAAACTGAATATTCTTCTCACTGATCTCCTTTGCCACTCTGGAAATCCCACAGGCATGGTCGGCAATCCGCTCAAAATCACTGACCGTATGCAGGAACTTTGCACTCTGTCTGGTCTGCTGCTGGTTCTGCTCTGTCGCCGTGACACGCATCAGATAAGTTCCAAGCTTATCTTCATATTTATCGATGATCTTTTCTTTATCCTGGATCTTATTATAGGCTTCTGTTGTATACTGCTCCATCAGATGCAGGGCACGCATGACGTTTTCTGTGCACCTGTTGCCATTCCGTTCATAACGGTATTCACCTGTGCAAGTGCAAGCTCCGGATTGCGCAGGAAACGTTCCTCGAGCAGGTCAAAATCTGCCTGATCTTCCATCTCGTCATCTGTCTCTTTGATCAGCCAGAATACCAGCTTGTTGATCTGTTTGATAAACGGTGCCAGAATCAGTATCGTCACAACACGGTATACCGTATTTAAAAGCGCTATGGATACGGAAGTCATCTGCATGTCCATAAAAGCGAACTGTTTTCCACCTGTCAGGATTGCCTGCAGGGCATAAAAAACACTGCCACAGATGATCATACCGAATAAATCATTGATCAGATAAACAAGTGCTGTTCTTTTACCGTTTTTATTGGAGCTGACACCGCTCATCAGAACCGGGCAGGAAGCACCGATACCAATACCCATGACGATCGGCAGTGCTGCTGAAAACGGCACATAACCGGACATAGCGATCGACTGCAGGATACCAACCGATGCGGATGCGCTCTGCAGGATTGCGGTAATGAGAATACCGACGAAAATACCAAGCGCCGGATTGGAGAACTTTGTCAGAAGTCCCGTAAACTGCGGAATACCCTGCAATGGCTCCATTGCTGTCTTCATGGCAGACATGCCCATCATCAGTATCGTAAATCCAAACAGGATATCCCCGATCGCACGATAAGAATCTTTTTTTGAAATACTCCTGACCAGCAGACCGAGAATTGCCATGATCGCAGCAATACTGGTGGAAGAAAGCAGGGATGCAATACCGCCTGCTCCCTGCCGATATCGGACAGACATAAGATCCATCCTGTGATACTCGTTCCGATATTGGCACCCATGATAATACTGATGCCCTGTATAACCTTCATCATACCGGAATTTACAAAGCCGACTACCATAACGGAAGTCGCAGAGGAAGACTGGATGATAGCTGTTACACCCGCGCCCAGTAAAATACCCTTTACCGGATTGCTGGTCAGCTTATAAAGAAGGGTTTCCAGCTTATTACCGGCCACCTTCTTGATTCCGTCTCCCATGACGCTCATGCCATATAAAAAGAGTGCAATGCCGCTCAAAAGTCCAAGCAGTAGCGTGATTATCTTCACCGTATCCATAAATGAATCCTCGTTCCTCGCCCGTTTCCACAGGCTTTTTTCTTACGCTCTATTTCTATTGTATTTTTGTATCGGCAAAGTGTCAATTCATTTTTTTCAATTACAGCAATATTTCTCTGCTCATATCATGATCTCATCCCCGGAAATCAAATTGCTGTCCGACCTCGCTCTCTGCTTTTGTCAGCACATTTCTTTCCGCGAAATCATAAGCATATCCGGAAACAGCATCCACCAGATCTTCTATCGTATCCGCCTGAAATTCCAGATACTCCGGCTGCTGTTCTGCCTTCTCCGCCTTTTCCGTTTCTTCATCCTTTCGTTTTTCTATCCGCTCTTCCCGGGCTTCCTTTTCCGCCTTTTTCTTTTCCTTCGCTTTTTCTGCCTTTTTCGCTTCCTGTCTTTTCTGCAGTGCCTTAATCTGTGCAGTATTTGCCTTTTCGACTGTGGCAAAGAAAGAAGCTCTGCCATCCTCACCGATGCGCATGCCAAAGTTCTTGACCTTTGCACCGCTGCTTATCAGACTGTTTTTCGCATTCATCAGTTTGCTCTGGGACATGGCGATCAAGCCCTCATATTTCTTACGGAAATTTTCATCCGTTGCCATTTTTTCCAGTTTTTCTTCATCGATCAGAACGACCGGTTTGCTGGCATTGCCATAAGCAGAGGCATTTGCTTCCACCTGCGCTTTCTTATCCTTGCTTACCAGAATGAAATCCATTCCGTGAAATTTGTTTTTCAGCTTGTCATAATAAGATTTCGCTTTGTCCGACAGTTCCACATTTCCGACAACAGTTCCGTATCCCGCCTTTGTCGTTGGCGCAAGGGAACTTCCTTCAGAAACAGGCTTCCACTCCGGACACTTTGACTTTGTCTGATTTAGAAGCCGTTTTTCCTGTCTCTTTCCGATTTTCAGTTTTTGCCTGTTGGGTATTCTGATAGACCTGATTTGCCTGTTGATAAGAAACTCCTGATATACTCATATTTACTTCCTCCTTGAAGTTTATTCCGTCTCAAATCCTTTTGAGAATCTTCTTATATAATGTATATCGGTTGTTTTTCCGGTTTCTGAAGAGGAAACACTTAATCTGCGATAACCGAAATTATAACTTACACCATGTTTTTCTCATTCAATTTTGTATGGCAAAAATTTATTAAAATAAAAAGCAGGTAGTCAGCCATTGCAACCGACTACCCACTCACAACTATTCTTCCGCGAACAACTTCTGCTTCCGCTCCATCATCTCATCGATCTTCTCAATATACAGCGCAACATCCTTCACATTATCACACCGCTCGATGCGCCCATCCGGGAAGACACGCTTTGTAATGCTGCCTGCACCGAGGGCTACGATCGTCTGCAGTTCCTCCATGATCAAAAATATTGTATATGCCATATTTTTCCGTCCCGTGCATAGCCTACGTTTTCAAAATTACCGGACATATTTTTCTGCCGGTAGAGATAATAAGGCTGCATGGAAAGCATGCGTGCGCCCTCCGCTGCGATCCGCATCGTTTCATCCGTATTATGGATGGAAAACACCTGATGCTCGTCCATATAACGGCGCAGTCTGGAAGCCCGTTTGATTGCCAGCGAATGTACGGTCAGAGAATCCGGTGAAAGTGCCTCGATCTGACGGATCGTTTCTGCCACATCTGCCTCATCCTCGCCCGGAAGTCCTAAAATAATATCCATATTGATGTTATCAAAGCCAAGCTCTCTTGCCATATGGTAAGCGTCTACCGCCTGCCCTACCGTATGCCTTCTGCCAATCAGCTGCAGCGTTTTATCATGCATGGTCTGCGGATTGACTGAAATCCTTGTCACACCGTATTTCTTCAGAACCTCCAGTTTTCTCTTGTAATGCTGTCTGCTCTGCCTGCTTCTACCGTAAATTCTTTTACCGTACTGAAATCAAAAAATTTCTTTCAGATTCCGGATCAGTCTGTCAAGCTGCTCCGCCTCCAGAGTGGTAGGCGTTCCACCGCCGATATACACGGTATCCAGTACTTTATCCTTGCAGATCCTTGCTGTTTCCTGCATTTCCCGGATCAGGCAGTCAATATAGGTTTCTACCCGTTCCCGGAATGCTGCGATCGGATAAGAAGTAAATGTAAACATGTTGTCAGGCAAAAATGCCCAATGTAAAGGCTGTAGATCATGTTGGCTCGGGCAAAATGGCAAGCTCTGTCTTTTCCTGACTGACATAATGCTCCTGCTTGAAAAAAGCAGCAACCTCTCTGCTTCTTCGCTTTCCTTCCTCCAGCATCGTCATTGCGATCTTTGTCGGGCGGATACCCGTCAAGTTACCCCAGGCAACTTCTTTGTCCGTATATGCAGAGAGACTTCTGTATAAAAATTTTTTAAACTCATTTTTGAAAGCCGGAGCAGTTCTTTCGATGTCCGCTGTATTCAGTGTCCATAAAGTCCCGTCTTCCGGCTTCATTGTAATCTGTTTTTTCTTCTACTGTGATGGTGAATGTCTGTAAAGGTTTCTCTGCCGGTTTCTTTTCCACGCTCTCCGGTGTCAGGACCTTTACCGTCTCCTCCGGGTAAAATGCCTTTACCAGCGAATGAATGTCATATTCCCATCCTGCTTTATTGATCTTAACCTGTATCATCTTATGCTTCTTTCCTATTGTACAAAGGGATTATATTTTTTCTCATGACCGATCGTTGTCTCCCCGCCATGTCCCGGATAGACCTTTTACATCATCCGGCAGTAAAAACAGCTTTTCATTAACAGATCGGATGATCGCGGAATAGCTTCCCGTCTCAAAGTCGGTTCTGCCTACAGATTCCTGAAACAGCGTATCGCCGCTGATCAGAACCTTATCTTTTGCGAAGTAATAACAGCAGCTTCCGACGGTATGCCCCGGTGTTGCGATCACCTTTGCCGTCATACCTGCCAGTGTGATCTCCTCTCCATCCCTTACATAAACGTCCGGAATCACGGTCTCGGTCTGCCACACTGTGCGGACAGATTTGTTTCAGCATTTTCACAAAAAGTGCCTTTTCCACATCCTGCGCATAAATTTTAGCGCCGGACAACTTTCGCAGCTCATTCGCACCCCAGATATGGTCAAAATGTCCGTGTGTCAGTAAAATACCGACGATCTGAAGTCCTGCCTTCTGCACCTGCTCATACAAATAGGCTCCCTGATCCGCAGGATCTACAAAAACAGCTTCTTTACTTCCTTCTTCATATAAGTAATAACAGTTTGTCTGGCACATGCCCAGCATGATTTTTCCGACCTTCATAAATTATGTGCTCCTTTTATTTGTCAGCCTGTCGTTCTCTCAATACTGAGAACGCTTTCGATATTATGCAGTTTATCGATCACTCTGTTCAGCTCTTCCTTGGAAGAAATCTCAAACGCTACATTCATCGTTGCAACGCCCTGTTTGCTCGTCCTTGTATTCATGCTCTGGATATCGATATTTTTCTCTGTCAAGGCTCTTGAAACATCTGCCAGCAGTCCATTTCTGTTATTGGCATAGATCGTGATCTCCGCAAAGTATCTTCCTTTTCCGTCAATGGACTCATCCTGCCACTCTGCATCGATCAGGCGGCTCCTTTCGATCTCCGGCAAGTTGATAATATTGACACAGTCTGTTCTGTGGATAGAAATACCTCTCCCTCTTGTTACAAAGCCGATAATTTCATCTCCCGGTACCGGGGAACAACACTTGGAGAAACGGACAGCCACATCATGAATGCCCTTTACAACAATACCGTTTTCCGTCTTGGATCGTGGCAGCATCTGCTTGGCTGCTGCACTTTCCTCCACTGCCTTGATCACTTCCTCATCGGAAAGCTCCTTCGGATGGTCGCGGTCATACATTTCCTTCATCTTATTGATGATCTGGCCTTCCTTCAGACCGCCGTGCCCGAGTGCGGCAAGGACGGATTCCCAGTCACGGAATCCAAACTTTTTCATAATGGATTCCATATATTCCGGACGCATGATATCCACCTGATTGATCGCCTTTGCTTTACAATAAGAAAGCAGAAGCTCACGTCCCTTGATGATATTATCGTCCTTCAATTCATTTTTAAACCACTGATTGATCTTATTTTTTGCCTGTGTCGATTTTACAACATTCAGCCAGTCACGGCTCGGTCCCTTGGAATTCTGGCTCGTTAAGATCTCCACACGGTCACCGTTGTTGATAACATAATCGATCGTCACAAGCTTTCCGTTGACCCGCGCCCCGATCATCTTGTTGCCGACTGCGGAATGAATGCTGTACGCAAAATCGATCGGAGTAGATCCGGCAGGCAGGTTTTTTGACATCACCTGTCGGGGTGAAACAATATACACTGTCAGAGAACAGATCCAGATCGCTCTTGAGCAGATTCATGAACTCTCTGTTATCCGACATATCTCTCTGCCACTCCAGAATCTGACGCAGCCAGGAGAGCTTTTCTTCTTCGGCCCCGGTATTGATCTTCTTACCATCGGAAGCCTCTTTATATTTCCAGTGCGCGGCAATACCATATTCTGCCGTCTTATGCATTTCATAGGTGCGGATCTGGATCTCGAACGGCTGACCGGAAGAACCGATCAGTGTCGTATGCAGCGACTGGTACATATTCGCCTTTGGCATGGCGATATAATCCTTAAATCTGCCCGGGATCGGTTTGTACATTTCGTGGATCACACCAAGTGCCGCATAACAGTCCTTGACCGTATCCACGATAATACGGACAGCAAAAAGATCGTAGATCTGATCGATCGTTTTATTCTGATTCTTCATCTTCTTATAAATACTGAAAAAATGCTTGACTCTGCCATCGATCTTTGCCTTGATGCCCGCACGTTCAATATGCGCACTGACCTCATCTACGATATTCTGTACATATCTCTCACGTTCTACTTTTCTGACCGCGATCTTATCCACCAGATCATAATATACATCCGGCTGTAAATATTTCAGTGACAGGTCATCCAGCTCGACCTTTACCTTCATGATACCAAGACGCTGTGCGATCGGCGCATAAATATCCATGGTTTCTCTGGCTTTTTCCTGCTGCTTCTCCGGTGTCATATGCTTGAGGGTACGCATATTATGCAGTCTGTCGGCAAGCTTGATAATGATAACACGGATATCCTTTTGCCATGGCGAGGAACATCTTACGCATGTTCTCCGCCTGCAGATCCAGCTTGTCGCCCTGATACTGCAGCTGTCCCAGCTTTGTCACACCATCAACGAGAAGTGCCACATCGTCACCGAATTCTGCCCGGATCTGATCTGTCGTCATGATCGTATCTTCCACAACATCATGCAGAAGTCCTGCCGCGATCGTCTCCTTATCCATTTCCAGATCTGCCAGTATGATTGCAACACAAAGCGGGTGGATAATGTATGGCTCTCCGGATTTTCTTGCCTGATCCTTATGTGCATCATTCGCCACCTTATAGGCACGCTCGATCAGCGAAATATCATCACTCGGATGGTATCTTCTCACACGCGTGATCAGATCCTGATACAGTTCCTCCGGTGTTTTGTATTCCGCCATAGCTTCAATATGACCATCATCAAATACCAATTCAGTTTTTTTTCTGTTCTTCAGCCTTTGTCAATTCTCCCACTATATCGCCCACTCAGTCTTCTCTTTGATTTGAACCGAAAGCCGCTTTTCTTCAGCCACCAGTCCATAATATTATATTATTATTTGACATTTTCGTCAATAATCGTCGATTTGTATGGGAGATATCTATGGACTTATAAGCTATAAAAATAAGAGATCCAAACCTGATATGATAATATCACAATCAGTTGGATCTCTTTTTACATCGTTCCCTTTAATTACTTATCTCCTGTCTCCGAAGTACTGTAGTTTTGAAATGAAAAGTGCTACTTCGTCATAGATCAGATTAAATTCTCTGTCATTCCTGCTGCTGATCATTTCTTCCAGTTCTGCCATCTTACGTTTTCGTTCTACGTTTGAAACAGCCATCTTGTCCGTGCCTGCAGGCTTTTCTTCCATTCCGTATCTGCTTTCCGGTTCATGTGTCAGAAAATCAATTACCGGAATTTTCAATGCCTCTGCAATCCTGTTGGTATAATCCAGACTGATCGACTGTTTACCACGTTCTATTGCACTCAGATAAGAAGAAGAGATATCAGCCATCTCCGCCAATTGTTCCTGGGTCAGATTCTGTTTTGTTCTTTCCAGCTTAATCCTCAGACCAATCTGCTCTTTTATTCATTGCATCCGCTTACCTTTCCTATTACTACTACTATTTTAATAGAAGAGTTCCAGAATATACAATGAACAATAATGTTGTTTTCATTCATTATTATGGAGTTTATCTACTATAACGTAAATTATACAGGTGATAATCAATTATCTGACCTGGCAGCCGCCCCACTCTACCACAGTAAAAAGCCGGTTCTCGCCGGAGCGCTAAGGCTCTGCGCCGGGATCTCCACTGCTTCATCCACTGGCTTCCACGCCATAAATACCCGCAGCAGCGTGTCTGGAACCGGATCAATCAAAAAGCTGTGCGTTCTGTGTATAAACATCCGACTGAAAAGCAATGAGATTATATGGATTGTCCTGCATCAGTGGCAGCCAGTATACCATAAATTCATTTGCTTCCCTCCGGGTAAGTCCCAGCTTACTTAACGCATTCTCCAGAAAAGCTGCGGTATCACTTCCCGCTACACAATATCCGCTGGAGAAATCATAGTCTGCTCCGCTTTCACCTTCCCAATAGAGGTAGTTATAGGTTTGTCCGTCTGCATCTGTCAGTGTCCCATCCGGGCTGGCAGACACATTCCAGCCATCCTGATACGCAGGATAGGTACAAGTCAGTTCTCCGGCGTAATCCAATTTCACCGTAACGTCCGTTTTGCTCTCCGGATAGAGATAGATCACCGGCTTTGCATCATATTCTTCCTCATCATCGCAACAAACAACCAGCTTATCTGTGGTTTTATTCTACCACGAATAAGCTGGTTTGTATAAAAATAATTATTGTCTTACTTATAAGAGAAATCCGAAAGAAAATCGGAACTGTTTTATAAGTATCATGAAATTTTAATACTATAAATTTATGGGAATTATGGGAGAGATATTGATGCCTCTGTTACAAAAAAATATCAAATTTCCTGTCTGTCATCATTTTGGTAAACTTGAAGTTATTTTTTGCTCATATAAAATATATCAATGCCTTTACTTGCAAATTCCGCAGTGCCTGTACCACCAACATTGTCAATATTTTCCGTAAGTTCTCCTCCACCAGCATACATTCTTCCAAGACCACATAAAATCTTATCAGAACATGTATAAAAATGATTCGTAATGTAATCCTGAAGTTTCTTTACCTGCAACTGCACCTGCTCATCTGCCGGGTTCGTTTCCTTCATTTGTCCAAATTCAACAAATAATTGCATAAACTCATTTGCGGCAGTAGCTTCGTCATCTTTCAGTCCAGCTCTTTGTTTTTCTCTTCAAACTCCTTGAACTCAGAGGTTTGTCCCCATTGTTCTTTTTGCTCGTTTAGAATACTCATCAATCTTTCTTGTATCAAATACTTTAAAATCCATATATTTCACTCCTATTCCTTTTTATTCCTCGAGCGAAACTAATAAGATTTTCAAGATGCTCCTTTTTCATCGTAAGCAATTCAATCTGCTGCTCTAATGCTTTGTTCCTGTCAAAGTTAGGAGCATCGATTATCTTTTTAATCTCCTTAAGTGGAAATTCCAATTCTTTAAACAGTAAAATTTGTTGCAGCCTTTCCAAGAATGTATCGTCATACAACCTATAACCTGACTCTGTATATTCAATAGGTTTTAAGAGTCCAATGGTGTCGTAATACTGCAGAGTGCGTATACTCACTCCTGTTAATTTACTTACTTCATTCACCGTCATCATTGTCATTTCCTCCTCTCGATAAGCATACTCTAAACTATTACGTTACGTAGGAGTCAACAGTCTTTCAAAGGAATTTTCAAAATTAAACAGCTTGATAAACAACTATTTATCTGTATTCAATGATATCTTTAAATGGCTTCCGTGGTCTTTTAGCTGGTTTTTCATTCGCAAATCCAACTGCAACAATTCCGGTCAGCTGATGTTCAGTTCCGATAAAATCGATTAGATCATTATAGGCAAAACAAGTATTTGCGATCCATAAGGTACCTAATCCATATGATGTGGCGGTCAGTATCATATTTTCGACAGAAGCGCCTATCGACAACGAATCACAAATCTCTACTATTCGCTGCTCACTTTCAATGTTTGCGAATGGCGTTTGCTGATTTGTGTTAAGTACTACAATCAGACACGGGGCTTCCTGCATAATCCGAACCGTATTTTGGGCATCAGGAATGGCAAAAGCCCATTCCGGCATAAGTTTGTGGGTGCTTTTTTCGGAGTTAATCCCATTGCGCATCACATCGACTAAACGGTCTTTTTTCTTTTCCCTGATATACAATAAATTTCCATGGCTGTCTGTTTTTAGCGGAAGGTGCCAAGGTTGCGCTGTATATTATATGCTCAAGTATTTCTTTACTGACTGCATCAGGTTTATATTTTCGTATGCTTCTTCTGTTTTCTATTTCTTGAATCATGATTTTCTCCATAAAATTCCGATTTTTTAAATTGTATCATTTTTGATTTATAAACACAATTTTAAAAAAGAGAATTATCACTTGCTTTTCGGATAAAAATTTATGTATAATCATACTTCTCGTTTCATAACTGACCTTTCCTGTTACGGTTATTTCCCAGCCTTTGCCAATCCTTTAACTACCTTATCGAAATCAGACTCGATTGGTTGTGTCTTGTTAAAAATATCATATTCCTGATATGCTTTCTCCATTGCCTGCTTATGGGAAATACGTCCGTTATCCTTTAAAATATCATATCTACGGAACGCAAGGAACTCGTTCACGCTTTTCGAAAATTCTTCCATTGTAAAGACATTTTCACGTTCTATCAAATCCTCTATGTAATCAAAATATCCTGTAACAGCACGTTCTGACTGACGAATCTGTTTCTCGTCCGAATAGTTTTTTTGCAATCGGTGTATCAGATTTGAGAATACGACCATCGGGAGCATTTTTTCCATGTGGTCAAGCCCATATTTTCCTTGGTGTGGTCAGGCTGATTATACACAATTTCTGTCGCTGTTTTGCCGGTAATGGCATAGTGGAATTTATTCTGTATAGTGGCATAAAATGATATGCGGTATCGGAATCTCTATCATAATCAATACTGCACACTGCAAAATATCGGTTATCTGTTGCCATTTTTCTGCGTTCGCTAGCACGGATGGAGCGAACCCTTTCCAGCAATTCACGAAAATAGTCTTTTCCAAAAGCTTTTTACCCTGTTTCAGGCGCTCATCATCCATAGCAAAGCCCTTAATCATATATTCCTTCAAAATTCCGGTTGCCCATATACGGAACTTGGTTGCCTGAATGGAGTTTACTCTGTAACCTACGGAAATAATGACATCCAGATTGTAATAATTGGTAGGAATACTGCGGTTGGTATGATAGATATTCCAACCGAACAGAAAATTCTTGCTATGATGGAGGAAATGCAGACGAACCCGCAGGACTTCCGCTTTGTAGCATAATGACAAAAGAATACGGCGTAACCCATTTTACTGAGTTACACCGTATCCTACATAAATACTTCCTTATCAGGCGTTGCCAAAGGCAGGCGCTTGTTTTTATATATTTTATTATACTCGTGAACCCGTGCTTCGCACTTTATGTTTGCTTCTTCAAAGCAAACGTTCACTCGTTAATAACGCCTGAAAACCAAATGCCCGCTTTGCGGGCGCTTGGTTTTCTTTATGTTACTACACTCGCAAACTCGCGCTATCGCGCTCATTCATCTGCTTACGCAGATGGTTTGCTCGTTAAAACCGCAATAAACAAATGCCTGCCATTAGGCAGGCGCTTGTTTTTATCTTTGCGGTTTTACATCATTCCCATGCCCGGGTTACCGGCTGGCATAGCCGGGGCATCTTCTTTGATGTTTGCAACAACAGACTCTGTTGTAAGCAGTGTAGATGCAACGCTTGTAGCGTTCTGAAGGGCACTTCTGGTAACTTTTGCAGGATCAAGGATACCTGCATCTACCATATTTACATATTCATCCTTCAGTGCATCGTAACCGACGCCAACTTCGGATTCTTTTACTTTATTGATGATAACGCTGCCTTCCAGTCCTGCGTTTGCTGCGATGTGATACAGCGGAGCTTCCAATGCTTTCAGGACAATGCCTGCACCGGTCTTCTCATCACCTTCCAGAGTAGCTGCCAGTTTGGCAACTTCCTTGGATGCGTGGATATAAGCAGAACCACCACCACAGATGATACCTTCTTCTACAGCTGCTCTTGTAGCTGCAAGTGCATCTTCCAGACGAAGTTTTGCTTCTTTCATTTCTGTTTCTGTTGCTGCACCAACACGGATGACTGCAACACCGCCAGCTAACTTAGCAAGTCTTTCCTGTAATTTCTCACGGTCGAAATCAGATGTTGTCTCTTCTACCTGTTTCTTAATATGAAGCGATACGTGCTGCAATAGCATCCTTGCTGCCTTCGCCGTCTACGATCACTGTGTTCTCTTTCTGAACCTTAACGGATTTTGCACGACCGAGCTGTTCCATTGTTGTATCTTTCAGTTCCAGACCAAGCTCAGAGCTGATTACCTGACCACCTGTCAGAATCGCGATATCTTCAAGCATTGCTTTTCTTCTGTCGCCATAACCCGGAGCCTTAACAGCTACTACATTGAATGTACCACGCAGTTTGTTGACGATCAGTGTTGTAAGTGCTTCGCCTTCTACATCTTCAGCGATGATCAGAAGCTTTGCACCACTCTGTACGATCTGCTCCAGAACCGGAAGGATCTCCTGAATATTGGAAATCTTCTTATCTGTGATCAGGATGTATGGATTATCCAGAACTGCTTCCATCTTATCCATATCTGTTGCCATATATGCGGAAATATAACCACGGTCGAACTGCATACCTTCTACAAGGTCAAGCTCTGTCATCATGGTCTTGCTTTCTTCAATTGTGATAACACCGTCACCGGAAACCTTTTCCATAGCATCTGCTACCAGATTACCAACTTCTTCATCACCTGCGGAAATTGCAGCAACCTTTGCGATATGCTCTTTACCGTTTACCTTAGAGCTCATCTTCTTGATTGCTTCTACTGCACAGTCAGTTGCCTTCTTCATACCTTTTTACGAAGGATGATCGGGTTTGCGCACCTGCTGCCAGATTCTTTAAAATAATTCCTGACTTTGTGGTCTCCTCTGCCTCACACTGTTTTAAGTACAACTCTGTCACAATGGTACTAATTTCATTTTTAGATTCCTCCTATGATCTTTCTACTTTTTCTTCATTATTAGCACTCATTTAATTTGAGTGCTAACCCTTTCATCTACATAGATAGCACTATGTTTTTCTTTTGTCAATAATCATTTGGGGATTTAATAAATTATTTATATTTCAAGGCATTTCGTACCAGGAACTGACAGTATGTGACTCTATAAAGATTAGGGTGTCAGAAAGCTCCTCTCAACTTAGTGGCTGCAACTTGCTCAATAAAAATGCCAGGCAGTCCGCAAACCACCTGACATTTTTACATCTATACCATCTTTCTCTTTCTTAACATCAGTAATACAATAGTCAAATCAGCACCATAATCTGCCGAGACAATATAAAAAGCCATACGGTGTCTGCGGATAGCGAGCATCCATTTTCCACTGACATTCATTCCGTAG
>VOFC01003707.1_pt1 | contig 27977 bp, 45 predicted proteins | sample 5384161 | NCBI WGS metagenome assembly VOFC01 (sample SAMN12384722, study PRJNA508395) | human gut metagenome | isolation source: healthy gut B | host: Homo sapiens | reverse complement strand
TTTAAAATAAATGCGAAAGAGGTTGAAAAAACCTTTTGCCGCATTTATTTTTTTACAAAAAAATAGAAAAATTCCGATAATGCGGCGGGGTATAGCAACCCTTCCGCATTATTTTTTACGCATAAAGAAGGAGAGGTGAGAGCATGAGCAAAAAGCCGTATACAAGTTTAACTTTTGAAAAACGCCAAATTATAGAAAATATGGCAAAAAGAAGCAGACGCCGCAGCGGATTGCAGAAGCGACCGGGGTTCATGTGGCGACTATTTACAGGGAAATGAAACGCGGTCAGACAAAAGACGGATACAGTGCAATCAAAGCACAATGTGAAGTTTTGAGATAATACGGGTCAACAGATCGGCCATTTTATAAAGGTTATATTTTCGGAGTAGGTCAACAGGTTTCGGTTCAGTTTTTTAAGGTGAAAACAGAACAGCGGTGGAGAACACGAACGCTTAAAAAAGTTCCATGAAGGATAAAAGGTTTTTTACTTTTTAAGGCGAAAGTAAATAAGGTTTGGAAGTTCCCGACAAAAACAGCCGTCGGATCGCGTGAAAGCCGATTAACAAGAACACGCCCGAAAATATCACCCTTATAAAATGGCCGATTATAGCAAAAATGAAAGGAGCGTGAACCGGTGGACAAAGAAACAGACGCACTTCTGAAAATTGCAAGAGAAAGAGAAAACAAAAAAGATCTTCTGGCTTACCAGAAGTTAAAAGAGATTAGCACCGGAAGAACATATTCGGAAGTACAGGACATTATAGACAGAATGGGAAAGCAGCTTTCACGGTGGGTAGGCGCTACACCGTGTCAGCCGAACGAATACGCGTTAGACTGGCACGGCCACAAAGTAATGCCGCCTATTAAAGAGACAACAGGCGACAGAGAGTAGAAAGGAGCGCGGACCATTGCGAACATTTAAAGAAACTTCAAAGATCGTCGAGGAAGTGGCAGAAATAGCGCTGAAGGCAGCAGAGGAAAAAGGGCTGACTTTCCGCGAAGTTCTTTACCTTCCGGAAATGATAGACGCAAGAATAAAAAAGGAGATTGAAAAAAGGGAAGAACCATTCAGAAGAACCCCGCAGCAGTGAGCCACGGAAGCGGGCATTCGATCGGCTTTAATTGAAACAAATTTTCAGCAACGAAACGGCCGTTTTGATTGTTTGACCTTCCACGGTTTCAATATCGGCGTTGTCGAGTTCAAATTAAAACTTTCCTGAAATAGACGATTTCATAAAGTTCAGGATCGCGGCAGCGCTCACCTTCATATTACCACGAAGGCAGCAGGAACCAAAGAAAGGAGCCAACGAAGATTATTATTTTAGAAGCAATATTCGAAGACGAACGGCCACGTTCGGGCAGAGTTCACGAACGGTTCGAAGGCCAAAAGATCCTTGACAATAACGCGAACGGCCTTCGCGCAGATATAACGATTCCGCAGACATAGCGATCCCACTTATGACTACATAACGGCCGGATCGGAATATGGAAAGGATCCACGCTTCCGGAATTGTTCTTTACCCGCGTTCTGGAAATTATGAAAGGAACAGTGAAGCCATGAAAGAACGACTGGAAAGAAAAGTTATTTTTCGAGATTACCGGCGACGGCCTGACCGCGGAAGAAGTCGGCAGGATCCGGCAGGTAATAAGACACCTTAATTATAAAAGAGGACGACGCAAGGCGCCGCGCCTGTTTTACAGATACAATTTCACCCAAAGAAAGGAGATCTAACAAATGAGTTTAGTTGACGCGTTCACGAAAGAGGACAGAACCGAAGTGAAGTTTTCACAGTTCTTCGCACTGGTAAAGCAGGCGGCACAGTATGAAACACTTATGAACGCCGTAAATTGCGACGTTCCACACCGGTTTATTAGGGAAACAATGACCGGAAAGAAAGAAGAAGTTCCGGAAATTCCGGAGAAAAAAGAAGCCGTTCTGGGCGTCGTAAAGGTAGACTTCGACGCGGAAGAGTTCAGACAGACTTTACAGGAAGCCACCGCGGAGATCGAAGAGAAGTTCGGACCGGAAGAGGACGAAGCAGAACAGGAGCGGGAAGCACCGGAAAAAGAGCCGCCGGAAATTACCGCAGAAAGTATTCTGGCAGCAGCAGAGGAAACCACACTGGCAGCAGCAGAAGAAACCACACTGGCAGCGGCAGAAAAAACCACCTGCAGAAGGTAGAAAGGAGAATAAAGCATGGTAGCGGTAGGAATTATTTGTTTTATCGCGGGAGCAGTCGCCGCCACGGTTGGCCTTGTGCCTTCGGCGTACACCTTGCGAACCAGAATAAACAGTGAAAGCGCTTATGAAATATCCGGGTAGCAAGTGGGGATCCGCGGACTGGATAATTTCACACTTTCCAGAACATCACAGTTATTTAGAACCGTTCTTCGGTTCCGGCGGCGTTTTCTTCAATAAACCACGATCGGACATTGAGACAATAAACGATCTTGACGGCGAAGTGGTAAACCTTTTTCAGGCAGATCCGGAACGATCCGGAACGTCTGGCCCGTGAAATATACTTCACGCCGTATTCGCGGGAAGTCTACGAAATGGCATACCAGAAAGAACCGGAAAACGACCTTGAAAAAGCAGTTCTATTTTACACGCCTAAACATGGGCCACGGGTTCAGGACACAGGGCGAGAAAGTAGGGTGGAAACTGGACATTCAGGGAAGGGAAAAGGCCTACGCGGCCGCGGACTGGTGCAAGATACCGGAAAAGGTAATGGAAGCAGCGGAGCGCCTGCGGGGCGTACAGATAGAGAACCGCCCGGCGGTAGAAGTGATCCGGAAGTTCAATTTTTGAAAACGTTCTGATCTATTGCGATCCACCTTACGTTCTTTCTACCAGATGCCGGAAACAGTATCGGCACGAAATGACGGACGAAGATCACGAAGCATTACTGGAAGCATTGCTGCAGCATAAAGGCCCGGCAATTATCAGCGGTTATTCTTCGCCACTATACGAAGAACGCCTGAAAGACTGGTACCGGGAAGAACGGATAAATTACGCACAGAACGCACAACAGCGCCGGGAAGTTATATGGTGCAACCAGAAGACAGAGAAGACGGCGCAGCAGTTGACATTATTTTGAAAGGAAAAGGGCAAATGAAAAGAAAATATGGCGTTGTAGATTACCTGCGGAAGCATTACCCACCGCCGGAAAGATCCGGAGAAGTGGAAGTGGAGTTCTTGAAAGGCTACGACAGCATAGAAGGGCCAGACGGATCAATGGGCTTCAGCGTATTTGTTCCGACAGAAGAAAAGATCTATATTGCAGACGATTTACCGGGCGGCGAAGAAAGCATGATCGAAACCGTGGCCCATGAATGGAAACACTGGCTTCAATATTGCAACGACGAAGCATACGACGAAGAGGAAGCGGAAGACTTCGCCCGGCAGATTGTAGAAGAATTTTTATAAGAAAAGGAGATCAAACCATGAGTAACAACAATTATGACGCATTTAGAACATTCATTGAGGGCCGTTTCGGCTTCGGGGGGCAGAGCATGAAGAGAGAAGGACAGAAGGCGCCTTCTATTGACGACTTGAAAGAAGCGAGTTCCGAAGAAGAGTCTCAAAGCCCGCCTGAAAGAAGGACAGGCTTTCAGATTGAAAGAAAAGGCCGGGTTCCATGTAATAAGCATTGACGAGAACCGGCCGCCACTGGTGCAGGTGGTAGGAGATAGCGATCTGATCGCGCAAATGTTGGCGTTTGCAATTTCGGAGATTATCGAAAGCAGCGTAAAAAATGGAGTTCCGCGCGAACAGGCCGAAGGAATGTTCCGGATCGCGTTAGAACTTGGAATAGCAACTTCGAGAAATTAGCAGGAAGGGAGAACACAGCATGAAAGGAAAAATGAACTTGCCCTTGAAAGAGTTTTTTTAACCTTAGTAGGACCGGCGCAGGTTTTACACATTATCGAAGAAGGCGAAACAGAACCGGCCTTCAAAGATAGATCCGTAAAAATCAGAGATCACGAAGAATTACTGGATCGCGAAGTGAAATTCGTTCAGCCGGCAGCAGATACAGAGAACGCCGGAAAGTATATCTTCAAGATCTGGATCTATCCGGCGGCCGCATGATTACGGTAAAAGATTTTCTGGAAAAGATAACGAACCCGGACCGGATCAAGATTGTAAAGGGCAAGGAAGTCATTTTCGCAGGTTATAAGGGCGCCTTAGTTCATGAAGGCGCCGCGGACCTTTCACCGGACATTCTGGAAGCGGAAATGGTATCTTTCAGAATAGATCCGGAGATCCGGGCGAAAGACTGGAAGGCGCGCGGCCTTATGGCCCCGATCGAACCGGAACAGGCGCCGGACTATAAGTTTTCGGATCTGGAAATGAAACTGTATTACAAAATTTGTATATAGAGGAAAAGAGCATGGGAAAAATGCTTGAAACAAAATTTGATTGCGAAGAAAGTTGTCTATCATGCGGAAGCAATCAGAAACGCGAACTGTAAAAGTCACAATCAAGAGAAAGAAGAAAAGAAGACAATATTATTTCGTTTCACCTATGCAAAGGGTGCCTGAACGAAATAGCGCGGGAATTTTACCCGTTTAGTTAGAAGCAACAATGAAGGGAGATCTAACCATGGCACAATTAAGCAAAGCCCTATTCAGCAGCACAAAGGAAGACTGGGCGACACCACAGGACTTTTTCGACAAACTGAACGAAGAATTTCACTTCGATCTGGATCCTTGCGCAGACGCAGAAAATGCGAAGTGTAAGGAATATTTTACAAAAAAGAGGAAAACGGACTTTTGAAGGATTGGGGGCGTCGCGTCTTCTGCAATCCACCATACGGCCGAAAAACAACGGGCGAATGGATCCGGAAGTGTTACGAAGAAGCGAAGAAGCCCGGAACGGTTGTCGTTGCACTTATTCCGGCGCGAACTGACACAAGGTTTTTCACGATTACATATACCACAAAGCGGAAATTCGCTTCATTAAAGGCCGTCTGAAATTCGGCGGCTGCAAGGACGCGGCGCCGTTCCCGTCTATGGTGGTTATTTTCGGAAAGGAAAGAGAGCATGAAGAGACAGAACACGCCGGCAGAAGAGGAACCGGCAAAGAAGAAGCGTAGACGCAGGGCCACAGATCCAAAAACAGGCCTTACCGTATTCGAGCCGAACACGGTTTATTTTAACGATTATCTGGAAACATACATAGGCGCAAAATGGCAGGCGATAAAAAACAGCCTTTACGACGCAGGTTATCAGGCTTCGAAGTGAGCCGGTACCGTGACGGCCTTCTGGACGACTTCAACCGTATTTGCGCAGAAAATAACTATCACGGCATTATTTAAGAAGCAGAAAGGCGATCTAACCATGAGCGACGTTGTAAAACGCGACCTTTACGGACTTATCGACAAAGAACTGGAAGCAGCAAACCAGAAGTTCCCCGCTTTTTAATTCCACACATGAAGCCTTCGCGGTAATTCTGGAAGAAGCAGAGGAAGCAAAGGAAGAAGCGGGAAACCTTGATATTTTAATGAACAATTTCTGGATCGGGGTGAAAGAGAACCACGATCCGGAAGCATTACACGAAGAACTGACAGGCATTTATAAAACAGCCCTTGATCTGGCCGTGGAAGCGATACAAACCGCAGCCATGGCCCGGAAAGGCATTATTAGCAGTATAGACCTTCGGGCCGTGGATCAATGCTTAACAGAGACAGAAAGGCGGGGCGAATTATGAACCAGAGAAAAGCGATCGAAGCAGCACTGGCAGAAATGGGGATCACAAATGAAACACAGCTAAACGACGCGATCCGAAATATGAAGCCGCTTAATTTGTCTTTAATGGCAGACCGGCAGCAGGAAAGGAAGGCGAGTTAATGGACATTAACGGAAATCAGGTAATAGCCGTAGACTTTGACGGGACACTTTGCAAGCAGGCGTGGCCGGAGATTGGAGAGGAAAACGAGATCTTGATCGAACATCTGAAAGAACAGCAGGCAGCAGGCGCCCGCCTGATCTTATGGACAAACAGAGAAGGCGACCTTCTGGAAGAAGCGGTGGAGTGGTGCAAGGCCCGCGGCCTGACATTCGACACAGTAAACGCGAACCTTCCGGAACTGATCGACCTATACAAGAACGACTGCAGGAAGATAAACGCCGACATTTACATAGACGACAAGGCAGTGAAACCCGGTTCCGTACAGACACGCGGCCGGAATGTTCGGTTTAACCCATACGCAAACCCGATCGACAAGGCAGAATTTGAGAAAAGGAGATCTAACCATGTGGAAAAGAATTAAAAGAGCGATCAGGATCGCAAGAAGAAACAGCAGGGCCAGAAGGCAGAGAAAGAGAACAAGCGAAATTCTTCTGGCAGTATTCACCTTGACAAATTGCGGGACGCTGCAGGAATTGGAATATCACACCGGATATTATGCAGGAACCGCGGATCAGGCGGCAGCAGTTGGAGAGATAACCAGAGAGCAGCGCGGCCAGATCTTACGGGTTCTTCACTACATCAGCGCGGGGGAACGTGAAAGACTTGAAAATGAGTAACAAAAAAACGGGCTTGAAAGGCGGGGGCCTTTTCAAGTCCGTTCATTGAAACCTAACCTAAAATCATTATATCAGAAAGGCGGGGAAAGTCAATGGTAAAAACACATGAGAAAAGCCGCATTTATGCAGTAGTGGGAACGGAAAATGTAAAGAACATTGGAAAGGTTGTTTTACAGATGGAAGCAACGGGGCAGGTGAGCGGCGGCTGTCTTATATATTTAGTCGAAACCGTGGCCGCGGAAGATTACGACCGCACAGCAGCAGAAGGAAGGGCCGCAGCAGCGGAAAAGGAACTGAAAGAGTATAAAGAAGCCTTTTCCGAGACAACGGACAACCTGAACGCAGAAAAAGAAGCACTGGAAGAACTACTGGAACAGGAGCGAGACGCGGGCCGCAATTACAGAAGGAGACTTGACGAAGCGGCACAGGAAAACGCCGAACTTTACAAGGCCCTTGCAGAGTGCCGCCGGATCTTCGGAGAATTACCGCCGGAAATAGAAAGATTACTGAACAACGAAGAAGGAGAAAAAGACAATGGTTACACTTGCACAATTTAGAGAAATCACAGAAGGCCTTCCGGGAGATTTTGAGATCCGGATCGAAGCGTGCTTCACGCCAGAGGGAAACAAGACGGCGCCGTGTTTTGAAATGATGTATTCCAAAGAAACGAAGGAAGTTGTTCTTCTTCCGGAAGCGGTGCATATTAACGACGGCGAAACAGGCCTGACAGTGAAGCACGAAGAAAAGCCACGAAAGACAGCAACAAAATAAAGAACAAATGTTCTATCAAATGAAAGCCCGACGCAAAAATAGAAGCGGCCGGGCAATTCAGCAGCAGGAAGAAAACGGCAGCAGTCGAACAGACTTTCTTCTTATATATAAAGTATTTTCCTTTACCGTCCTTGTAATGGGTATTAGCAAATCGACGAAGTATATATTTTTATATTTTAAGATCCGGATCCGTAGAGGAAGGAGAGAAGGGAAAGGCGGGGAAACATGAAAAGAAAGACATTCGATAATTACGACTATGAAGAAGCGTTCCCGGTGGAACTGGATCGCGACATACAGAAAAAAAAGCAAGAAAAAATTTTGAGAAGGAACACCCGCTGCAGGTTCCGGACTATGAAGAACAGTGGAAAGAGCAGCAGGAGAAACTAAAAAGAATGGGAACTGGAACGGCTACTGAAAGAAGGGAAGGTGGAAAGCCTTTTACAGAACCACCACCACGAAGGCGAAGAACCTTCAAAGCGGATCGGAATTACTGGAAGCGCAGATCTACCCGTCATTTTGCCACAAAGCGGACGTTCCGCGCACAAAGAAGGGCAGAGAAAGCAAGCCTTCACAAAAAAACTGAATGACAAAAATCAAGGCGCTATTTTATACGCCTTGCAAATATAAATTTCGGTGAAAACGATCTATGGTGTACGTTCACATGGGACAAAGAACACATTCCGGCAGACGAAGCGGCAGCCGATCGAGATATAGCGAACTTTATTCGCAAGATAAATTACAGACAGAAAAAGGCAGGCCGGGAGAATATCAAGTATTTAATTATTCCAGTGGTAGACGGAGCAGAACACCCACACGTCCACATTATCATGACAGGGCAGGGGATAAACCGGGACGAATTAGAAGGATTGTGGACAAAAGGGGAAAGATCCAACACCCGCCGCATAAAAGCCAGACAAAGACTTTCTTCTTTCGGGCGTTGCTACATACATGACGAACAACAGGAAGGGTAAGAGAAAATGGAGAGGTTCAAAGAACCTTGTAAAACCGAAAGAACCTACCAGAAGTTATTCAAAGTTCAAAAAAAGGACCGTTGAGCGCATGGCCCACGATTACGAAACATTAAAAGCCGAAATGGAAAAGGCCTATCCGTGTTATAAATTCCTTGACGCCGAAGTGAAATACAACGGAGTTACGGCGGCCCTTTTACATATACGCCCGCATGGTGCGGAATTGAAACGAAGGGAGAAAAGGAAAAATGAACCTTGCAAACATGAAACGTTCCGAGACAACGGAACAGATCGGCCTTATAAACTGGGCCAGAGCAAACGAAGAATATGTTCCAGAATTACGACTTCTTCACCACATACCGAACGAAGGGATCCGGACAAATGGGCCGGTATTGAAGGCGGCGGGAATGAAAACAGGCGTTCCGGATCTGTCTTTACCAGTTCCGCGCCGCGGTTTTCATGGCTTGTATATCGAAATGAAATTCGGGAAAGGGAAGACCACAAAAGCACAAGAAGAGTTTATGGCGCTTCTTCGGGAGCAGGGCTACAAAACGGCGGTGGCATACGGAGCAGAACAGGCCCGCGAAGTGATCCGGCATTATCTGGCCCGCGGGGAAGGGGTTGATCTGGTGAATTGCGAACACGCTTTCAAAATGTGCGGATATTGTGAAGGCGTGGCCGTGGACTGGGCGCCGTGTGAAAAGTGCCAGTTCTTCAAAGCGAACAAAGAGAGGGGGAAGAAATAATGTTCTTCAAAAAAACGGTACTGAAAAGAATGTTGAAATCAGCATACACAGGCGCAGGCCTTACGGTGGGGCATACGCCGGAAACAGACGAAGAGGAAGAAGGCTATTACCTTTCTTCCGGTTGGTGGGTTTTATGGTTCAAAGCGGGAATGTTCCCGAAAGAAGCTAAAGCGGCAGTTATTGAGTTATGCGGAGAACTTCCGGCAGTTGGGGAAGTATTCAAAGCAGAAAAGGACTTCGGGAACCAGTACGAAATTGAACAGAAAGAGATCTTCAATCTTCCGGAAGCCTTCAAACGTTGCACGATAGATTATAGAGTAACAAACATCATGCAGCAGCAGGGGAAGACATTGATCCGGATCTTACAGGCAGAGGAAGGCCGGAACGTTTGCGCGGTGTCAGAAGTGTTTCTGGATCTGATCGACCTGAAATCTATTGACTACGAAAACGGAGAAACGGAGCCGATCGGACCGCGTGCAATAAGTCCGGAAGCCCCGTTCGTGTACTGGGGGAATGATTGTTGCTATCTTATGGCAGGAAGAAGAACTTCGGACGGGGAAACAGAAGCGGAGTTCTGGAAGTACCTTGAAGGCACAGAGATAGTATAAACACACAGGGAAAGGGGGCCGCCACGGTTGGCGCACACGATAGACGAAGATACAAAGAAAATAGTAAAAGCGATCGTTCACGGCGACCAGAAGCGGCAGAGCAGGCGCAGGGCGGGCAAACATACAGACTTCGACAGAAAAAGGCAGCGGAAGCGATAAAGGCAGCAAAAAGGAATTGCCACTGGAAGGAACAGATCCAGAGGTCCGGCGCCACATTATCGACAAACTATACACAAGCCTGTTATATAACACACCTTTGGGAGTTGTTGGGGGAAACGTATTGTTGCCGTCGGTTGTTCTACGAATACCGGAAGGAGTTCTGTTATCTGATAGCGGTACACATGGAGATCATAGAACCAGAAGGCGGCAGCAGGCAGCAGGCGCCCCGGAAAGTAGGTCAGAAAAGGCCGGCGCCGTTGGATAGAATGAAAGAAGGTGAACGAATGGCGAAAGAATGGACAAACGGTTTCTATACGTCGAAGGAGTGGAGAAAGACACGCGACGCATATTACCGCTTCCAGTGCGGCAGGTGTGAACGCTGCATGGCCGAAGTTCTGGCCGGAGTGCGAAGGGTTGAAGACATCAACCCCGGAATAATAGTTCACCACAAAAAAGAATTAACGCCGGAGAACATAAACGATCCGGCGGTGGCGCTGTCCTTTGATAACTTGGAACTGTTATGTGATGAACACCACAACAGGCAGCACAAGGCGAAGGCGAAGCGCTACACATTCGACGCAAAAAGGAAATTTGATCGAAAGTAAATAAAATATATTTTTCCATTCCACGAACCCCACCCCCCGGTATTTCTATTTCGGGCCTTCCAAAGAGAACCGAGGGAGTGAGGTCAAAAAAACTCTGCAAGTCGCGCGCACATAGAAGGGGGGTTAAAATATGCCAGAAAATACGACGACAACGAAAAAGAAAACCACAAAAAAAGAACTAATTATCTGACAGAAGGAAGGATAAAAAGAAAGAGAAAGCAAAACTTTCTGAAATGTTCGCGGGGATCGAAGACGAGGACCGGCGAACCCTTGTAAATTCAGTAATTGACGAAGCGGCCTTCCTGAAAGTCGCACTTCTGCAGGCCAAAACAGAATTGAAAAAAGAAGGCCTGACAACCGAAACGAAAAACGCTTCGCAGAAATTCATAAAAGCCCACCCTTCAACGGCAATTTATGAAAATACGCGCGGCAATATACCCAAATTATTAACCAGTTGATCGAATATTTACCGCCAAAAGAGAAGAAAAAAGTTTCAAAATTGGCGGCGCTTCGTGATGAATAAGCAGGCACACAATTATATTTTTGAATACCACGACGCGATCACGTCGGGACGTATTCGGTCCGGTAAATGGATCAAAGCGATCTATAAAATTCTGGTTGAGGGTATCAAGAACGGGGAATGGGTTTTCGATCAAAAGAAGGCCAACAAGGCGATCAAGTTCATAGAAAACTACTGTCACCATTCAGAAGGCGGAAACGACCTTCTGAAAGTTGGAATTATGGCAGAAGGCGATCGTTTCCGCGATCTTCGGTATTCTGGATAAAAACACCGGGTACCGGCAATTCAGGGAAGTTTTTCTGGTAGTGGCAAGAAAGAACGGAAAAACCCTATTCGCCGCCGCGATCATGGCATACATGGCCTATATAGACGGAGAATACGGCGCGAAACTGTACTGTCTGGCCCCGAAATTGGAGCAGGCCGATCTTGCATACGACGCATTTTACCAGATTGTGCAGCAGGACGAAGAACTTTCTGAGATCAGAAAAAACGCCGTTCGGATATTTACGTTCAGGAGTTCAACACGACCATAAAGAAGATCGCGTTCAACTCTAAAAAGTCCGACGGTTTCAATCCACACTTTGTTCTAAACGACGAAATGGAAGCGTGGCCGGGCGATCAGGGCTTGAAACAATACGACGTTATGGCGTCGGCACTGGGAGCCAGAAAACAACCGCTTATTTTATCAACGTCAACGGCGGGTTATGAGAACGACGGAATTTACGACGAACTAATGAAGCGATCAACGGCGTTCCTGAAAGGCAGAGGAAAGGGCGACACAGAAAAACGCCTTCTTCCGTTCCTGTTTATCATTGACGATGTGGAGAAGTGGGACACCCGCGAAGAATTAGAGAAGTCAAACCCGAACTTGGGCGTTTCTGTATCGTGGGAATACTGACTAGAAGACAAGATCGCCGTTGCAAAGAAATCACTTGCAGCAAAAGCGGAGTTCTTGACGAAGTTTTGTAACATCAAACAAAATTCTTCGATCGCATGGCTTGACTATGGGACGTAGAAAAGGCAGCAGGACAGCACTTCACACTTGAAGACTTCCGCGGGTGCTATTGCGTGGCAGGGATCGACCTTTCCAGAACGACGGACCTTACGGCCGCTTCGCTCATTATCGAAAAGGACGGGAAGAACTATGTTATTACAAAATTCTTCATGCCGCGGGAACGCTTCAAAGTGGCGATCAACGAAGAAAATGTTCCGTATAACATTTTTTTTGAACAGCAAGGCTTCCTGAAAATATCCGGAGAACATCAGGTGGACTATAAAGACGTATTTAACTGGTTTATTGAACTTGTAAAGGTTTACAAGATCAAACCGTTAAAAGTGGGCTATGACCGTTATTGTGCGGGTTATCTGGTGCAGGAAATGAAAGAAGCGGGCTTCCACATGGACGACGTATATCAGGGAACAAACCTTACACCGGTATTACATACCTTTGAAGGTGACTTGAAAGACGGGGCGTACTGCCTGGGAGAAAACAACCTTCTTCGTGCGCACCTTCTGAACGTGGCCGTTGATATTAACATAAACGACAGCCGCATGAAGCCGGTAAAACTGGAAAAGCGCGCACACATAGACGGCGCCGTGTCAATCTTCGACGCGTTGGCCGTGAAAATGAAATTCCACAAAGAGATCGGGAAGACAACTTACAAACGCAGCGTAAAAAGAGGGCTTCGGCCTTCTTTTTTGCTGCCTGAAAGTAGGTCAGAATTTCGCGATCTTTTTTGTACGATTGAAGTATGGAAATTTAACCGGACTTACAGGACGAAGAACAGGGGGTGAAGACAAACGGGAATTATAAAAGATTTTTTGAATTATAGGCGTTTCAAGTATAGCCCGATCTTCACGATCCGCGGGGAATATTTAGCCGGGGGCGGTCTGGACGATAGCGACATTATAGGATCTATCGAAAATTGCATAGCCGTAAACGTGGCGAAACTGACGCCGCAGGTTATGAGAAAAGACGCCCGCGGAATGACAATAAAAGACGACTATCTGGCCCGCCTTCTTTCTTTGAGGTGGGCGCCGGAGTTATCAGCATACGACGCACTTTACAAAATGGCGGCGACACTGGTTAGAAAGTCGAACGCATTCGCGGCGGTGATGTATAACGAGGACTTCACGAAGGTAAAACAGATCGTACCGCTTACGGTGTCTTCCTTCCGGATCTATGAAGACGACGACGGGAATATTTTATTCCGCTTCACTTGGGACTACGACGGGAAAACGTATGTATTGCCATATCAGAGCGTGATCCATATTCGCGCCCGGTTCAGTAAAAAACGCTTTATAGGTACACCACCGGATCAGGCGATACAGACAACCCTTGAATTACTGGACGCCACCGGGCAGGCCTTGAAAAATACCGTGAAAAATTCGGCAAACTTAAAAGGCTACCTGAAATACAACAACTTCGCAGACGAAGACGAACTGAAAAAGAAGGTTCAGGAGTTTCAGGCGGCATACATGAGCGCCGAAAACGACGGCGGCATAGGTGGCCTTGATAATACAATGGAGTTTCACGAAATCACGCAGAGAACGCCGAACATTCCGACGATACAAAGCCAGTATTTACGCGACAACCTATACCGCTATTACAACGTGAACGAAAACATTTTAATGTCAAAGTTTACAGAAGCGGAGTGGAACGCATTTTATGAAAGCGTGATCGAGCCGATCGCCCTGCAGTTATCCCTTGAATTTACTTTCAAGTTATTAACAGAGCGCGAACGCGGCTTCGGAAACAAAATCATTTTCACTTCTAACCGGCTGCAATACGCGACGTTACAGACAAGAGCCACGATCGGTTCTACCCTGTACGATCGCGGAATTATCACGATCAACGAATACAGGGAACTAATGTATTATGAGCCGATCGAAGACGGTGACGTGAGAATGGTAAGTCTGAACTATGTGAAGGCAGACGATCAAAGCCTTTACCAGACAGGACAGGCAAACGGCGGCGCAGGTCCCGGATCCGGATCCGAAGAACCGCCGGCAGCAGGTGAAGGGCAGCAGGCGGCGACGACAATTCAGATTTTGAAAATGTTCGTGCCGGTGATTATGAAAGGCGGTGAAAAAAGAAATGCCAACACTTAAAGGCTTTACTTTCAAAAATCAAACGGAGACAAGCGCGGATCTGTATTTCTACGGTGACATTGTTTCCGACTGGTGGGGAGCATGGCAGGACGAAGACCAGTACCCGGACGCGATCAAGAATTTCCTTTCGGAGCAGGAAGGAAAAGATCTGAACGTTTACGTTAATTCCGGCGGTGGTTCCGTATTTGCCGGGATCGCGATCTATAACATGATTAAGCGCCACGCAGCAAAAAGCGAACGTGAAAGTCTATGTTGACGGCTTGGCCGGTTCAATCGCTTTCGATCCTTGCGTTCGCAGGAAGCGAACCACCGGAAATTCCTTCAAACGCCTTCTTGATGATCCATAACCCGTGGAGTTATTGCGAAGGCAACGCGGCAGATATGCGAAAAATGGCCGACGATCTGGACCAGATCAGAACCGGAATTTTGAACATATACGCCGAACACCTGAAAGAAGGTGTAACAATCGACCAGATCGAAGCGTTAATGGACGCCGAAAGTTGGTTAAATGGGGAGAAAGCCGCGGAATATTTCGAGGTAAAGACCACGGAAGCGAAGGAATACGCGGCAGCAGTCGGGGACTACATGAAGAAAGCCCGCTGCAAGTTCCCGGAAAAATTAAAGGTCGCAAAGGACCGGACACGATCCGGAGCAGCAGGCGGCAGAGGAAGCAGCCGCGAGAAAAAGACAGGAGATCCGCGATCTTGCTGTCAAAGCAATTATGGAAGGAGAATAAAGCATGAAGTACGAAGATCTTGTAAAAATGAGCGTCAAAGACTTAAAAGCCCGCCTGAAAGACCTGAACACACAGGCGCAGGCAGCAACAGGAAAAGATCTTTGACGCGCTTCTGGAAGAAGCAACCACGATCACCGGTATTCTGGACGACGTAAAGAACCGCGAGAAGTTGGCCGGTATCGCAAAAGACGCAGAAGGCGGCGCAGAGCCGACCGGCGGCGAGAAAAGCGAAGAAGTGAAAGGACAAGGCCAGAGAGGAACGCGGTCAGAACATCAAAGACGGAAAAGCGGTCAAGTTTTCCCGCGAAGAAAACCTTCGGCGTAAAGAACGCCCTTTCCGTCAGCCAGACCGTAACACCGGCACACAGCGCGGCAGATGTGAAAGAAACATTTAACGACGTTTCTTCCCTTTGTGGATCGCGTGTAACAACTATTCCGTTAAATGGTGGCGAGACATACCAGAGGGGCTATGTTAAGTCCTACGGCGACGGAGCAGGCGGCACCACAGAAGGCGGCGACTACAACGCAACAGAACCCGTTTTCGGCTATGTAACGATTGAGAAACAGAAGATCACCGCATACACCGAGGAACCGGAAGAAATGATTAAACTTCCGAACGCGGACTATGACGGCGTAGTGGAAGGATCCGTAACAAAGGCGATCCGTAGATATATGAGCCGCCAGATCCTGATCGGTGACGGAACTTCCGGAAAGTTCAAGGGAATTTTCCACAACCCTACAGAAACAAAAGATCAGGTTATCGACCCGGCAACCGATCTTGAAAAAACAGCGATCGACGACGGAACACTGGACGACGTTATTTATGATTTCGGCGGCGACGAGGATGTGGAAGACGCTGCAGTTCTAATTCTGAACAAAAGAGATCTGAAAGCCTTCGCGAAACTTCGCGACAAGCAGGGTCGAAAGGTTTACACCATTGTAAACCATGGAAACACGGGAACCATTGACGAGGTACCTTATATCATCAATTCCGCTTGCGGAGCAGTCACAGACGCGCAGACAAAGGCGATCGTTTACTGCATGGCATACGGCCCGTTAAGCAACTACGAAATGGCGATCTTTTCCGACATTGACGCCAGAAAGTCCCTTGATTACAAGTTCAAGCAGGGCCAGATCGCATATCGCGCGGACATTTTCGCGGGCGGTGCCGTAGCGGCCCACAATGGCTTTATCAGAGTAAAACGCCCGGCGTCAGCGTAAGCAATAACAGGAAAGGCGGCTTCTTATGACGATTGACGAGTTAAAGGCAGCCGCAAAGTTACGAGCGCGGAAAATGTCAGCGGACGAACTGGACGAAGACGTTTTCCGTTACGTTGACTTTGTACTGGCAGACCTGAAAAGAATAGGTGTCGCGGAAGAATACCTGAAAGCCCCGGAAGATCCGCTGATAATTGAAGCCGTTCTAACTTATGTCAAGGCAAATTATAGCATGGACGCAAACCACGAACGGTTAATGAACAGTTACAACATGATCTTAACCAAAATAAAAGGCGGTGAGTACAGATCGACGCAGTAATAACATTGATAGATCAGGGAGAAACCCGCGAAGAAGACGTGAAAGCGAAGATTTTCGCGACAGTGAACCCGATCGGCCGTGATGAATACGCGGCAGCAGGTGAAAAGGGAATGAAAGCCCGCTATATGTTTGAGGTTTTCGCGAACGAATACACCGGTCAAGACGCCGTTCTGTACGGTTCGGAGCGCTTGACGGTGTACCGGACGTATGGCCCGAAAGCAAACGACAAGATCGAAGTGTACGCAGGGCAGAGAGTAGGGAACAGATAGTGGGTATAAAGGTTAGTGAACTTGCGCAGGAATTGGCGCAGGGGCTTAGCGAGTATTCGCAGGAAGTAGCGGACGCGATCAAAAAAGCAACCGACGAAGTGGCCGAAGAAGCCGTTCAGGAGTTGAAAAGCACAAGCCCGGTTTTAACTGGTTCTTATGCGAAGGGGTGGGCCAAAAAGAACACTTACGAAAGCAAGAGTTCCAAACGAAAAACGGTTTACAACAAGACCGATTATCAGTTGACACACCTTCTTGAAAAAGGACACGTCGGCCGCGACGGACGTAGAGTAAAAGCGATCGAACATATTCGCCCGGTAGAGGAAAAAGCCGCGGCAGAGTTTGAAGACAAAGTGAAAGGAGCGATCGGAAGGTGACGACGTTTGAAGAGATCATAAAACGCGCCGAAGGGTTAGGCCTTCCGATTGCGCGAAATCAGTTCACAGCAACAAATAAAAAGCCGGTACCAGATCCCCCGTTTCTTGTGTACCTTTCCGCGGAAAGGCAGCGGGGCGACGATACCAAAAACCGGATCCGGGAGATTGAAGGATCACTGGAACTTTACACAGAGAGAAAAGCAGATCCGGATCTGGAAAAGCAGATCGAAGAAAAGGTTTTGTTCGACGTTGAGTTTCGGAAGTATCAAGCACAGATACCGCAGGAAGACACAACACAGACAGCCTACGACTTCACGATCACACAGAAAAAATGAAAGGAGAACAGAGCATGGAAAGAATAATTCTTGGAAGCGCTGATGTGTATATTCAGGCCTTCGACGGTTCAACCGTTCCGGTGACTGCAGATATTTGCAAGCCTGAAAATTTAATGGCCTATATTTCCGGCGGCGCGTCCGTGGAGTACAAACCTTCTTTCTACACCGCAAAGGACGACACTGGAAAGAAGAGCAAAACGATCGTAACAGAAGAGGAAGTAACCCTGAAAACGGGGATCATGACCTTCGACGGAAACAAGTTCAAATACCTTTGCGACACCGCCAGAGTTACAGAAGACAAGGCGAAGAAACGCCGTACTGTAAAGATTGGCGGTATCGACAACAGACAGGGCGCGCGTTATGTTATATGCCTTCACCACAAAGACGCAGTGGACGGCGATATTTGGGTAATGATTGTCGGAAACAATCAGGCAGGCTTTACAATTTCTTTCGAGAAAGACAAAGAAACCGTTGTGGACGAAGAGATCACGGCCCTTCCTATGGACGAAGAAGGAACCCTTCTTATGTACGAAGAGGAAATGACAGAGAGCGAAGCAGCAGCAGTATAAAAGCGAAACCATAACGGCAGGGCGGCGGGTACGCCTTACCGTTATTTAGTAGAAAGGGAGAAATTAGCGTGGCGAATTTAAGTTTTGATTTTAACAAGGTGAAGCGTTCCTTCATGACCGTAACACTGAAAGACAATAGAAAACTGATCGTGAAAATGCCTATGAAAAAGACGTTTGAAAAACTGTCAGCGCTGCAGGAAATGGACACGGACAGCATGACGGCAGAAGACGCCATGGACACACTGGGCGGCCTTTGCGCCGAAATTCTTTCCCACAATATGACCGGGGAGCAGGTGACAGCGAAAGAGATCACGGACGATTACGACACCGAGGAAATGGAAGCACTGATCGACGCTTACATGGAGTTCGCGGGCGGCGTAAAGAATAACCCAAACTAAAGATCCCCTTCTATCCCGGCGGGGATAACGAAGGGGTGTACTAAAAACACTCACACGCGGCGAAAAACTGGTGATTGACTACACCGGTTTGAATATATGGCAGGTGCAAGAACTGGACCTTGATCTATACCTTTTCTTCATGCGCGAAGCGTTTATTCACGAAATGAACCAGACAAAGGAAGGCAGAAACTACCTTGAAAATTGTTGGAGAATTTCACAAACAGAACCGGACCGAAAGGCCATTCGCGAGAAGTTCAAACGAAGGGGCGGTGAATAGCAGGTGGCAGCAAGCACAATAAAGGAATTACCATTGAGATCGGCGGCGACACTACGAAATTAGATAAAGCCCTTTCGGGTGTCAATAAACAGTCGCGCGATCTGCAGAAAGAATTAAAAGAAGTCGAAAAGGGCCTGAAACTGGATCCAAAAAATACGGAACTTCTGGCACAGAAACAGACACTTCTAAAAGAAGCCGTGGCCGCTACTTCTGAAAAACTGGACGTTTTGAAGTCAGCAGAAGCGCAGGTTCAGAAGCAGTTTGAAAATGGCGAAGTGTCGGAAGAACAGTACCGGGCATTACAAAGAGAGATCATAAAGACAGAAGCGGACCTGAAAAACCTGAAAACGGCAGCAGAGGACAGCAATTCAACATTTGAAAAGGTGGGGGAGATCGCCGGAAAGATTGGTGAAAAGTCCGAAGCACTGGGAAAGAAACTTCTTCCGGTGACGGGAGCAATCGCAGGGATCGGGACCGCTTTGATCGCGGCATTTAATGAATTAGACGCCGGTTACGATACGATCATAACGAAAACGGGCGCTTCCGGGGAAGCGTTGGACGGCTTGCAAGACAGCATGGACGCCGTTTTTACTTCACTTCCAACAGAAGCGGAAACGGCCGGAATTGCGATCGGAGAGGTAAACACCCGCTTCGGTTCTACCGGAAAAGAACTTGAAGACCTTTCTTCAAAATTCATTCAGTTTTCAGAGATCAACGGAACGGACTTAAACGGCGCGATCGACAGCGTAGACGCCATAATGACGAAATTCGGCGTTGACAGCAGCCACACCGGCGAAGTGTTGGGCCTTCTTACAAAAGCAGGGCAAGACACGGGAATTTCCATGGACACGCTGCAGAATACATTACAGACCAACGGCGCCACATTAAAGGAAATGGGCCTTGATCTCACGTCTTCGGTAAATTTACTTGCACAGTTTGAAGCGAACGGCGTGGACGCCACAACAGCGCTTGCAGGATTGAAGAAGGCGCAGCAGAACGCGACAGCGGACGGAAAGGACCTAAAAGACGCACTGGGCGAAACAATCGAGAAGATCAAAAACGCAAGCAGCGAAACAGACGCACTGCAGGCAGCGACGGAGTTATTCGGAAAGAAGGGCGCCGCCGAAATGACGCAGGCGATCAGAGAAGGCCGCCTTTCTATCGACGATCTTTCCGGTGCCTTATCAGATTACGGAAACGTAGTCGAAGACACATTCAACGCGACACTGGATCCGCCAGATCAGGCAAAAGTCGCGCTTAACAATTTGAAAGTAGCAGGCGCAGATCTTGGAAATACCTTAATGCAGACAGCAACGCCAGCTCTGGAACGCGTGGTGAAAAAGGTAAAAGCCTTTTCACAGTGGTTTAAGAACCTGAACGACACGCAGAAAGGAAACGATCGTAAAGATTGGCGCGGTAGTGGCAGCGATCGGGCCGGCTTTAATTATTTTCGGGAAACTTTCTTCGGGAGTATCGAAGGCGATCGGGGCATTTTCTAAAATATCGGGCGTATTCAAGGCGGCAGGAACGGCCGGGAAAGGCTTGTGGGCTATTTTATCAGCAAACCCGATCGGGGCCGTTGTCGCGGCCGTGGTGGCGCTTGTGGCGGGCTTCGTATTGATGTATAAGAAGTGCGACTGGTTCCGCGAAATGGTAGATAAAGCCTTTGCAGAGATCAAAAAGAGCGTTTCGGAAACAATCGAGAAAATAAAACCGATCTTGCAGCAGTTAGGCGAAAGTTTCAAAAAATTTAATGGAAAAATTGAAGCCTGTATTCCAGTTTTTCACGACCTACGTTATGGCGGTGATACAGGGCGCACTTTCAGCAGTAGCGCCGATCATTTCAGCGGTGAAAAATGCGATCGACTTTGTAAGTAACATTATTAGCGCATTTATGGCACTATTCCGGGGCGATCTGGACGGGTTCAGCCAGTACATAGAAGCAGCACTGAAAAACCTGATCGAGATTGTGAAAAATCTTATAACGGCGGTAGTGAATTATATAATCACATTCTTTCAGACGTTCGACGTCAATGTGAAGAAAATTTTCTCTGATATATGGTCCGGGATTGTTTCAATCTTTTCAGGCGTCGGCGCGTGGTTTGCGGACAAGTTCCGCGCAGCCTACACGGCAATAACAACGATCTTTTCAGGGATCGGCCAGTGGTTCGCGGCCCGGTGGACGGACATTAAAAACGCCATGTCAACAGTGGCGACGTGGTTTCAAACCATGTTTCAAAATGCCTATACGAACGTGAAAAATGTATTTTCCGCGATCGGCCAGTGGTTCAACGATAGATACACAGATATTAAGTCCGTATTTTCAACGGTTGGATCATGGTTTTACACAAAATTCACGGAAGCATACACGAATATTAAAAACGTGTTTAGCAATATTGATCCTTCTTTTCGGGGATCTGGGACACGATCAAAGGCATTTTTACAAATGTCGGAACAAATATCGGTGAAGCAATCGGCGGCGCCTTCAAGTCGGCCATGAACAACGCCCTTGCAACCGTAGAACGTGCGGCGAATAAGGCGATCAGCTTCATTAACGGCGCGATCGACGTTATCAACAATATTCCGGGCGTAAGTATCGGACACGTTGGCGAAGTATCACTTCCACGTCTGGCAAAGGGCGGCGTTCTGAAAAATGGTCAAGCCATTATGGCAGAAGCAGGCCCGGAGTTGATCCAGATGGTGAACGGCGAAGCGGTTGTAACACCGCTTACGGCTTCGGCAAGGAATACGGCACTTGAAACAGCAGAAGGCGGCGGGAAAAGTTTTGTTCAGAACGTCAACATTACAAGCCCGAAGGCTCTTTCGCCGTATGAGACAGCCCGCCAGACGCGAAACGCAACCCGAAACATGGTTTTACAGTTACAGGGGGGTTGATAAATGGCGAAAAGAATTATTTGCAAGAATGAAGACGGGGTTCAAGTGGAATTTAACTATTCCTTTGAACCGTTCTTCCTTTGTATCAGTAGACGGTATTTACACGGTGTCGAATAACGTTGTAACGTCGGAAAATACCATGGTGGACGGTTCCACGTATCAGGGAAGCACCACCAAACAAAGAAACATTGTAATAACGGCACAAATGGAACGGGACTATCAGGCAAACAGGGATCTACTTTACAAATGCTTCAAACCGAAGTCAACCGGCCTTTTCACCTACATAGAAGGCAGCGAAACCCGCGTAATTGACTACAAAGTGGAAGGGATCGACATTGACGAAGCAGGAGTGGTTAGAAATTTCAGTATTTCCCTTCTTTGCCCGGATCCGTTCTTCCGGGATCTTGAAGATATTTCCGTATCCATGGCAAGTTGGACGGGCCTTTTTGAATGGCCACACGAATTTCTGGAAGAGAAAGAGCCGTTCGCGGAAAGAACGGCCGAAGTATTGAAAGAGATCGAGAACGACAGCGCCGCGGACAATATCGGAATAACCGTCACACTGGAAGCGGAAGGACCGGTAATAAACCCGGCCGTATATCATGCAGAAAGCGGCGAATTTATCAAGATCGGAAACGAAGTCAGATCCTTTTCTATCAATGCCGGCGACGTGGTGATTATTACCACAGAAACAAATAACAAAGCGGTGTACCTTGTAAGGGACGGCGTAAAACAGGAGATCAACGAGTATCTGGACGAAGACAGCGACTTTATACAGTTGCAGCATGGAACAAACACGATCCGATATACGGCAGACGCCGGCGAAGATTACCTGAACGTTACCGTTTCTTACAGGTTCCGTTATCTGGGGGTGTGATATGGAAGTAAGAATTTACGATCGCGATCTGAATTTCAAGGGAGTGATCGAAAACCACACCTCTTTGATCTGGACACGGAAATATTACGAACCGGGAAATTTCGAGATCCACGCCCCGATCACAGAACAAAACCTTCGTTTACTGGCAAAAGGAAACATTATTTCCAAACGTGGCAGCAGCGAAGCGGGAGTGATTGAGGATATAGAGAACGAAGAAAGCGATCTGAAAAATGAGATCACAGCAAAAGGCCGCTTCCTTTCGTCCTACATGGATCGGCGCCTGATAAAATCGACCGTGAATTTTTCCGGGAAAATAGAAGTTGCCATGAGGAACCTTCTTTCAGGAGTGACGGCGATCCCACTTGTGGAGTTGGGAGCCTTAAATGGTTTCGCGGAAACAGTAGAGTTCTCAAGCAACTATGAAAAACCTTATGACCTACGAAACGAAACTGGCAAAGGCCGGAACGATCGGTTATCGCTTCCGGCCAGACTTCCGGAACAGGAAAATTATATTTGAAACCTACAAAGGAATTGACAGGACCACGGCGCAGGATATCAATTCCCGCGTTACATTTTCGGAGAGTTACAACAACCTAAACAACGTTATTTATAAATATAACGATCAACAGTACAGGACGAAAGCGATCGTCGGCGGGGAAGGCGAAGGAGCCGCCCGCGTATATGTGGAAGTTGGCGGCGGCACCGGGTTAGATCTTCGGGAAATTTTTGTGGACGCGAAGGACATTCAAAGCGAAGGATTGACAGACGCAGCATACAAAGCAGCACTGGCACAACGCGGCCGGGAAACATTGGCGGCGAATGTTGTTTCTGAAAGTGTGGAGTGCGAAACCGAAGCGGACATAAATTTCAAATATAAAACACATTACGACTTGGGGGATATTGTGACGGTAAAGAAAAAGAAATGGGGGATCGTATTAAACCAGAGGATCACAGAACTTCAAGAAGTGTATGAGTACGGGGGAATGTATGTAGTACCGACCATGGGCGACGCATTACCCGAAAAAATAGATTGGAGCGACAAATAAATGGGACAGTATGCGAATTTCTACAATTCCAGAAACGGCGACCGCGTTTATAATGCCGACAGCATGAGCGAATGGCTTTTACCATTCTTCACAACCGGCGTTTTTAATAATTGCTTCGCCGTGACGGCCACGGGCGACGATATGAATATAAGCGTCGGCGGCGGCTATGTAAATATCAAGGGAAAGACAAAGCATTTTGAACAGGCGCAGATCTTCACCCTTGAAAAAGCGTCGGAACATTGGCCCGTATCGACAACGTGATCTTGCGAAGGGACGACACGGAACGCGACTTTTATATTCTGATCGAAACCGGCGGTTTCAGCAAAAACCCGGTAGCACCGGAAATTACAAGGACCGAAGCGATCCACGATCTGAAACTGGCAGAAATCAAGGTGGAAGTCGGAGCGATCAAGATCACGCAGGACAATATAACAGATACACAGAATGAACGCCGACGTTTGCGGGTGGGTAATGGCAACCGTAAAAGAAATTGACTTTTTCGCAGATTACGGCGCAGTTTCAGGCGTTCTTCCAGAAGTATCAAGCGCAGATTACGGAAGAGTTCAACGCCTACCAGTCCACGATCACGAACTTAGAGGATCAGGGAACAGCAGCCCTTCATAACATGGAAAACCAGTTTGAAACCTACGCAGGGCAGCAGGAAGAACTTTTCACGGACCTTTACAACCGGATCAAGGATCAGCTATCGCAGGACGCAGCGGCCGCGTTGTGGTTTTCAGTCAACTGCGCTGCAGGCAAACTTTGAAAATCTGGCAACGAAGATTATGTTTGAAAACCAGTCGAAGGAAACGGCGGCGATCCTGATCGACATTACGAACGAAAATTCCGGAACGGTTACAACGGCGACGTATGCAGCAGGCGGCAAAACTTACCTGACAGAGCCGGGAACCTACAAAGTAGAGCCGCAGGCCGACAACCTGTTAATTATCCCGAAAACCTTCGTTCTGGACCACACACAGACAACGGAAACGTTGAACTTCACCATTTATGACAAAAAACGCTTTCGCAGCCGTTGGCGGCTATGTTGGCGCGTATGTATCTAAAAAAATTAAGAAAAGGAGAAAAAAAGACACTATGAAAGGATTTCCGAAAGTATTGAAAACAGCGCAGGACGTGAAGAACTGTAAAGACATGGTGGACGCCGGACAGTTGCAGGCGGCCGACCTTCTGGAAGCGATCGAAGCGATCGAAAACCAGAATTTTATTATTTGCCCGATCCGCGAACTGTCAGAGGATAAAAAGACGGTGACGGTTACATATTGCAACGAAGCGGCAGCAGGCGCAAAGGTTACGGCCGGCGGTGTGACTGCAACCGTTCAGAGTGTGGAACATATCGACGGAGAACCGGACGGATCCGGAAAGGCAGAGAAGGAAAAGACAAAGATCACACTTTCGAGAACGATCGCGGCCGGTTCCGAAGCAATCAAGATCACGAACACACCTTCCATTTATGAAACGTTAGGAATGACGGAAGAAGAACTGGAAGCAATCAAAGCAGACCTGCAGCAGTAAGAAAGGAGAAAAACACATGAAATTTTTTTCTTTATGATGAAACAATGATGAACACGAAGGCTTGGCCCGACGGCGTGCGTTGCGGTTCGCGGGCCGTCGCTTGCCACTATTACCCGTGGAACGTGAACACGGTCTTTGGCGTGTGGTGCGTGTGTGACAGTCTGTAATCCCGTAGGGGTGGGCGAAAGCCAAACCCCTACAACGAAGAGGAAAAGAAGTAATGGCAGAGGAAAAAGAACCGGAACAAATAGACGCCTACATGGGCACTATGGAATTGTACCAAAAAATTTATGATTTTCTTTTATACATTTACCCTATCCTGGCCCAGTTTCCGAAATTTGAAAAGTTTGCATTGCAGACGCAGATTAAGACGGCAATATTTGAAATGCTAAAAGATGTAATCCGTTTCAAGAAAACGGGTACGAAAAGCCATATTTATGCGGCGGACGTGGAATTGCAGCAGATTAAAACATTGATACGTCTATCCTACGATTTGCAGTATAAAGCAATAAGCAAGCACCGCTATGAGGTCATCAGCCGCCACACCAGGGCAATAGGCGGCACCATGAACGGCGTCATTGAAGCGGTAAAGGCCGGAACCTGGAAACCGGATAAGTAAATGATTTGGGGAAACTGTTAATTCGCACCGGGCCTTTCCTGGCTTGCACGCCCTCATTGGCGGCGGCAATTGGAACAACGGCGTGCATTGCGGTTCACGGGCCGTCAATTGCAACAATTACCCGTGGAACGTGAACACGAACATTGGATTTACAGACACTTATTATTGCAATGAGTATTCCGAGCGGCGTAACCGCTTTCTGTTTTTGGATGATTGAACAGAAAATAAAGAAGCAGCAGACGGAAGCGGAAGAAAAAGAAAAAATCCGTGAAAAAAACGAGGTCCTTATCATAAAAAGCGTCATGGCGTCTATTGCCCTGGGGGAAGCGGCGGCCACGGCCTTAAAGAATGGACACGCCAACGGAGAGACAGAAGCCGCCCTGGAATATGCCCGTAAGATTAAGCATGAACAAAAGGACTTCTTAACGGAGCAGGGCATAAAAGGGATTTACGAATAATCAGAACCAACAAGCCAAGCGGCTTTTGGAAATATAAGAAAGGAGAAAAGACCACATGAAAAACATTAACTGGACCAGGAAATTGACAAGCCGGAAAATGTGGACGGCGGTAGCGTCCTTTGTTTCCATGATGATTGTAGCCACCGGGGGAGCAGAGAACACCGCTACCCAGGTAACGGCCCTTATCATGGCCGGGGCGTCCGTGGTGGCCTACATTATTGGCGAGGGTTTGACAGATGCCGCCAACGTGGAAACCGAAGTGGAAGTGACAACGGAAGAGGAAGTGTAAGCCATGGACAAGCAGGAGTTTATTAAAAAGATTGCCGGGTACGTGCAGAAACACGCCCCGGCATACGGGATTTTGGTACATAGTCCGATTATAGCCCAGGCGATACTTGAAAGCGGTTGGGGAGAAAGCCGCCTGGCCGCCGTGTATCACAATTATTTTGGGCTGAAATGTGGGACAAAATGGACCGGGAAAAGCGTAAACCTTTCCACCATGGAAGAATATACGCCGGGAACCCTTACGCAGATTAAGGACAATTTCCGGGTGTATGACAACATGGAAGAGGGTGTAAAAGGCTATTTTGAGTTTATCCAGTTATCCAGGTATCAGAATTTACGGGGCATTACGGACCCGGAAACGTACCTTAAAACCATTAAGGCGGACGGGTACGCAACCAGTAGCAAGTATGTGGACAATACCATGAGGATTGTTACACAGTACGATTTGCAGCAGTATGATGTGAAAGGAGCCGGAAGCATGGCAAAATTGGCAAGTGCAGTATTAGCCCAGGCAAGGGCGTGGATTGGCCGAAATGAAGCGGACGGCACCCACAAGGGCATTATTGACGTGTACAACGGCCACAAACCATTGGCGAGGGGTTACAAAGTCAAATATACAGACGCCTGGTGTGCCACCTTTGTTTCCGCCGTGGCTATCAAGTGCGGTTTGACTGGCATTATACCGACAGAGTGCGGTTGCGGCCAGATGATTGCATTATTCAAGAACCTGGGGGAATGGCAGGAAAGCGACAGCAGGACGCCAAGCCCTGGGGATATTATTTTTTACGATTGGGACGATACCGGGGCCGGGGATTGCACCGGGAACCCGGACCATGTGGGCATTGTTGAGAGCGTGAGCGGCGGAAAGATTACCGTTATCGAGGGCAATAAAAACAATGCCGTAGGCCGCAGGACATTGGCCGTAAATGGCCGCTATATCCGTGGTTATGGCGTGCCGAGATATGACAAAGAAAACGCCGGGAGCGGGTCCCAGGCCACAAAAAGCGTGGTAGCAGTAGCCAAGGAAGTAATTGCCGGAAAGTGGGGAAACGGAGAGGACAGAAAGAACCGCCTTACCGCCGCCGGGTACGATTACAAAGCCGTCCAGGACCAGGTAAACGCCTTACTGAAAGGCACCACCGCCGCCACAAAAAGCGTGGCAGCAGTAGCCAAGGAAGTAATTGCCGGAAAGTGGGGAAACGGAGAGGACAGAAAGAACCGCCTTACCGCCGCCGGGTACGATTACAAAGCCGTCCAGGACCAGGTAAACGCCTTACTGAAAGGCACCACCGCCGCCACAAAAAGCGTGGCAGCAGTAGCCAAGGAAGTAATTGCCGGGAAATGGGGAAACGGTAAAGAGAGAAAGAACCGCCTGGAAGCCGCAGGGTATAATTACAATGAGGTCCAGGCAAAGGTCAACGCTATGTTGAGATAGCAACTATCAATACCGCCTTTTGGAATACGTCCGCCAGGGACGTGCAAGGAATTTAATATGTCACGGAGAAAGGACACGTCAATAAAAGGCGTGTCCTATTTTTAAAAAAATAAAAATATGTCGTAATATGTATTGACATATGCCGACATATGTTATATAATAAAGACAGTTAAGAGAGATACTTAACGAATACATGGGCAAGCATAGAAAGGAGATAACATGAGCGAGAACATGACAGACAAGCAAATGGAAGTAATCCTTAACCTGGTGGCCGATAAATTCAGTAATTGCAAGAACATGGAAGAGGTTGCCAAGGCG
>VOFC01001656.1_pt1 | contig 28000 bp, 47 predicted proteins | sample 5384161 | NCBI WGS metagenome assembly VOFC01 (sample SAMN12384722, study PRJNA508395) | human gut metagenome | isolation source: healthy gut B | host: Homo sapiens | reverse complement strand
TGTCACCAAGATCTTCCCTTAACTTTGCCGGGATGATCAGTCTGCCTTTTTTCGTCTATGTTATGGTTAAACTCTCCTAATAACATTCGAAACCCTTTCTCTGAATCTATGGAAATCTTCATGTCCACTAAAGGTATCACTACCGTAACCCCTTTGTTTCCACTCCCTCTCCATATTGCACCACATTCTACCACTTCTCACCACTTAGCTCCATTGTAAACCACACGTCCACCTTTTTCAAGTCCTTTTTATGAACTTTTTCGTTTCTTTTCAGAGTTCACGTTGCTGTTCACTTCCTATTTTGGTGCAAGAAACACAAAAAAGAGGCTGCCGCTTTAACAATACGGCAACCTCTTTTTATTGCACTATATGTAATTATAACAACTTTATTCCGCTGAAAGTGTACTCAGATAATCCTTAACAGAGTCATAATTCACTTCTGCAACTGCACGTTCCTGGTTGGAAGAATGCAGATCATATGCTGAATATCCGAACCAGCCAACAATTGCAAGTGCAATTACTCCCGCTACACATCTTTTTACATTGCGCATGATCTTCTCTTTACGCATTGTCTTCTTTCGGTCCGCCTTTTCCTTCTTATAACGATCCACCTTCGCCTGACTCATCTCTTGCCTGCTCCCTTCCTATTAGGTCTTTAGCAATTATTCTACCACAGCGCATCTTAAAGTACAACAATAATTCCACCATCATTCGCATACATACTACTAATTCCTGCTGTATCTACAATAAAGGAATCTTTCACCTTTACTTTCTCCAAAATCAATTTTCTGACGACCTCTGCACGTTCCGGACAGTTGCAATGTGCAATTGCAAGAATCTTCTCCTCCGGTTTTACAGCATCCTTCGCGACATGCTCTGCCATCTTCGCCAAAGCTTTCTTCATTCCTCTGCTCTTATCCAACTGACAGATTGTTCCCTCTGGGGTAGAACCCATAACAGGCTTGATATTCAATGCGCTGACTACCAGAGATTTCAGTCCTGTCAGTCGTCCATTCTTACGAAGTGTATCAAGATTCTCAAGAACAAAATACGTATGCTGTTCTTCAATATAAGCTTCTACCGTTTCAACTACCTGTTCAAAATCCATTCCGGCTTCTTCACATTCCTGAATCTTTCGTCCGATCAACGTCTCTCCGACAGATGCTGAACGAGAGTTAAATACATGGATCTTTTCTTCTCCGCCTTCTTCCTTATAAAGTTTCTCTCCAAGAAGTGCACTGTTATAAGATCCGCTCAACTCCCCCCTGACAAAGTAACTGCATAGACTCTGTCAACATCACATTTGTATAATTCCATATAACGCTCCGGGGACGGACAGGATGACTTCGGACACTCCTCGCTTGCATCCACTCTTCTTAAAAAATCAGCCTGATCAAATGTCTCGTCATCCAGAATGTGAAAGCCATCCACTTCCATGCTAAGAGAAGCCGTCTTAAAAATTCCACTCTCCTTCATCTGTAGGGTCAGCTCTCCGCAACTATCTACGATCACTCTGTAACTCATAACTTATATCCTCCCATGCTCTATCGCATATTTTCCCATCCTACTTTACGTGGTTTTTAATACTACATATTAATATAACACACTTCAGTCAAGTTGAAAAGAGGGAGAATTTATTTCAACCGGATCTTCGAAGATATTCCAAGCGCAATTCCCATCTCGGCCAGCAAGATCACAATTGCCGTACCGCCATAACTAATAAACGGAAGGGTAACACCGGTTGTCGGCAGTAGTCCTGTTACAACTCCTATGTTCAGAGTAACCTGCAGTGCAATATGTGCAAAAATACCTGTTGCGATCAACGCACCATACAAGTCCGGAGCATTTCTCGCTATGAACAATAATCTATAAAGCATAAAGGCAAACAAGACACAAAACGAGAATTGCACCAAACACTCCCAGCTCTTCACAGATAACCGCAAGGATCATATCATTCTGAGCCTCCGGTATTGCATGTAATTTCTGCGTACTATTCCCAAGACCCTTTCAAAAAATCCACCTGAACCAATTGCATATAGCCCCTGCAAGAACTGATAGCTGTCTGTATCAGCATTCGCCTCCGGATTCAGCCATGCAATGATTCGGCGCATACGAAAGTTATCACTTTCCGCAAGTGCATATTTCAAAAAAATAATCCCAATAATTCCCACGATTCCTGCTACAATTACTCCAGCAACAAATGGTTTTGTCTTCGGATGTACAACAAAAATTAAAATACATGTAATTGCAAACACAATAATTGCTGTACTCAGATTATCCGTCAATAGAAAAACTCCCAGTGTTGCAACAAGACCATAACCAAGCAGAATCTTAATTCCATCCCATTTTTTTTCGCCTTTTGCCCCAAAGAGGCAGATTTCATATGCTATAAATAGAATCACCGCAATCTTCGTAAACTCTGCCGGCTGCAATGACAAGCCACCAGGAAGCCTGATCCACCTTCTTGCTCCATTTACAGTCTTACCAAGTGGTGTCTGCACCAATGCCATCAAAAACATTGAAAACCAAAAAATTCTTTTGCATACGCACCATACAGATGATAGTCAATCTTAGAAACGATAAACATTGCAAGAAATCCGATAATACCGATAATCGCCTGCCTTGTAAAGAAAAAACATATCATTATTATAATCATTCTGTGCACTGTAGGCACTACTGCTATAAAGCATTACAAGTCCAAAGCACATCAGAAAAATAATTACAAGAAGCAGATCATAATCATAATAAGGTTTTTCCTTTTCTCTTGTCCTTTTACGTTTTGTACTCGCAGACCTTTCCGCTATTTGCCGTTTCCCTTGTACCGCAGTCTGCTGAGAATATGGAGAACCTGACGTTCTCACAACCTTCTGTCTCTGCTCCATTGAGCTTCGATACTTCCTATAAGCATCACTCTCATAGTTTCTCATACATACTCCCATCTAAAATCTGTATCCATTCTATTTTTTAACATTCCCAATTAATAAACAGCAGATACATTTTTTATTATTGAACACTCATCGCCGGATGAATCGGTTTTCCATGCTCAAAGAATCTGTCATACCATACGAGGAAGATATAAACTGTCCAGATCTTACGGCTGTTATCCGTCTTCTCATTCGTATTCTTTCCGTTCTTATGATCATCAAGCATCTTAAGCAGGAGCTTCGTATCAAAGAACTTCTTCGCTGCATCAGACTCAAACATCTCTTTTACAATATTATAATACTTCTCTTCCTTCAACCATACGCGAATCGGAATTGGGAATCCCAGTTTCTTCTTCTCCGCTGTCTTACTTCTGATATGTCGCTCTGCCGCGGCACGCAATGCAACCTTCGTCTTTGGCGCACGTACTTTGTATTTTAACGGAAGTGTCTCGGCAAGTTCAAGTACTTCTCTGTCAAGGAACGGAACTCTGACTTCAAGAGAATTCGCCATTCCCATCTTGTCACCCTTCATCAGAATATCATGCACCAGCCATAAATGAAGATCCACATACTGCATCTTTGTCACAGGATCTTTTCCTTTTACACGTGCATACAATGGTTTTGTCACTTTTTGGATTCCCGGCTTACATCCTTTTTTCAAAATACGATTTGCCTCACGCTCTGTAAAAATATTCGTCGCATTTGCGAAATATCTCTCTTCCAGTGTCTTTCCGTGACGCATAAGGAAACCTCTTCCCTTCATACCGCGTGGCAGACAGCGTTCTGCAAACGCACCCAGGAAACGGCGTACCGGCATCGGTATTTTATTAAAAAAAGAAGTATGTTCCAAAGGTTCACAATATATGTTATATCCTCCAAACAATTCATCAGAACCTTCTCCTGAAAGAACTACCTTAACCTTCTTGGACGCTTCTGCACTGAGGAAATAAAGTGCGATTGCAGCCGGATCTGCGACCGGCTCATCCATATAATACTGAATATCCGAAAGCTTATCCCAATATTCTTCCGGTGAAATCACCTTAGCGTCATTCTTCATGTTAATGCTTGCTGCAAATTCCTTTGCATCCTGAATCTCACTGTATTTTCCTTCATCAAATCCGACTGTAAAAGTACGATCCACCTGTCCCAGATAAGTCAGATAACTGGAGTCCACACCACTGGAAAGGTAAGACGCAACCTCTACATCACTGATTTTATGCTTCTCAACGGAATCCTTCATCACACGTTCTACATCATCCACCACTTCTTTGAAAGGTTTCTTACAGTCTCCTGTGAAATGAGGTTCAAAATAACGTGTAATGTTCATTTTTCCATTTTCATATATAAAGTAATGTCCTGGCTGTACACAGAACACTCCTTTAAAAAATGTCTCATTCGTAGGAACAAACTGGAAAGAAAGATAGTTGCCAAGCGCCTCTTCATTGAACACCTTATCAAACTTCGGATGCTCCATAAATGCTTTGATTTCAGAAGCAAACATCAATGTACCATTCATATTCGCATAATATAGCGGTTTGATTCCGAAAATATCTCTCGCTGCAAACAATCTTTTTCTTCTTTGTATCCCAGATTGCAAAAGCATACATTCCGCGAAGACGGTCTACCAATTTCTCGCCCCACTCTTCGTATCCATGAATCAGTGTCTCTGAATCTGTATTCGATACAAACTCATGACCTGCCGCTTTCAGTTCTTCTCTCAGGTCCTGGTAATTATAAATCTCTCCATTAAATACAAGAACCATGCTGCGATCCTCATTGTACAACGGCTGATCACCAACGGAAGAAAGATCTATGATACTCAAACGGCGAAATCCAAGTGCTGCATCTTCATCCACATACTTTCCCGCACTATCCGGTCCCCTGTGTACGATTGTATTCATCATATTAACAAGTACCTGTTCTCTGTCATCAACTTCTCCGACAAATCCTGCAAATCCACACATATGCCTTCTCCTTTTTTAATTACTGTCAACTGTATATTTGTTACTGTTCACACGTTGTGCGACCAGCAACGCATCTCGCCATTTTAAATCGCCTTTGGCGATGGGGCGAGATGCATTCAAGCCAAAACATGCATCCTCCGTGTCAATCAGCGGAGTGATTGACACGGGAGTGAACAGTAACGTATATTTACACCCGACAATAAATTTCTTTTATTATAGCCTCTTTTACTCAGGGAAAAAAGTCCCTTTCATCAGAAAAACAGAAAAATACTGTGAGTATAACATCACAGTATCCCCATTGATCGTATATTTAATTGTTATGGTTTCCCCATCAACGCGTATATTATATCTGATTTATAGGGAAAAAGTAAAGGGGATTTTTGAGCAGTATTTACATAAAATGTAAATCAGGGATTGCCGTCTGACAATCCCTTTCACAAAATAAACACTTCATCTTCATTCAAATTCTGGGTTGATCGCATAGAAATTCTTACTGTCAAGATGTTCCTGTACAATTCTTAGACTTTCACCAAATCTCTGATAATGCACAATCTCTCTTTCTCTCAGAAAACGGATCGGATCACAGATTTCAGGATCTTTAATCAGCCGCAGGATATTATCATACGTAGTCCGTGCTTTTTTGCTCTGCTGCAAGATCTTCATGAAGATCTGTAATCGGATCTCCCTTCGATTGGAAATACGTTGCAGTCCACGGAGCTCCGCTGGCTGCCTGTGGCCATAATGCCAGTGTATGATCAACATAATACGGTGCAAAACCGGAACGTTCAATTTCTTCCGGTGACAAATTCTTTGTCAGCTGATAGATAATTGCACAGATCATCTCCATATGGGCAAGTTCTTCTGTACCAATATCAGTCAGTATTCCTGTTACCTCTTTATATGGCATCGTATATCGCTGTGAAAGATAACGCATAGATGCAGCTAATTCGCCATCCGGCCCACCGAACTGACTTATAATGATCTTCGCCAGTTTCGGATTCGTCTGGGTTATCTTCACAGGATATTGAAGTCTTTTTTCATAATTCCACATAAATCAGCATCCCCCTTCCTGCCACGGCCATGGTTCATTGATCCAATTCCAGCAGTCACTGTTTCGCTGACTGTATCTACAGTTAAAGGTCCATATACCTCTGCATATTCTTTGAGTGCTTCAATACGTTTCTCTTTATATTTTTGAAAATATTCAAGTGCTTTCTGATTTCCAGGATGTGTATCTAAAAATAATTTAACATCATCCACCGCGAAACTAATCTGATTTATATATTCAAAAAGTTCTCTTCGATTCATTTCATGACAATTGCAACTCATTTACAGCATCCTCCTTTTCCACGAAATGGTTTTTCAAGCTCTTGAAAAATAGTTCCACACTGAAATCCATAACCGAGATCGTGAAGTTTTCTCCACTGCTGCCATGGGACATAAGCCATCGCAACCGGAAACTCTTGCAAAACATCCGTTTTGCTGTAATCACCAACACACTCATCGCAACAGTAATTTTTCGACTTCTGCTCCGGAAGTGGAGGAACAGGAATATTGCAATGAAGCTGTCTTTCATTTTCTTGCCTTGTTTGTGGCCTGTAATTTCCATTCTGACAATAACAGTTCGTATTCCTATTAGAACAATATGGTGCCATAAAATAAATCCTTATATCTTTTTTTGTTATTGTATGGAAGATAAGAAAAATTGTGAACAACAGCAAAAGGTATTGCCACGTGACAATCCCTAAACATAATACATTCACTTAAAAGTAGTTTTTATTTTGCACCTAAAGTAACTTCCACTGTCTTCTCTTCATATTCTCCATTACTCTGTGGAATCTGAATTGTCAGTGACACCTTATCTCCTTTGGCATAATATTGAAACTGTTCCTGAAGATCATCCATGCTTGATACGGTTGTTCCGTCAATTGCTGTGATAACACTTCCTTTTGCCATTCCGGCCGCCTCTGCTCCACCGCCTTTTTGTAATTTCTGATACATAAACGCCTTCCGGCATATTCAACTGTTTGGAATATTCAGTCGGCACGCTCATTCCTTTGATGCCAATTGCGCCCTGATCTTTTTCTGCAACCTTTGTCTTTGTTGCCTGATTCATCAGATTCTGGATCAGATCGGATACATCACTGATTGGAATTGCATATCCGACACCTTCTACAGAATCACCAACCAGCTTGGATGAGTTGATTCCAATCACTTCGCCACTTGCATTTACAAGTGCTCCACCACTGTTTCCAGGATTAATGGCTGCATCTGTCTGAATCAGTTTGGCATCACTCTCTGTTGTCTCACCAGTCTGCTCGTTTGTTTCAGAAACAGAACGATTCAAAGCACTGATTACACCAGTTGTTACTGACTGTCCATAGCCAAGTGCATTACCGATTGCAACCGCAGGTTCTCCAACCTTTAGCTGTGTGGAATCTCCGAGTGTTGCTACCGAAATTTTTTTCATCGTATCATCTGAAATAGAGTCAAGCGGAACAGCCACAACAGCAATATCATACTCTGAGTTTGTTCCTTTGATATTTGCCTCAACACTTGTTCCATCATCAAAAGTAACTGTTAATGTATCGCTTCCTGCTACTACATGATTATTTGTAACAACCAGAAGTTCTGAATCATTCTGGGAAATAATGATTCCTGTTCCAGCACTTTCGCTCTGTTGCTGTGACACACCACCAACGAAATCCTGAACCTGCTGCACACTCATATTTGTAATTGATACGATTGATGGCATTACATTTTCCACAATACTTGAAACATCTGAAGTTACAACACTGGAAGATTTGGATAATGAAGCATTGCTGCTCACAGATTTGGTTGCCATAGTATTGGTCTTCGTCACACCGGTCAATCCCAGCACTTTACTTCCAACAACATTTGATGCCAAAAATGTACCACTGGAAACAACTCCAAACAATAGTGCAAATCCTGTCACTGCCACTGCTTTGGGAATTTTCTTTTGTGGTTTCTTACCATGCGGTACTTGATGTTTCTGACCACCATTGTCATCATGAAATGGTGTTTCACTCTGTCCGTTTCCATTCATTCCATCCGAATTATAATAATTATATTGATTCTCCATAAAGATTACCTCTTCTCTTGTTTATTCTTTTTTCTTTGATGTTTACATAGTAACTCCGTATTGTGATAAATCTGTGTATAATCAATTAATAAAGATTGAAAAGAATGATAGAAAAACAGGATCAGAACTTCCTTCTTAATCCGTTCTAATCCTGTCTATATTTTTTCAACTACCTAATCAGTATCTTTCATCTGTCTCTCAAACTTACAGATCAATGAAATCTACATCATAATCATCTGATTTTCTTCCTTTTTTGATTTTTTAGCTGATCTTCCTAAATTTCTTGTATTTTCTGTCGGTGCATCATATTCATCATCATAATCATCATCGTAATCATCATCAAAATCATAATCAGCATACTCTTCATCAAAGGCATCGTAATCATCATTAAAATCATCATCATAACCATCGTCATAATCATCATCTTTTTACTTTTTACGTCCAAACGCCTTTCTGTCTGACTTCTTAGCAGTAACCGGCTCGTCATCTTCTTCATCTTCATCTCAAAAGGAATATCATACTCATCATACAAATCATCAAGTTCCTGATTTCTATGCACAAGTTTTACTGCAAACATAATCATAAGAACAAGTAATACAACTACGATGAGTGCTCCTCCAGCCAGAAGAACAATTGGATGCTCTTTTACAAGCGACTCCAGTTTTCCAACAATCCCTTTTGCTTCCTTCTTTGTACTGTCTGTTGTCTGAACATCTACACTCTGATAAGTTCCATCCTGTGAATCATACTGATAGAACCCTTTTTCACCTGTTCTTGTATTCACTGCATACAGAAGATCATAACGATCATTCTCTGGATTTGCCCAATATGGATATGTCTGATCTGCTACTGTAAGTTCCCCTTCCTGGTATGAATCCGGAAGTTTTGCTCCTCCATTATCTGCTAAAAGAATAATAGATGTTGTATCAGAAATCTTCAATTCTGTATATGGAACAAATGTAGAATCGTCCTCATTGTAGAGGAAAAACTTTCCTTCTCCGGAAGCATCTACCAAATATCCAAGTGTAACACCAGCCTCATTAGCAACAAACTTGTGCTCTTCTCCATTGAATGTCTTTGTAGTCTCACTATATCCTACCGGAATCGCAGATGTTGCAAATTCTTCTGAGAAGTTATAATCTGTTCCATTCACATTTACCGTAATATCAGTAGCTGCGCCAGTTGATTCACTTCCATTTGCCTCAATCTCTGTTGAACCATCATCTGCCTGTCCAATCTTAATTGCGGAAGATCCCTGGTCTAATGTCAGTGTCTCATCTGAATACAGATAAGCCTTTGAGCTGTCAACTGTGATCGTTGTATCTCCCATCTTCAATGCTTTAAACGTCATTGTAGTACGAAGTTCTTTCGCCGTTCCGTCTCCGCTTCCTGAGTATGTAAGCTTGCCATCACTGTCTGCTGTTACACCCTCTCCGCTTTCAAACTGAAGTGCAGAAGTATCATAACTCATTGTAATATCTGCATCTCCAACAGCTGAATTTCCAGATCTCACAACAAGATCTACACTTACTTCCTCTCCAACCTTTGTCTGTGGATCAGAGAACATCAGAGAACCATCAGCTGCACTTACAATTGTGCTGAACATTGGCACTGTAAGACACAGTGATAATGCTACTGCCGCTAATTTCTTTGCTTTCATATAATTACCCCCTTCTTTTGTTGTCTTAAACTTATATACTATCCTATTGTACACTGTTTGAGTGAAGTTGTCTACATGGAAGAATACATTTTAAAAACTTTCAAAACTATAAAAAGAAAGATAACAATGCATTAAGCACTGATATCTCTCTTTTTATCCTCTTACTTTTTCCTCTGTTTTTCATTTTCTTCCATAAATTTCTTTGCATCCTTCATAAAACTCAGCACAATCAACACAATAACTGCGCCAATTGGGAATGCTGCAATAATACTAACCGACTGCAGATTACTCATTGAACTTTCCGAAAACACAAGTGCAATTGGAAGGAGAATCAGCAGGATACACCACATCAACTGAATCAGTCTGTTTGGATTCTCATCTTCTCCCCAGTCTGTGATAACTATAGCATGATGCTGTCAATGCAATTGAATCAAATGAAGTTGCATAAAATGCAATCATCGTAATCAACACAAGAGCAAGTACAAACGGTGCACAAGGCAGAGAACGTATTACTCCAATGATCATTGTATACAGATCCCCCGTCTTCTCATAAGCAGCAATAAAATCCATCTGTCCACTGATCTGTTTTCCAAGAGAATAATTTCCAAGAACAATGAAGCTTACAATTGTTGATCCAACACCAAATACATATCCTCCAAGGATTGTCTGACGAACTGTTCTTCCTCTGGAAATGTTTCCGATAAAGAACGGAGCTGCCACACACCATACCATCCAGTATGCCCAATAGTAGATTGTATAGTTCTGTGGGAATGATGTTGTTCTTTCCGGGTCTGTAAATGTTGAAAGCTCAAAGAAATTTTTGAACCACTTTTCCAAGAGATGCAAAACCATTTTCAATAATGAATTTTGTTTCTCCTCCAAAAAGTAATACAAACAAAAGCAATCCGAAGAACAGGTATACGCAGGCTTTCGCAAGAAAACTAATTCCTTTGAATCCATGTAACAAAGAATAAGTATAAATAACACATGTGATTAAAATAATTATAATTGTTACAACTGTACGGCTCAGTTCGATATGAAACAGTTCATTAATAATACTTGCCATCAAAGGTGTCGCAATACTAAATGTTGTTGCTGTTCCCGCAATCAGAGCAAATACTGCAAGCAGGTCAATGATTCTTCCCAGCATTCCATCTGTATGTTTTCCAAGAATCGGTCTGCAGGCTTCAGAATATTTCTGTCTTTCACGATTACGTACATGAAGCATAAATCCAAAAGCAACTGCAAGCACAAGATAGAATCCCCACGGAATCAAACTCCAGTGGAAAATCGGGGAAAACGCCTGCCCATTCACGAATACTTCCAAGTTCTGCAATGTGTGGTCTGTCGCATACATGACCCACTCTGAGAAAGAATAAAACAAGATATCTGCAGCAAGTCCTGCTGTAAACATCATGGAGCCCCATGCAAAAAGAAAGAATATTTTGGTTTTTTCAGTCTGAGCTCCTAAAACAATATTTCCATACTTTGATGTTGCTACATAAATAGATAACAGGAATACACCTAATCCAATCACAAGATAATAAGTTCCAAATGTATCACCAAATACATATCTAATCTGACTAAGCACCTGATTGGATTGTTCTGGCTTAAAGAAGAATAAAATACATAAAACCACAATAAGCCCTAATGGCAATAATGTAATAAGCCAGTCAACCTTCTTTTCTCTGTCTGTTTTTGTCTGTTTCGTTTCCATTTGCTTTCCTTTCCGACTTACCTTGTCTTTAATCCTGATGTATAAGAATACTCATACTTCTTACCATCACAAAAAAACTCAAATCCTATCACTTCTCCATTGGATTTTACTGGTTTCATCTGCGTCATTTTTCCTTCCGGACAGTTCAGTTTCTCTGAAATTTCCCGAAAGTACTTTGCTGCCCGTACATTCTTTGTACTTTACATCAAATTCCCTTAATTCATCAATACTGTCAAACTCTTCAATAATACCGGCATCATACTTTCTGATATACATTTCCATTTCATCCATATGCGCCATATAAAGATTTTCCCAGTATTCATCCCACAGTTCCTTTTTCTGAAAAGCTTCTTCAAGATACGGCAGCAACTGTGTACTGAATTTTTCATTAAAGAATACATGACCTTTCATCACCCATGCATTCTCGCCACCAATCTGAACCCCTATGATTTTCCCTGTATTATCAGTCTTGATACACCACTCTTCTGTAGCACCATCTGCATATTCAGAAGCATAAAATGCATTTTCACTTTCTTCCATAAATACATTTTCTGTGAAATAATTGTCTGCCGAACAGATCCAGGTATTTTTCAGATATTCTCTCAACATACAAAGTAGAAAAATTATTCATTTGTTTGTAATATGGATTTTCAACAAGAATCACATGATATTTTTTTTTTCAGATATTCAAACTTTTCTTTCAAATATCCGACTACGATAACAATTTCATCAATTCCTGCTTCTCTCAGCTGTCCGATCTGACGTTCAATCATAATTTCGTCTTTCACATTCAAAAGCGCCTTCGGCGTCTCCAGTGACAATGGTGCAAATCTTGAGGACATTCCGGCAGCCATGATAATAGCATTTCTAGTCATTTTCCATTCTCTCCTTTGCAAGCCTGTAAAATTCTTTTGCATAACGATACTGTTTCAGAGAATACTCACCAAACTCCACTCCGAGGATTCTCTTATATTCGCACCAGTTACTCCATAAGAAACCACAGATTGCTATATAGCAATATATCTTTTGTTCTGACTTCTTCCAGACACCCTTCTGTAAAATAAGCATCAATCAAACGATCAATCTGTTCTTTTCTCATACAATGCATAAATTGCAAACATCGCAATATCTACATGTGGATCCTGCATTCCTGAATACTCCCAATCAATAAGATATATCCTGTCATCCACAAAGAGAAAGTTATCCGGAACTGCATCAATATGAGTTAATGTATACTTTTTTCCTGCTGATCAACAAAAATTTCAGTTCATACATTTTTTTCCTTTGTCTTCTCATAATCGCGATAAATGGATTTCTCTCCATTTCTGTACTGTTCATATTTTCAATCTGCTCAAACAAGTCAAAAGAATGATCTACTTTCAGATTCTGCTCATGTACATTTCTCAGATACTTCATGCATGCTTTTCACATCATTTTCATTTTCTGCATCACAATTCCTTGCACCCTCTAAAAATTCTGTAATCTTATACCCTTTTTTTTTCGACATATATCGAACTGGATCACAGATTCCTTTCAGATACAATCACCTGATAAACATCATACTCCTGGCTTCTATTAATCATCTTATCCGTTCCTTCTCCCGGAACTCGCATGATATAACGCTTTTTCACCACAACGGAAGCGGAACGAACGGTTAGTCATTCCTTTTTTCAGGGGTTCAATCTCTGTGATTTCTTTCTGTTCACAAAGAAAGCGTCTCTGCAATAATATCAAGAAGTTCTGAATTCAGCTGATCTGAATTCTCATCAAGATCTCTCAACTGCTCCAATGTATTAATCTCCAGAACATCTCCTTTTTTACTTCTTTTCGGGAAAAGAATCATTTTCCCTTTCTCCATTGCTGCATCTTCCCAAAATGAATTGTAATATCTGCGATGTTCTTTCATTTCACTGATTTTCTGTTCTAAAGTTCTTGCACTTTCTTTATTGATGTAAAAAAGCAATTCCTACCATATGATTACCAGCTTCCGAATCACCAACTGCTTTTAATTCCATCTTTCGATTCATACGAATCATACTATCCTCATCCGGCATCTCATCAATCATGTACCAGGAATACAGTTCAGTCTCTGAGAAAGGATTTGTTCTGCACCAAAGATCACACGGTACAATATACGCATTTTTCCAATCTATCTTTTTACCTTTGCCAACGAAAACAGATTGTTCTTTACTGCATATTCCTTATTATAAACCAGCTCTACTCCATACTCATCGATCAGGTATTCATACTGTTCTTTCATAAATCCAACAACGATAGTGATCTTATGGATTCCTTTTTCTTTCAACTGTTTAATCAGTCGTTCTACTAAGGTTTCACCTCTTACTTCAAGCATTCCCTTGGACACTTCTGTATTAATCGGTATCATTCGCATTCCCCTCCAGCTGCAAGAATCACTGCCTGATTTGGTCTATTCTCTGTAAATAACTCTTTTGCCTGTTCGGTCAATCTATAATCTGCATTCAGATAACCGGCTTTCACAAGTTCTGCTAATGAAGTATTCACTTTACCAAGTGAATAACCAGAAAACTTCTGATAACTGTCTCTGATTTACATATGCTTCTTTTTTTTTTATGATGTTCAGTAAATCAAGCTCTTGTTTGTTCATGTACTTATATTTCTCCTTTTTCGTGAACTACAGGTAGTATAGCACCTTTATTTTTATAATGCAAGACAATATTTTAAATATTTTAAATTTTTTCTTACTTAACTAGATTCTCATTTTTACTTAATGATATAATCATTTTGAATAACTGATTGATTTTACGTTAATAACGGGGGAAACTGTATGCTACCCCTATGGAAAGGAGAACATATTTGCACAAAAAATATTTATTTAAAAAGGATTCGCATTATTCACCTTGATATTTTTAACTGGTTCTTTCTCATTAACAGCACATGCCGAAGAAGAAACAGATACAGCTGGCTCTTCTCTTGGAAAAGAAGTCATAGATTCTTTTAATTTCTATGAGCTTGCTACCTGTGATTCTTCTTCTGGTCAATGGATTCAAGACAGTAAAGGATGGTGGTATGCCCATTACGATGGTAGTTATTCCACAAACGCCTGGGAATGCATTAATGGTGAATGGTATCGTTTTGATTCCAATGGCTATATGGTCACCGGATGGACGATGGTCTATAAAAAAATGGTATTATATGGATGAGAATGGTGTTAGAACAACTGGTTGGAAGCTAATCGACGGACAATGGTACTATTTTAATTCCAGCGGAGTGATGCAAACTGACTGGACTAAGATTAATGGGCAATGGTATTATTTCAATAGTAATGGTTATTGGATTGACAATAATAGCTATGAAAGCGAGGTCTTTAAAAGGGATTGATGTCTCTCAGTGGCAAGAAAGTATCGACTGGACTGCTGTTAAAAAGGATGGTATTCAATTTGCATTCATACGAGTTGCTCATGGTTCAGAGCATAAACTAGATACCTATTATAATCAAAATATGACAAATGCAATTGCAGCCGGAATCCCCGTAGGTGTTTACTATTACAGCACGGCCACAACTGAAAATCAATCATTAAATGATGCACAGTTTGTAATTGATCAACTACAGGGATATAAGATTTCATATCCAATTGTTCTCGACTTAGAAGATTCCTCACAAAAAAATCTAAGTAAGGCACAGCTTGGGCGAATAGCGAAAACATTCTTTGATGAAATTCGTCGAGCTGGATATGAACCAATGCTGTATTGTAATGAAGACTGGTATAAAAAATCATATCGATACTTCTTATCTGTCCGGAATTGATCTTTGGATTGCACGTTATAACTATAAATATGATTTATCCATTCAAAGGAACATATGGCAGAGCAGCTGCAAAGGAATAGTAGATGGAATTTCAGAAAATGTAGATCTTGATTTTGGTTTCAAGGATTATACTCAATATATCACTCCGCGAACTTACTCTGCTGAAGGATATACAAAGGATAACGGATACTGGGTTAAAAAATAATACTGGTTGGTGGTACTGCCATTTTGATGGAACTTACCCTGCAAATTCATGGGAATACATCAAAGGAAACTGGTACTGGTTTAACTCAATGGCTATATGGTAACCGGCTGGACATACATCAATGGTTGCTGGTACTATATGAACTCCAGTGGTGCTATGGTAACCGGCTGGACATACATCAATGATTGTTGGTACTATTTGAACTCCAGTGGTGCTATGGTAACCGGTTGGATTTATTATAATGGATACTGGTATTTCATGAACTCTTCTGGTCAAATGCTGACAAACCAATGGATCTCCGGAGTCTACTATGTAAAATCCGATGGACGCATGGCAGTTTCTCAATGGGTGGATAATTCTCGTTATTATGTCGGTGCTGATGGGGTTTGGATACCATAATGTTGTAATCGAAATTAATCCAACTAAAAATAAAAAGGGCAGTTTTTTCACGACTGACCCTTTTTATCCGAAAAATGTGCGGAAAACGTTGATTTTATAAGAGAACTCCTCACTTGGTAATATAAGAACTCCGATTGAGTACAACAAAGACTGGAATCATTTCAAAGCTTCCCCTATTTTCCTTCTATTCCTTTTTAATTATATCATTCACCCGATGTCTAAGTTGCATAAATTCATCTGGTTCAACCACATAATTTATCACCACAACCAAAAAAAAACTTGTCAGCCCCATTCCTATTGCATAGAGAAACCATGTAGTAAAAGATGTTATTTCCTGCGGAATAACATATGTTCCAACCGTACAAAGAATTGCCACTGTAAATACATTTTCTCAAAATTCGAAACATGGATTTTTTTGCACATCCTTTTTACCAGATGTCGACTTGTATAGAACACAATTTCAAAAGAACGATATCCATAAGAACATACTGTACCAAGAAGAACTCCTGCCATGCCGAACTTCCATACCAGCCCAAGAGAAACCGTAATATTTATCACAGCTTCCAAAATCGCCTGATATCTCGTTTCCTTATAATGCCCTGCTGCGCAAATAATCGTCAATCCCGGAATCCTTACATTTTGCATAAAAACAATTAATGTAAACAAAATTCCAAGAACCGGACGTACATACTGTACATCTGTCAGGTTAATGGTATATACCCCGACAAAAGGCAGGATCAAGACTCCCCATACAGGCAATCACAATAAACATGATTACAAAATACATATACTCATAACTTGAATAGCTCTTTTTTTTAGTGTCTCTTCCTCATTCTTGGCGATCACTTCTCCAAATCCTGCAGTCAGACCATTCGAAAAAGATGTCATCAGCTGATTCACGGCATTAACCACCATCATATAGATTCCATATACACTGACTTCAAGAAGAGACTTTGCTCCCAGACAGATTGTCAGCACTGTCGTATCAGTATTATTTACAATAATACCAACAACCTGATGAAGCAATGCCGCATTTTTTGTTTCAAAGCACCTTCATTCGGTTCTGCATAAAAAAATCTAATGCAGGATATTTTCGTTTTGCATAGATTTTAACCAATACAAGACGAAGCATGTATACACCGGTTGCAACTGCCTTTACAAAAAGAACACCTGCTCCAATATAAATCAGAAAAAAATAGAAACAACCATATTAACGATCGTTCCTGCTGCCTGAATCAGTGCAACCACATACCCTTCCTGATTTGCAGTCAACAAAACTCTGTATTTACCTAGAAAAAAAGTAATCCACTAAAGTACTTCCTGCCAAGACAAGTATCATCCAGCGCACAAGACTATTCTCAAGCTGTCCTGAAATAAAAAACGGATAGACCCCTATAAGTACCAGTGTTAATGCCAGAAATAGCATTCCGGATTTATTATAAAATTTTCTTGTCGCCGAAAAGAATTGAATTCACTTCTTCCGTCTGTTTCAACGCAAGAGGTGTATAGAGAGCAACAACTGTTGCTGTTCCTACTCCTGCTTCTGCCAGACCCAGATATGTTAAAACTGATTTACTGAAGTGATCATTCCATTCACACTTGATCCATATGCCTCAAGAATAAAACGTGGCAATATCAATCCAGACAAAAAGAACAATTACCTGTAAAAAGCAGACTTGCCACCATATTTTTTAATGCCTGTTTTCCTCTCATGAGATTTCCTTTCCTCTACTTTTTCTTTTATTGATGCTGATCATGATATATATCCATGCGTGAGGTGTATGGTCTAGATAAATCACTACGAAAGTAACACTCTCATTAAAGTGGCTCATACCGTCTGGATAGGTGGCTCACGCCACACCGGACAGGCGGCTCTGCCGCACGAGAATATTCAGTTAACATTTATGCAATTATACGCTCCATTTAAATACAGTCTTAAAGTCTGTATCTATGTCAACGCTGAATGCTTTATGTATATCTGAAATGTTTTTTTTTACTTCGTCTGTTTCATAGATTATTGATTTAAGTCTTCTCTGGATACTCTTATCCTCCATAAACTTAATGGCATTTTTCAAAGTCAACGCGTCCTGAACGGCTGCTTCCTACAAATGTAAGACCTTTCTCAAGAATATCTCTTGTATTTATAGGTACCTTGTTTTCCGATACACCCATAAGCATAACTGTTCCCTGTGGATTGATATATTTAATAATATTATCAATAGCGTAAAACTTCCTCTCCACCTGCACACTCAAAAGCATGATCCACATTAAAACCTTCTTCAAGGTCATCAGCAAGTATTGTCTCATCAACAAATGAGAACTGTGAAAGTTTACTTGTATTCTTACCTATAACGATTATCTTTGTATCCAGATATTTCTTCTTAAGGATACTGCTCACAATAAATGCAAGACTTCCGTCTCCCCATATACCGATTGAATTTTTATATTCATGAGAAATAAGACTGAATCTTAAATAAGCATGCATTCCAACACTTATAAATTCTGTAATTGCTGCAATTCTCTTATCTATATCGTCAAAAGCTACTACTCTGTCTGCAGGAAGATTTACGAACTCTCTCATAAATCCGTCATGCCCGCTGCTTAAGAATCCACCGCCTTTTCCATAATTCTCGTAAATAACCTTCTCTTCTCTGTTTCCAGGTATATTTGGTATCATTACAACAGACTGTCCTACTTTAAAAGTTCCTGTAGGATCATGGATAACACGTCCGCATGCTTCATGTATAAGAGCCATAGGAAGCTTTTTCCTTAAAAATCTTTATATCTCTTTTTACCCTGATAATATCTCTGATCAGCATGACAAAGAGCAAGATATTCAGGTCTTATAATAACCTGATCTTTAGTATCAACATCTTCATGTTTTACGGATATTGTCTTAGGTGTGATCAACTGATAAACACTGTTTAACATTTTATATCCTCCATAATAAGTGCTGTAGCCGCTTTCATATCATCGATTGTAGTGATCTTCATATTAGAAACTTCACCTTTAACAAGTCTTACAGGAACGTTTCTAACAACACAGATTTTGCATGCATCTGTAAGGATCTCTTTTTTCATCATCTGAAAGATCATTGTAAAGTTCTTTTTAATTTTGAAATTTTAAATGTCTGAGGTGTCTGTCCCTGGAACATCTGTCTTCTGTCTGGAATAGATGTAATCTTTTCTCCATCTTCAGAAACAACAATAGTATCAACTGCGCTTATAACTGTATCAACAGCTCCGCATTCTTTAGCCATCTCAACATTTTCTCCTATAATTCTAAGTGTAACAAAAGGTCTTACCGAATCATGTGTAACGATAATATTATCCTCATCGTCTCCGTTTCTCTTCTCGATCTCATCAATAATATTAAAGATCGTTGAGTTTCTGTCAGTTCCTCCCGGAACAAGGATTATATTTTTATCTGAATCAATGTATTTCTTAATAAGATCTTCTGTATAATCAATCCAGTCTGGATGAACGCCTACATAAATCTCATCAATGTCAGGAGAAAGAATAAACTTTTCAATTGTATGAATTATAATAGGTCTGCTTCCTAACATAAGGAACTGTTTTGGCTTGTCAATTCCCATTCTTGTTCCTTTTCCGCCTGCTAATATTGCACCAAATACCATTTTTGTTTCCTCCCGCTTAAATAACTTTATAATGGAATATTTATAACTCCTGCAACTTCTTTGCCAAAGTTTTCAGCCTGTCTTAAGGCTTTTTCAAAGTCTCTGTAACGTGTTATACCACACTCTTCAATAAACATGATCTTATCTGCTGCAAGAACTGCATGTGTATCTTTTGCATTGACAATATCATATTTTACGCTGCTTTCGTCTTTTGCGAGTTTTTTATCAAAAGAAGTTTTAACTTTATCTGAAGTAGTCATAAGTGTAACTTTACCTTCATTTTCTTCAACGTATTTAAGAACTTCTGCAAGATCAGCTGTTCCTCTGTATTCGTAAATAAATTTAAGGCCGTATTTCTCAAATGCTGAAACACCATTCATTGAAGGGTTAAATACATAGAGAACAAAATTCATAAATAATACAAAGAATACTGCAAATATAAATGCAATAACTGCACCTTTGATAATTGTTCCCTTATTGATAGCAACACCTTTAACTGCGATCTCATCTTCATTTTCAGTATCTGTTGGTGAGCTTGTTGTAAATGAGTTTACTTTTTATTTATAGTTACATTTTCAAGATGAGTTTCAGCTTCTTTTACAAGAGCATCAACCTTTTCCTCGACAAGCTCATTAAACTCTTCACTTGCTGTTAAAAGTCTTACAGTTACAGAACCATTTTCCGCGGTACTTTTTTAACTTCAATCTTACCAGACCAGTAGTTGCTGTCTGTATTTCTAAGCTGTACTTTATCAATTGAAAGATCATCAGAAATCTTATCTAAAACTTTCTCGTCTACATCCTCAAAAATATATGCACCATTCATATTTGCATAAATAAGATTAGCGAAAAATTCACTAAATGGCTCTAATTTCTCACCATTCTCACCGACAGAAACTCTGTCTGATTCTACGTTATAAACAATATATGTAGAATAGTTTGTTCCATGTGAAGTATCAGCATCCTTATGCTGAACTGCTTTTAAAACAAATGGAGCAAGCACAACTAAAAATGCCGCAAAGTGCAACAATAATGTTTTTCTTAAAGTTTTTGTAAGTGTTAGCTAATAAATCTGCTAATGAATAATTTTCAAACATTTATTTCTCCTTTTTTAAATCAAAGTCCTCATAATCGCTTTTCGTATACCGCTCGAGCATGGTCGCCCCGAAGAATATAACAAACATAACTATCCAGAACTGAACTGTAAATAATGGCATGAAGCTTGACATAAAGCTGGCACGTGGTGTGAACAGTATGTCCTGAAGCATTACAAGACTTAAGGCCATTGGAAGGGCCTTCTTTGCATACGCTAACTTCATCATAGCCACAAGAATGATTCCAAGTATTATACTAAATACAAATACTCCTATATATCTGTAATCAGTAAAAAGTTCCATAATATAACTACTTCCTATACCATGACCCTGAAGGTAATCATCTCCCATTACAATATAAGAAATGTTATGGGCATAACTATTACTTTCAAAAAGCAAGTTCTATAGAGTTATTTTCAGGAAGCGGAGTTGTTCCAAACAACATTCCCCTATATTTCCTCTATAGAAATAATCAATGATTGGTCCAAATGTATAATTTTTAAAAGCTCTTACCGGAAGATAGCATTCATATAAGTATCCTTTTTGCAAGAACGCCAAAGCTTGTTCCCTGTTTGTAAATAAAAAATCTATAAGAAGCGCCATAATTCCGTTTGTTGCAACTTCCGCATCATCTCTTAGGTAGTTCATGGCACCCATGCCAAGCATAAGTACGGGTACTGATGCTATAATAAGAGTTTTTTTCCACTTTGCCTATCCAGACTTCCTTCTTATCGCTAAACTGTCTCATACAGTAATATATTAAGGCAAACAGAAGACTTAGTATAAATGGGTTTCTAGTTCCTATAAGAAGGTATATACCATTTGACATAACATACATTGCAAGTACTATAAACGCATGCTTTTTCTTAGGTTTAGTCGCTAGATATACACATTGAGAAGAACATAAACACTGATATAAGATAAACTATATAAGGAAGTTTACTTGTAAATGTTGCATAATAGTCATAGTAAGTTGTAGTTCTTCTATACATATATCTTTCGACTATTCTTGCAAGATAGAACGGGAAACTTGCTCCAAAAAAAACAAAGTGATGTAAATCTTATATACTTTATATGAACTTCATATTTTTGTTCTTTTATAACATCCACCCTTGGTGTTTTACTTCTAAGTTTAAAATTCTTTCCTATTACCCCGCCTATTAAAAGGCCTATCATACTTAGTATAATAACAAAAAACGAAAACTGATATGTATTTGCATTATATGTAGCAAAACTCTTTGTCTGTATATAATCAATCATTGGTCTTGAAAACAGGAACAACCATAAGGTAATAAAGAAAAATAACTGTATTAAATAACTTTTCAATTCCGTTATAAAATACATCATACAGGCTATCCACAACGTTACAAGAGCAAAGAATATAAATTTAGTCTTACCATTAACACTAAATATTATAAAAAATGCCCCGAATAAACCAAACATGATCCAGACGATTAAAGAATAAATTCTTTTTTTAAAATTAATATTTTCAAAATACTTTTCCATTTAATCCCCCTTTTGATTACTAAACAGCTGCCTTTCGATCTTATCAATCTGGGATTCTACTGTAAATTCCTCTATAAACTCAGCCATTTCATCTGCATCAGGATACTCCCTGCCTGATATGTGGATATTATGGCTTCTACAGCTTCTTCATCAGAAGTGATTATCTTTCCAAATTTTCCATTGCATGATAACTCTTTTTTTGCTCCACCTACATCTGTTGAAACAAATGGTTTCCCAAGACTTATCGCCTCTACAAACGCTCCTGAAAACCCTTCCTGATAAGACATAGATACAAGTAATTTTGTACGACTTAAAAATTTATAAGGATTCGTCTGATATCCAAGAAAGTGAACATAATTTTGAAGTCCGTACTTAGAAGTACGCTCCTTAAGTTCATTATCCATATCACCTGTACCTATTAAGTATAAATGATATTTATATCCCATTTGATGAATCTTATTAAGAAGCTCTAAAGTTCTGTCTGTACCTTTAAGCTTTTCAATACGACCGATGCAGCACATGCTGTCTTCTTCCATATGCATACCACAGTCTTCCTTTGCGGGTATCCTTATATCATCAAAATTGTATCCGTTATATATAGTTGTAATTTTGTCTTTATATTCAGGAAAAACATTTTCTATAGACTCCCTTGTCTTTTTTCTGAAATAGCGACTATAGTATCAGCTGTTCCAAGATGTTTTCTATGGCAACTTAAATACTTCTCATTTTCAGGCATATTTTCTATGCTTCCATGTATCCATGCAATCTTCTTTACATCTTTTCTCTTAGAAAACTGTAAAGGTGGATTCATGATCGTAAAAAGATATTTCAATATCATAGTTATCTTTAGCTACATGTCTTCTTACAAGTCCGGGGAACCAGAATCGAAGTCTCCATATAATTGCCTCGGCTATAGATGAATGTTTCTTACTCTTGTATGGCTTTAAGATATTGATGCCTTCTCTAAGTTTTGGCATAGGCTTATCAAAATGTTCCATCTCAAGTATATCAATATCATATTTATCCGGATCAAGATTATTAACTATAGTAGCAAGGATCTTTTCTGCTCCTCCGCCAAGCGAAAATGACCATAGATAAAATAAAACTTTTTTCTTATTTTGCATTGTAATCTCCATGATACTCACGATAACTTCTATCAAGATCAAGTAATAAAGCGTCGTGGTGTGCAACCTGTTTCTCTATTGGAGGTGGTGTCATATAATCTCCAAAAGCTGTTTTTAAATACGCATCATATCCTACTGGAATAGGCATCTTAGTATCCTCAAAAGGTACCATAATATTACTTTCAAATGCCTCTATAGGATACTTCTTCTTCATGTAGAACAGACCTGAGCAGAGTTCTGTAATACCATCGCTGTCTTCCTTAGTATACTTAGTCATTTCCTTCTCTGCCTTTTTCCATATCTTATAACGAAGTTTTTTTCCTCTTATTACACCAAGAAGAACTTTACTTCCAAGACTCATTATTCCACCATGTTTTCAGGCACTGTCTGTGCACAGAATAAAGAGTATATAAGTGCCCATATAACCTGTTTCTTTCTGTCGCTTTTCTTCTTTGGATAGTAATCAAGAGGAATAACATCAAGGGCAAGTCCGTGTGTGGAAGATCTAAGTCTACCTGATATGGTTTAACACATGTTGTCTCTCTGTCTCTTATAGTAATAAAAAGGTTACGGTCAACAAATTTATAATTACTCTTTGACATAAAATACTGATATTTAGCTTCCTGTGGCCATAACTTAGCAAGTTTCTCATAATCTTTTCTTGGCATAAAGAAATCAAGATCATCGTCCCATGGAATAAATCCGCCGTGACGAAGTGAACCTATAGCTCCTCCTCCGCATAAATAACATAAAAAAGATTATGTTCATTACAAAACTCTACAAAATATTCAGCCATCTCAAGACTTTTTTTGCCTGTATCTGTTCCATATTATTTTCCTTTCCTATTTCAAGTCGAACATCCGAGAGACTTGGCGCGTGATTCTGGTCAGCGAAGCTGACATATTCCTATCAGAATCACTGCGCATCCTCGCGGAACGTTTATTTCAGTCGGAGATTGGACTCCCACTGAGATAAAACTCTTACTTTTTCCAGTAAGCTTTTAAAAGGTGACTCTTATAAGCAATCTCTTCATCGCTTGGCTTTTTGCATATAGTTTCCATAAAACTGAGTGAGGAAAAAGATCATAGTTTTCCGGAATTGGAACAACCATATCCTCAAAAGGTACATCAATAAGTTTCTCAAATGTACCTCTTTTAAATACTTCCCTTCATTCCGTCTTTACCAACACCAATTGCCGCTTCGTATTTACCATCTTTAACGCTGTATTTTTTTATAAGCTTGTCAATTTTCTTAGTAAAGAAGCGAGGGTTTACTGCTCCTAAAGCATACCAGAATATAAGTCTGCAGAAATCTTTTAATTTGCTGTCACCATACTGGATATACTGTTTCTGAATATAACAGATCTCCATAAGATGAGCTTTCTTAATAACCTTAGTATCATTAAAATCGGTCAATTGGGAAAACATCTACGAAAACACTTGTGTCATGTGGTTTCTTGTAACATGGTTTTTTTGATAACAGTATCCTTATCAACAACAACCATAAAGTTCTGAAGTACCAGTCACATGTATCTTTATCAAAAATACCGTAGCGTTCATTTCTGTCATTTATAACAGCCGCTTTTTAAACGTTCATAGTCTTCTCTGTACATTCCTATATCAATATCGTCATCTCATGGAATAAATCCTTTATGACGAACTGCACCTAACATACTTCCGTAATGAATAAAATATTTAATATTATTTTCTTTACAAATTTTATCTATATAACTTAAGATTCCAAGCTGGGATCCCTGCAATTCTTCTTTTTTGTTAACTGTTTTCATCTCTAATTCCCTTACATAATTATTATTTACTTAAAACTACTTCATATACGCATCAAGCTCATGAGGGTTTACCTGTTTTTCAACGGGTGGAAGCTGCATATAATCACCATAATACTGTCTTAAAAGTTTGTCATACTCTTTTGAATGACTTTAAGAGTAACACCTCAAACGGCATATCTATTATTTCCTTAAAAGGATCAAAATCAAGAACTTCTTTTTTCCTTAAACTTAGAAGCAAGAAAGACCTATATATTTACCATTGTCCTTTGTATACTTAGCTGAAGCCTTATCTATCTTCTTGGCAAAGAATGTAGGTGATACCGGTTTTTTAAGAAGAACCAGCATACGCTTCTTATCATATCTTTAATAACACTATCACCGTAAACGATATTGCAGTGCTTGCTAAAAGATAAAAGCTTAAAGCTCTCAAGGTTGTAGGTCTTATCTACTGCCTTCATATCATCGAACCTGTCCATTGGGAAAATATCGATAAATAATCCTGACTCGTAAGTCTTATCATTACGGTTATCAACTATTTTAGTATTAGTATCAATAACTTTTACAAAGTTGTTAAAGTAGTCCTTACTTGTTCTGTGATCAAGAATCTTGTAACGTCCGTTCTTTGGAAATGATGCAATAAGCTTTTCATAGTCAGCTCTTGGCATTGAAATATCAATATCATCATCCCATGGAATGAATCCCTTATGACGAACAGCACCAATAAGTGTGCCGTAGTTCATAATATATTTAAAGGCCGTTTTTTCTTCACAAAAGTTGTGAACATACTCTAATATATCAAGTTCAATCTGTTTTACTTCTTTATCAGTAAGTTTTTTCATTTAATTAATCCCTTTATTCTTCTTTAAATCCTGTAACATAAGAGCTCTGTATATACCAACATTTTACTTTTAAGGCAAGAGCCGCAATACGTCTGCCTTTTCTGAAAATATGGTTATCTGCGATCTTAAAAAGCATTCTTCTTTAAAAATCCAACAACATCTTTATAGTCAGGAAGTTTCTTATAATCATCTACAAAAGCATACTGTCAAGAACTACAAAATGAGCATATGCTAATCTGAAGAAAGCTTCATCCTTAAGAGATGGAAATTCATTATTGATATAATCAATATATCCTGTATAAGCTTCTATCATATGAAGTTTTCTAGGGTTGTATTTCTGAGTTGTTATACTATCCCCTCTGTGGAAATAATAGTAATAAGGCTTTGTAATAACAACATATGATTTAGCTGCCTTAACAAGGTCAAGGTGATAAAAAGCATCCTCATATATCTTGCCGACAGGAAACTGTAATTTATCTGCAATCTCCTTTTTAATAAGCTTATTACAAACAGATCCCGGAATCTTTTCACCTATAAGAAGTTCCTTTAAAAACTTCTCTCTGTCACACTCAAAAACAATTTCTGTGTCACTGCACTGTGGAACTTCCTTTGTATTGTAAACATTCATGATTCCGCATACTGCAACATCAGAATCAGTTCTTTTTATCTCACTGTAAAGAGAACTTATCATGTCAGGATGAATATAATCATCGCTGTCTATAAATATAATATAAATCACCAGTGGCATTTAAAAGGCCGTGATTACGTGCTGATGAAAGTCCTCCATTAACTTTATGGCAGACTTTCACTCTGTTATCTTTTTAGCTAGTTCATCACAAAGCTTACCACTTCCATCAGTGGCTCCATCATCAACTAAGACAATTTCAAGATTATCATATGTTTGATCTGCAATAGATTCAAATGATTTTTCCAAATATTTTTTTAACGTTATATACCGGAACAACAACACTTATCTTATCCATGTAATCTACCCTTTACTTTATTAAACATTTCCATGAACACTTCATCTTTAGTAACAATAAGAGCTATACCGTAATATACACAGCATACAATAATAGTAACTGCAATATTAAGTATAAATGGAATACCCATATTCATATCTGTAGGTATTAAATGATTTACCAAAAATGATAAAGGTAAAAATCCTACAGTTATAAAAAAGTATATTTTCTAAATGAATGTATAACTATTTTCAAATCAACAAGATTATTCTTTTAATGAAGCTGTATTCAATAAATAATAATATATATTCAGATAGTAAAGTTGTCATAATGTAATACTGTGGTGATGATACGCCAAATGCAAATAATATACTATCAAATATAAGATTACATATACCACCAATAATATAGAATATAGACAACTTATTCTCAAATCCCCTTATAAGGATTACCTGTGTACCCATGACAATTTCAAAGAGCCCATGATATAGCTCTAAAGCAAATACCTGTGTTACGATACCACCAGCCATATAACGTGTTCCATACATTATAACAGTTGCGTGAACACCAAGAGCAACAAGTCCCATACCAATAGGAGCCATAAAGAAACTGAAAATACTACTGCTCTTATTTATAAGATCCTGGTAAGATTTCTCATCTTCAAGACCTATAGTAACTCAAACGTGGAACACTGACACTTATAGCACCACTAATAACACCCGATATAAGCATGATCATTCTCTGACCATTGGCATAGTATGAAACCTGCTCAGGCGCACCTATCTTAGATACAAAAGTAAGATCAAAGGTTAGTGTAAGAGCATTCCAGCATTGGCAAGAAGGAAAAAGGCCAATAAGTGGTTTAATAAGATGTTTAAAGTTCTCAAGAGGAACCTTAACAAACTTAACATCCTTCATCCATAAATAACTAAGAAAATTTAAGAAACTGACTTGCTGACATAATTATCGCATACTGAACAATATCATCTGCTTCTTTAACGAATGCAAATATAGATACTAACATAGAATACGTATAAAAAGTGTCTTATAGAATAAAAACGTATAATTTTCAAAAAGCTTCATTTATCCATTCAATATAGAAAATCTGGGCAATAAGCTGAACACCAAGAATAAGCATAAGTAAATGCACATTGGACTCTTGCTGTAAATCAGTATATTAATAGCAAAAACTGTTATTTACAGCTGTACGAAAAGATATAGCAAAACAATGTGAAACAAAATTGTTAGTTTTCTGCGTTATCTTTTAACCTTACTTATCTCCCTTTATACCATA
>VOFC01001582.1_pt1 | contig 28000 bp, 43 predicted proteins | sample 5384161 | NCBI WGS metagenome assembly VOFC01 (sample SAMN12384722, study PRJNA508395) | human gut metagenome | isolation source: healthy gut B | host: Homo sapiens | reverse complement strand
TCATGGCATCCGCCCTGGTAAAGCTCTGCAACAGTTCCAATGCCCGTTTGCGCAGTATCCAGTCTTCCCGTAGGCATTCAGGCAGGGTGCCCAGCACAAATCCCAGATGATAGGCGCTTAGCCGGTCTGGCGCAATATCATTCACTTCCATCAGCGCCTTCAAGCCTTCGTTATATCCCTTCTGGATACGCTTCAACCCTTCCTTCACCAGAATGCGGTTCTCATCTTTTAACTCCATAACATCGCATACGGTAGACAGTGCTGCAAATTCCAGTAACTCCTCCTGAATATTTACAAGTCCCGGATTTCCTGTCTTTTCCGTGATCGCCTGGATCAGTTTCAGTGCTACCACGCCACCACAAATGCCGGAAAAAAGGATACGTATCGTCTGCCTCTTGGGATCCACCACCGCCAGCGCCGGAGGCAGCTGTTCCTTCCGTTCTCCGTTTTCTTCTATATATGGAACTTCATGATGATCCGTAACGATCACCCGCATGCCGAGGAATTTGCCAGTGCGATCTGGGGTGCCGCTGCAATTCCGTTATCGCAGGTCACGATCATGCCGACACCTTCTCTTATGGCCTCTTCGATCAGATGTTCATTCAGTCCGTAGCCGTCATGGATTCTGTGGGGAATAGCCGTGTCCACCTGAGCCCCCAGCATCTGAAACCTTTGGTCAGAATATAGGAAGAACAGATACCATCCACATCATAATCTCCGATGACCCGGATATGCAGCCCTTCCCTTACCGCTTTTAGAATTTCCTCCGCTGCCTTATCCATATCCTTTAAGCAGCCAGGGAGAATAACAATCTTCCAGTTTCCCGTAGAGGAATTTCTGTATCTCACTCTCTTCCGTCAGATCCCGGTTTCTTAGGATTCTCGCTGTCACCGGACTGATATGAAATTCCTTCGCCCATTTATCAAAATCTGCCTTTTTTGCGGCTACATACCATTTTTCCATGCAGGTTCCCACTTTCGTAATTGTTTTTCCCTGAGACTCACTCCTTAGGTATTATAGCATAAAAAAGACTTGTGCATCTCCTTTTTTATGTATCAGGTAGATTCCCCGGATGATCAACGTTGGGAATGTGATATGGGACTGCACATAGAGATTCGGTCTTTTAATCTTCTGCAAAATATATTTCCCGGCCTGCACCCCCATATCGTAGACATCGATGTTCACGACAGAGAGCATAGGCTTCAGGATCTGAGAAACGGGAAGTCATCAAAAGTAATCACCTTCATTTCCTCCGGTATCAGGATTCCTCTGTCATGAAGGGCATTCACACAGCCGTAGGCGATATAGTTGTCCGCACACACTAACGCATCCGGACGTCTTCTGTTCTCCAGGATCTGCATGGTCATCCGGTAACCGCTGTCACAGACGGATTCTCCCTTTTTTCACATATTCTCTGGGCAGTAACACATCATGCTCTTTAAGTACTGTCAGGACTCCGTCCAGACGTCTCGCTGATATCTGGTCCTCCGGTTTACCGCCGATAAAAAGCCACGGACTGACATCCACCGCTCCAGCAAATGTTTCGCGGCCAGTTCTCCCGCCAGTCGGTTATCGATATCGAGCCAGCAGAAATGGCTGTTAAAGTTCGGATTATCGATCACAATATGCGGGATCTCATGGGTAAACAGCAGTTCATCCAGTGCCTGGGAGATCACTGACGCATGGATCACAAACCCATCTGCCTGCTTGGTATCCGCTGCATTCCGGATAAATTCCGCACAGTCTCCCGCTGCTATATTCCTGACTACAAGCGTATAGTCCTTCTGTGCCAGCACTTCCTCCAACCCACACAAGATCTCAAACATCTGTGGATTGGCAAACCCGTTCCTTTCCCCAGCTCTGCCACAAATATAATGGTTCGTGCAGACTGCTTGGCGAAATTTTTCGCCCGCAGATTCGGATGATAATCCAGCTCCTCCATAGCTTTTCGTACTTTATCTGCCGTCTCCTGCGAGATTGAATAGGAGCCGTTCATCACTTTCGATACGGTTGCCGTAGAAGTTCCCGCCAGTTTTGCCACATCCTTAATGGTTGCTCCATCGTTCACCCTCCTCGCGCGATTTTCTCTGAGAATATTTTAATCCCTTGCCCGGATCAGTGCAAATCCTTTTTGCTGCCAGCTGTCCTTCCTTAAGACCTTCCTGCCAGAGATTCTCTCCGCCCAGCAGTTCTTCAGGAAGGGGGACGGTTTCCTCTTCCATATTCAGGAAAATACGGATACTTTCTATACTGCCATCTTCTTCCTCCAGATATCTTTCATAGCCATACACTCTGCTGCCTGGTTCCGCCAAACAGGGTGCGGTACTCTCCTCTCCGCAGGACAGCCTCCTGTTTTGCGCAGGGTAATTGCTTTCTGATATAGCAAAAACAAAGGACTGCTCTCATCCAGTGTATCCCAGGGCATGGGCTGTCTGTATTCCTCCTCCAGGATACCGGTCAGTCCCACCTCATCCCCATAGAATACAGAGGGCATTCCGGGGAAAGTCATCTGAAAGATCACCGCCAGTCGAAAGCTTTCTTCATCCCGGCACAGCGAACGGAACCGGCTGACATCATGGCTGTCCAAAAGGTTTAGCTGTGCATAGACCGTCTGCTTACGATAGCGCATACGCATATCCGTCATGCGGCTGTCAAACTCCCCCATCTGCTGTCTGTTCCCCAAAAAATCTCCGACAGTGCTTACGGAAATCATAATTCATCGTAGAATCAAACATGGTTCCATCCAGCCAGTGTGCCGCACTCTCCCATACTTCTCCGATGAGAATGGCGTCGGGATCCACACTTTTTACGCTCTCTCTGAATTTTCTCCAGAAGCCATCATTGATCTCACTTGCCACATCCAGCCGCCACCCATCGATATGGAATTTTTCCACCCAGTAGCGCCCCACTTTGCAGAAATATTCTGCGGTCTCCGGATTTGCCAGATTTAACTTCGGCATCATCCGTTCATAGCCAAAGCACTCGTATCCCGGATATTCCTCCGGATCCTCCGGTCGCATCACCGGATAGGTTAGTCCGTAGAACCAGTCTCTGTAAGCTGACTGTTCTCCTTTTTCACCACATCATCAAAGGCGAAAAAATACCAGCCGCAATGATTGAACACACCGTCAATGATTACTTTCAGTCCGTTCGCATGAAATACATCGATCAGCCGGTGAAAATCATCATCGGTTCCGAAACAGGGATCAATGTGAAAATAATCTAACAGATCGTACTTATGATATTCTCCGGCGACAAAGACCGGATTGATATAAATAGCGTTCACGCCGAGGTTCTTCAGGTACTCCACGTTCTCGCAGATCCCACGGATCGTACCGCCGAGCTTCCCCCTCGTCGCTATACCGCCCCATTCCTTCTCCTCTCCTCTGCCGCAAAGATACCGGTACTCAGTGGCAAAGCTGTCGGGAAAAAATATTATAAATAATCGTATCCTGTGCCCATTCAGGAGGTGTAACAATATCTGCGCGGTGATTGAACGGCAGCTGATAATATTCCGAGCGGTCATCCACGGTATGATCCGTGAATCGTTCTCCGTAGTACAACACCTCTTCCCTGCCATCGGACAATGTGAAATAATAGCAAAGTCTTTTTATAGGGATGCTCCAGCGTAGTCTCCAGTAATCGAATTCTTCCGTCTGCGCCACCACTGCCATCTTCTGTTCTGTAAAAAGCACCGGTGTCAGGCGACAGGCTCTGTCTCCGTAATGAAGCCTGCATTCTGTCAGATCCCTCTGCCTGCCCGCAGACGGATCACAATATGCTCTTCATCTGTCCCGTATGCATACTGGGACATGGGTATATGTAATACTGCACTTCGATTCATACTTCCTCTTTCTGCGGTCTATCCTTCACTCCACCGGAGGTCAGACCTTCTGTCATGTTCTTTTTGCAATGCGAAAAATACGATCAGGATCGGCAGAGACACGATCAGGGATGCTGCCGAGAAATCGGCCAGCTTCCGCTCATCTCCGTCGCCTGCAGGGAATATAGTCCTGCCGCCAGCGTATAAGTATCGGATCCTGTCATGAAATTAATGGCAAAAATATACTCGTTCCATACATAGACAAGAACCATCATAGCCGTTACCGCAATAGTAGGCTTAGCAAGCGGCAGTACGATCTTTGTCACCTGTTCTAACTGTGTGGCTCCGTCGATCATGGCTGCCTCCTCGATCTCCACCGGAATCGTGTCAAAATACCCCTTCATATTCCATAGTGCAAACACTGCCATCGTACCGGTATACACAATGACCAGACCCGTTCTGGATTGATCAGCCCCATAGGACTAAGCAGCTTATACAGTGCCGTCATGGACAAAAGGGACGGAAATGCATAAAATAAAATCAACAGCTTCAAAATCGCCTTTCTGCCGGGAAATTCGTTTCCGGGAAAAAGCATACGCCGCAGGGATTCCGGTCCCCAGCGAGATCACCAGTGTGGTCACCGCCAGGATCAGACTGTTCTTCAGCCACAAAAGCACCGGTTTCTCGGTAAAAACTGCCTTATAGTTCTGCAAAGTCATATGCTTTGGCAAAAAGGAAAAGTCAGATCCCAACAGGCTGTTCTCCGCATTCAGCGACACGGAAAAACGCATACAATACCGGCACCAGCACGAAAAAAGCATACCAGGACGAAAAAACACATTTACCGTTATAAGTACCAGCACATGTTTCGTCTTTTTACTCATCTGCTCTCCTCCTTTCTGCCGTTTGTCACCAGAGAAAACACTAACAGCATTCCGAAGATCAGAATGGAAATCGCCGAACTATAGCCATAATTGTTCGTAATAAATGCCTTCTCATATGCGTAAGTCAAAAATGGTATGAATATTTGCACCGGTCTTGGATCCCACCTGCTGGGTCAGCAGATAGATGACATCGAACTGTTTAAAAGTCGTAAATGTCGTGATCATAACCGACGGTGCTATAATGGAGCGGATCATCGGAACCGTAATATATCTCGTCCGCTCCAGCCAGGTGGCGCCGTCTAGCAGCGCACTTTCAAAAACTCCGGTCCACGCTCTGCAGTGCCCCGTCAATGATAGTGATCATGAAAGGTAACGCCAGCCAGAGGTTCACTGTTGTACAGCTGATGAATGCGATCACGTCACTTCCAAGCCATCTCACCGGTTCCATTCCCAGTCTGATCATCCATTGATTCAACAGACCGAACTGGGAGTTGAACATTCCTGTCTTCCACAGCAGGATGGATACATACCCCGGCATGGCCCAGGGGAAGATCAACAGGGTACGATAGACATTCCGCAGTCTCAATCCCTTGATATTGAGAAGTGTCGCCATGATAAAAGCGATCACCAGCTGCAGCACCATATTTACCACGGTCCACAATATCGTCACAAGCAGTGCTGTCAGGAAACCATTATCAAATACCAGCAAGGCATCCTTATAATTCTCCAGTCCAATGAACTCATAATTATTCCAGTGATAAATGTTCATATTGGTCATGGAGATATATCCGGTATAGAGGATCGGGAAGATTACGATCAACAGGATCAATACTAAGGACGGCAGTGACCAGCTGTAGGCAAACAGTGTCTCTCTTCTTTTTTTATTCTGTTGTCTGTTCCCATGAGCATTTTTCATTCTTGCCATATTTGTTCGTTCCACTTCCTTTTGCCTGATTATGCCTGATTACGCAGCGTCACTTATTTCATGGATTCGATCAGCTGCAAAGCTTCCTTCTGTGCTTTCTCCGCACTTTCCGCCACATCATTGCCCGCCATGTTGACATCCGTCAGCAGTCCGCTGGCTACAGTCCACATCACATCCATCTCCGGCAGATTCGGCATGGGCACCGCATTTTCCGCAGTCTCCTTCATAGCCATGACCACTTCATCACCGCTTACTTCTTCATAACTGTAACAGTTCTCTCTGGCAGGGGCACAGCCGCTGGCCTGTGCCAGTGCAATACCTACCTCGTCCTTCATAAGTACCCTCAGTACCTGCTCCACCGCATCCTTTTTATTCTCTGCTGCATTTTTCAGCACCTGACACCCTGTACTCCCATATAGGGGGCGATTGGTTTTCCGGTCTCATCGATCACAGGCATAGAGGCGATTCCCACGTCCATTCCGCTTTCTCTTACTGTCGGGATCAGCCAGGGACCGGCTATGGTTGCATGCGCCATTCCTTCTTTGAACAAGGTATTCACTGTGGCATACTCGGTTTCCCCGGCATGAGATCCACGAACTTTTTTATGATAGGCCGGGCTTCCTCTGTCTCCGGCAGATTTAATCCCGGCTCTCCGGCGTCATTCAGATATAGCCTCCGAATCCATTGATCCAGCCTGCCGCATAATAAGGGGTGCTATGCTGTTCCACGAATCCGTAATGCCCTCCACGGGTATTCTCCCTGCATATAAGCATACAGTTCCTCTGTCGTAGCCGGCACTTCCTCATCCTTTCATGTAGAGACGGTTGTACATAAAAAAGTAAGGTCTCATAATAGATAGGAAGCTGATAGACCGTTCCCTTATAAGTCGCCGCTTCGATCGTGTTATCCATATAGGCATCCAGTTCCTCTGCCGGCATGATATCCGTGATAGGCGACAGTATACCCATTTCTGCATAGACACCTATCTTATCATGGGCAAAAAGGTACATATCCGGAGCTGCCTTGGGATCATTTCCCACCATTTTAAGAGCTTCTGTCAGGTCGCTTTTTTTCTCCAGTACTACATGGATCTGCGGCTCTAATTGGGTAAATTCCTCTTCCAGGACCTGCGTTACCGCATCTTCCTTGTCGTGCCAGATGGTGATCGTAACTTCTCCGTCCGTCTTCTCGCCCTGCGCTGTCTGCTCCACCGTCTGACTGCCACAGCCGGTCAGGGCTGCCAATGGTCAGTCCTGCTGCCACGATCCATGCCCATGCTCTGTTCCGGATTCTTTCTGATTTTTATTCTTCATATCCTGCACTCCTTTGATATGTACTTTCCTGCTGCTTGTTTTTATATCTTATTTCTGTGACTTTTTCTTTGAGACTGCTACTGCCGCGCCACCTGCTGCCACCACTACCAGCACGCCGATCACGATGGGTACGACCGGTGTGGATTTCTCTGTATTCTCCGCTGCTTCGTTTGTTGCTTCCACAGCTTCCGCAGGCTCTTGTGTTGCCACAGTTTCGGTTGTCTCTTCCAGCGCGATTTCTTCATAAGATACGTTGTAATCCTCCGACCGTTTATCGTAAGCCAGATATCCTTACCGGTCTCTACGGAAATATCCGTCGTCTGTACACTTCCTTCATTACCATTGACGATTATGGAATTCACCCAGCCGGGAATCTCCTTTACCAGCCAGCCGCCTTCGCCTTCCTCTAATGCCTCTCCGCCATGCTGCAAATGCGTTAGTGCCGTCCGGTGCCGACCATGCCCACAGACAGGGACCGTACCAGTCTGCGGGAGCAGATACATGGATCGTCACATTGGGGAGTTTCTGCCTGATCCGGGTTCTTATAGCTGAAATCGTAGCTGCCGTCGGCTGCTACCGTTACCCATAGTTCTGCGGGATCAATGGAGATATCCTCGGTCTGTACGCTTCCTTCGTTCGCATTGACAATGATGGAGTTTACCCATACCGAACCTTGATGCTGTACCAGCCATCTTCGCCTGCTTTCATCTCTTCCCCGGGCCATGCCGCAAAGGCATTGGTGCCATCCGGTGCCGACCACGCCCACAGGCAGGGGTTATCCCACGAGTCATCTACTTTTGCATGTACCACAAATTTCTCTACGTAAGCCGGTGCCTCTCCGGTAGTCTTGCTCTCATAAGAGATCTCTACGGTGTCCGCTGCACTCACCGTGATCCATGCTGCATTGGTATCCAGGATCTGCTCTTCGGTCTGCACGTTACCCTCATTGGCATTGATGATCACATGATTCGCCCATGCAGGAAGCCAGATATAATACCAGCCGTCATTAGCTGCATCTGCTTCCATCTCCTCGCCGGGCCATGCTGTAAACGCATTATTGCCGTCGCTGTCCCACGCCCACACACAAGGATTTTCCCCAGTCCTCCGGCACCTGTACATAAAGCGCATTTCTCTCTTCTGTATTCTGTGTTGTTTCTGCATTTACCGTCATCGGCAGAATCCCGATCACCAGCAGAAGCATCATCAGAAATGATCCACTACGTCTTATCAGCTTACTCATAATATCCTCTCTTTCCGATTCTACTTGTCTGTGTTATATTTTTGTAACCTTTCTGTCGTTTCAACCGTTTTAAAAAGTGCACTTTCCCTTGGGTTATTTTGATTATAACGTTGCTGTTTCCGGATGGTCAATTTGATTTTGGGTAATCGTTTTCCCTCTGCATTATTTATTTTTCACAGTTTCATTCTTTCTTTTTTGGCTGTTATTCACAAATATTTTTTAGGTTTCCTGCGTTTTCCTAAATATTTGTGAAAGTTTCACGAAAATGTTTCCTATGAAGTACCCATTAGAAATATGCACCACAAGGCGCAAACATAAAAAGGAGATGGAAGTCTTTCGCTTCCATCTCCTTTGAAAATACTTTTATGCTATTTTTGTTACCTATTTTTACTTATTCCTACTTATTTCGCCTTGGGTGCAAACTTTTTCTCAATACATACCACAGGGCACCTGCAATACATACAGAGGAGTAAGCACCGCAAATGATACCTACCATCAAAGGCAATGCAAAATCACGGATACTGGTCACACCCCCAGATGTACAGAGCACCTACCATTACCAAGGTGGTAAGGGAGGTAAATAAGCTTCGGGACAGTGTCTGGGTGATGCTGTGGTTTACAACATCCTGCAGGTCATCCTTCTTCGTCATGACTGCCATGTTCTCACGTACACGGTCGAAGACTACGATGGTGGCGTTGATGGAGTAACCTACGATGGTCAGCAGGCAGGCAATAAATGTATTGCTGACAGATACTCTCGCCAGTGCGTAGAAGGTAATTACTACCAGCACATCGTGAAGCAGACAGGCAATACTGCTGACACCGAAACGGATGTCGCTGAAACGGAAGCGGATATAGATCAGCATGCAGATGATTGCTACTGCTACTGCCAGGATCGTATCGGACTTCATTTCATTACTGATGGTGGAACTGATGGTCTCGGAGGTAATCAGCGTCTCATCCACGCCAAAATTATCCACGAACATCTGATTCAGTGCCTGTCTCTGATCCACATCCAGAGAACCGGTCTTGAAGATAACTTCGTTGGAGCCCTGTACGGTCTGGATCTGTACGGCACTGCCGGTGGTGCTCTCGATCAGAGGTACCATCTCGCTGTTGATCTCTTCCAGGGTATAGCTCTTGTCAAAAGTTACGGTAGTTGCGGTACCGCCCTTGAACTCCAGGCTGTAATTCAGTGCATCACCGGTGTTCATCTTGTAGACACCCATGGTAATAAATCCTGCCAGGATCACTGCCAGAGACAGTCCGAAGAAAATACCCTTCTTGCCGAGGAAATTCACAGTCTTGTGTTCCTTACCTACACCATACCACTTAGGATCCTTTAATCCCAGTGCATAGAAAGCTTTCATAATGTACTTGGTCACTACCAGTGCAGTGAACATAGATAATACGATACCAAGTGCCAACGTCTGTGCGAAGCCCTTTACGGTACCGGGACCTAACAGCCACAATACAGCTGCAGCGATCAGGGTGGTCACATTACCGTCGATAATGGCGGACAGCGCCTTGTCATAACCGATCTGCATGGCACTCTTAACGGTCTTGCCTGTTGCCAGTTCCTCACGGATACGGGCAAATACGATAACGTTGGCATCCACTGCCATACCGATGGACAGGATGATACCTGCGATACCGGACAGGGTCAGGGTCAGGTCAAAGCCGTTCAGCAGCAATACTACCAATGCCACATAAATACCCAGTGCAATGACAGAAGCAAATCCGGGCAGAAAATATACTGCGATCATGAAAACAGCCACTACGATAAATCCGATCACAGCTGCTTTTAAGCTGGTGGAGATTGCTTCCACACCCAACTGTGCGCCAACTACCTTGGAATGCAGCTCTTCCAGCTCCAGCTTCAGTCCACCGATACGGATGGTGGAAGCCAGGCTCTCTGCCTCTTCATAGGAGTTCATAGGAGAGATCTGTGCATTACCATCGGAGAACACACCTTTACGGAAGGAACACTTACAAAGGATCCATCATAGTAGATACCCAGGGTCTCGCCCTTCTCGTAAGCATTTCTGGTAGCCTCTTCATTACACAGCTTGAACTCATCAACGATCTCCTGCTTCTTAATGCCCTCAAATACATTTCCAATGCAGAAATCGTCTTCACCTACGAACTGATGACACGGATAGAGATCCCCCATGGCGTAACAGCCATATATTCCGTTCCCGAACCGCATCCTGAAAGCCTCTTGGCAACACAAGGCATAAAGTGGGAAGAAATTGCACGCTTGATCATTTCTACTGCCAGTTTATCGTATTCTTCCTTTAAGATCGGAAGATCCTCTTCTCTGATGGCATAATCATCCGTAGGCTGTGCCACAACGGGCTCCACGGAGATCTGTTTGAATCCCAGATCTGCCAGATGCAGAACGTCCTTGGAGAAATCGAGATTATTGTGGGTGAACGTACCACGCACATAATAGTTCATCTGGTCTCTGCTCTCCGCTACCTTCTGGAACTTGGGAACAATGATGTCATAGCTGCCCTGTCCGCCACGGAAAGGACGCATCTTGTCGTTGATCTCCTTACGTCCATCGATACTCAGCACGATATTACCCATTTCCTTATTCACGAACTCCAGGATCTCATCATTTAATAAGATACCATTGGTAGTCAAGGTAAAACGGAACTTTTTATTGTTGGACTTCTCTAAGCTTCTGCCGTATTCTACCAACTGCTTTACCACATCCCAATTCATCAGCGGTTCGCCGCCGAAGAAATCCACTTCCAGGTTCACACGGTTGCCGGAATTGGCTACCAGGAAATCCAGTGCCTTTTTGCCGACCTCAAAGCTCATCAGCGCTCTTCTGCCGTGGTACTCACCCTCTTCCGCAAAGCAATATCTGCAGGCAAGGTTACAGTCATGGGCAATGTGCAGGCACAGTGCCTTGACTACGGTCTGGCGCTTCTTAAAATCAAAAATGTAATTCTCATAAATATCGGGAGCAAACAGCTGTCCTGCCTTCTCCAACTCCAGGACTTCGTCCACCGCTTCGGTGATCTCTTCCTGGGGATAGGGGATATTTGCAAGATTCAGTACAGCAGCCTTGATGGTGTCCGCATCCTTGATGCCTTCTGTCACCAGAGGCTCTACCAGCGGAATCATATCATACACAATATCATCTACCACATGGACAGAACCACTGTTCACATCCATAACGATATTATAGCCGTTGCTCTTATACTGGTGTATCACAGTTCTATTCCTCTTCTTTCTACTTCTTATTGCTTAAGATGCATTAACATTAACTATCGGAACCCCATTCGCAAAATCATCCTCCGGACTTTCCTGAATAACATGCCTGCATGTTATTTGCTCATGTGGTTACTTCGCCGTATTTTGCCGGACGTATCTTCTTACGTATGCAAGCATCCGACAAAGAATACGCTGTCATCTCCAGCTCCGAATAGTTAACAGAGAATAAGCAGCGACCTGAATCGCTGCTTACGTTAGTCTCTTCTCATTTTCTTAGATTATTTAATCTTTTCACAACTCTGGTTTCCTACAGTGCAGGAAGTCTTACATGCAGACTGGCAGGAAGTCTGGCACTCGCCGCAGCCGCCCTTTTTCATAGATTCCTTTAAATCTCTGGTTGTTAAAGTCTTAATATGCTTCATTAAAAATAGCCTCCTTATGATTTCAAAGCGCCTATAGACGCCAGCGTGTATATAAACATACAGACACGCAACTCATTTTTGCTCATTATATCATGTATTTGGCATTTGTAAAAGCTTTTTTTCTCAAAAAACGGTAAAAAAGCGGTAAAAGTCATTGTTACCTGCTTTTCACCCTAGACATTCCGCCCAGTGTTCCCCCGGCCACACACAATACCATTGTGGTCCAGAAGGAATTGCCCAATGCAGTTTCCGGCGTTTTGATCAATACGGATACCACCGCCAGTATCACGAAATATGCTGCCCCTAGCAGTGCTCCCCAAAGAAACTTCTGCTTCTTCATTCTTTTCTCCTGCCAAAAGCCCCGCCGTAAAGGTAGTTACTGACATAGATAGCAGAGATTGCAATGGTCACCATTCCTTCCGTCAGATGCAATTTATACAATAAAAGTGCCAACAGACATAAAAGCAACAGTGTCAGCACATAGGATGCCAGCAGACATTTTGCCAGTGCAAGCACCGGAACCCCTTCTTTTCTCTCGCCTCTTTTTTCCATGTTGCTCCTCCTTTTTACCTATGTAAAATGTATATTCAAATCATTCGGAAAACTTGACAACTATTCCTGTCCTATTGTATATTGTTGCTTAATAACTTATAAATGGGGCTTATGCCTACTACTTTATTTAAGAAGGAGTGAACTTTTTTGGATACCTCTGGTGTCATACAACTTGTTTCTATCGTAATTCTGATTTTTCTATCCGGCTTTTTCTCTTCTGCCGAGACTGCGCTGTCCACGGTGAACCGTGTACGAATGCGTACTTTGGAAGAGGAAGGCAGCAAGCGTGCTGCACGCGTCAATAAAATTCTGGATAATTACAGTAAAATGATCAGTACCATTCTGATCGGTAATAATATTGTCAATCTGACTGCATCTTCCCTGGCAACAACATTAGCTATGCGAATCAATCTGGCTGTAGGTATCGCAACCGGTGTTCTGACTATTGTCGTGCTGCTCTGCGGCGAAATCGTACCCAAGACCTGGGCGGTTCTGTGCTCTGAAAAGCTGGCACTGGCCTACTGTAAATATCATATACCTGCTGATGCAGGTACTCACACCGGTTATTATCGTGGTAGACCTGCTCTCCCATGGCATTATGAAACTGTTACATATCGATCCCAACAAAAAGCCAGTGCCATGACAGAAAGCGAGCTGAAAACCTACGTAGACGTCAGCCACGAGGACGGTGTCATCGAATCCGAGGAGCGAAAGCTGATCTACAATGTGTTTGATTTTTCCGATGCTCACGCCAAGGATATCATGATTCCCAGCATCAATATGGTAACGGTCAGTCTGGATGCTACTTATGACGATGTTCTGGCAGTTTTCCGGGATTCCATGTATACCAGGCTTCCGGTCTATGAGGATGATAAAGACAATATTATCGGTCTGATCAATATCAAGGACTTTATCCTGACGGAGGATCAGAGTGCTTTCCATGTGGGAAACATTTTGCGTGATGCTTACTATACTTACGAGTACAAGAAAATCGCAGACCTCATGTATGAGATGCGGGAAAAGACCACCAATGTCTCTTTCGTATTGAATGAATACGGTGCTACCGTTGGTATGATCACTCTGGAGGATCTTACTGGAAGAGATCGTCGGTGAGATCCGTGACGAATACGATGAGGACGAGGAAGAACTGATCCAGAAGATGTCAGAAGATACTTATCTGGTGAAGGCAGCATGAAGCTGGATGACATCAACGACGTTCTTGGAACAAATCTGACCAGTGAAGATTATGACTCCATCGGCGGTCTGATCATCGACTGTCTGGATCGTCTGCCGGAGGACGGTGAGGAAGTTACCCTGAAAACGGTATTCACTTGAAGGTACAGGGTATCGACCAGAATCGCATTGTAAAGGTATTGATGACGATTCCGGAAGTTCCCGAAGAACATGATGCCGGCACCGCCGAGATTTCGGAAGATCACGAATAGCACACAGACAAAGCTTTCTTCTTTGTTGGTCCATGAGTAATGAAAGGAAAAAGGATGTCACAGGATAAAAATACAGAAAACAAGAAAACAAAAATGACTTCCAAACAGATCTTCGCGATCGCAGGAATCGTTGTGCTGGTGCTGTTGTATGTTGTAACACTGTTAGCAGCGATCTTCGACAGCTCCGCCAGCCACGCGCTATTCGCCACCTGCCTGCTAGCCACCGTGGCCATCCCTCTTCTCATCTGGATCTACACCTGATGTTTGGGAAGCTGACGAACCGCTCCACCTTCGCAGACTTCCATCCGGAGGATAAGAATAAAGACAAGTAAATTGAGAGTTAGTAAATACGTTGGCAAAATCCACGAACCGTCGATTGCATGCGGTGCCATGTCGAAGATTTAATCACGGATGTAATTTTCTACGAAAAGTGATGAGTTTCTCGTCATGACGGGGCCGCCTACAGTCGACATCCATGTCGACAATCGGCTGACGCGGACATCGTGTCCGCTTTCCCCCTGTCTTTCAGCACTTTTCTAGAAAATATCAACATCCTCCGACAAACATCTTCGACATGGCACCGCATACTCCGGGAGTTCTGCGTTTTGGAAAGCTTTCAAAAACCAGTAGCCCTGCCAAGGGTCCTATTAGTTTCATAAAAAGATACTTATTTTACTATATTTATGAAAAAAATTCTTAAAATACATTCCTTTTTTTCATAAATTCTATAATATCTCGAATTTTATGAAATTTATTAGTTTTGAAACATAAAAGATGGGAATATTTTTCATAAAAACAACATTTATAACAGTTTTTTGTAAAAATGCAGAACTTGTTAAATTAACTTCTGCGCATGTATTCTCAAAATGCTCTGCCTAAATAATTGGGATGCTTTTCATAACCCAGCAGAAAAAGACTGCTCCCCCGGACGTAGATGCGGCGGAGACTGTGAGATTTTCTTGGAAAGTGGTTGCGCCGCAGGGGCAACGCGAACACGATGTTCGCGTTAGCCGGTAAGTGACATGGATGGCAGCGTAAAGGCGGCCCCGTCATGATGAGAAGCACTTCGCCACTTTCCTTTAGAAAATCCACAGTTGTAGCTAGCATCTGAGTCCAGGGCGGGCAGTCCTTTCTGCGTGGATTTTAGAACTATTTCACTATCAATTTAGCAGTCCACGCCAAGCTTGCGCAGTTCTTTTCCGCCTGCTCTTTGGTCAGGAAGTGGATGCCTTGGATACCCCTGTTCTTCGGCCGCCTTCACATTCACCAACGTATCATCCAGAAAACGCTCTCATCTGCCTTTAATCCATAGCGTTTCAGAAGCAATTGATAGATCTCCGGTTCCGGCTTGATCAGATGATCCTTGTAGGACAGGATACCACCCTCCATCTCCGGCAGGAAATTCAATGCGTCTGCACACTCTACCTCGGCCTTGTGGGAAAAATTAGACAGATAATACACATGGTATCCTTTTTTTCCTTTAATTCCTGCAGCCAGGGATTGCATAGGCTCTCGGAGTTACTATTCCGGCAATACTCGTAAATGCCTGATGCAGTTCTTTCTCCAGTTCCGGTGCATCCTTTACAAATGCAGCCAGAACCTGCTCGTCCGTCCAGGTACCGCGATCATACTCTGCCCATGCCGGATGCATCACGGATGCTTTAGCGATCTTTTTGAATCATTTCCGCATCAAATCCTTTGTCCGCCAGAAATCCCTCCCAGCGATAGTCTGTCAACACATTGCCAATGTCAAAAATTATATTACGTATCATCTTATCCCGTCTCCTATCTGTTTGTACATTCTCTTGCATACACCATCTGCATCATTTATATCGACCTCTTTATACCTCTTGCATACGCATCTGCATCATTTATATCAGTCTCTTTATACCTCTTTGCATATGCCATCTGCGCCATTTATATCGGCCTCTTTATACCGTAGCAGCTCCGCATCCAGCTCCATGATCTCCAACAGCTTCTCCGCAGCCGGAGCCATAGGCATCTTCGTGTTCCTAACGACACAGAATTGACGCTTCGGTATTATTTTATTGAATCTAAGTTCGAAAAGCAAGCCGGATTCCACATAATCTCTGGCAAAATCCCGCATCACACAGCCAACACCCAGATTTCGTCTCACAAACTGTACGATCATATCGCTGGTGGCCAGTTCGAACTCCGGCTGCACATATACCCCGTTTCCCGCCAGAAATTCATCCATGTAGCTGCGGCTGCTGGTATTTTTTTCTCCAGGAAAATAAGAGGCAGACTCTCCAGTTTCTGAAAATCCAGCGTCCGGTTCTTGTAGCTGAAAAATCTTCTTCCCGCCACGAAGACATCCTCAATCTCCCGCACCGGTATCATCTGAATATCAGGTCTCTCCGGAAACGGCGTACTGACAATTCCGAAGTCAATGTGTCCCTCTCTTAAATAATTCAATGTCTCCGGTGTGGGCGCATTGGTGACGATCACCTTGAATCCCGGGGTACTTTCATGGAACTTTTCCAGATAGGGAAGCAGATAAAACTGCAATGTCATATCGCTGGCACCGATGCGGACTTCTCCCAGTTCCATATTCTGCATCTGGTGAACCTTCTTCACACCCATTTCGATCTGTTCGTACCCTTTTGCCACATAGGAATACAACAGTTCTCCCTCACTGGTCAGCCGTACTCCCTTGGCCGCCCGGTGGAACAGGGCGCATCCAGGGTATTTTCCAGCTGCTTGATGGCCTGACTGACCGCCGGCTGTGAAATTGACAGTTCCCCGGCCGCTTTGGTCACACTCCCACATTTTGCCACATAATAAAATACTTTATACGCTTCCAGATTATTGATCATATCTGCCTCCCATCTCAAAATCCTATCAAACACTGGTTTTGTTCCTTCACAAAAAAGGGCATATTCAGAGCCATGCAAAAACTGCTTTCTGCCGCGCCATGCCCTTTTTCCTGCCGGATTCATATAAATCAAAAGGACACGAATTCGATGCTATCCAGCACCATGCCCTTTCCATTCTCATTCTTTTACAGGTTTTTTCCATCAAAAGATTATCCTATCTCTCCGCATTTGACAGCATTTATTTCTTCAAAGGACTCTCACGATAGATGATATCTTCCCTTCCCGGGCCGTTGCTGACCATGGTGATAGGGAATCCGATCTGCTCCTCAATGAATTCTACATACTTTCTGCAGTTCTCAGGCAGTTCCTCGAAGTTGCGGATACCGCGAATATCGCACTTCCAGCCAGGGAGCTTTTTCAGTACGGGCTTTAGCCTTTTCCAGCTTGTAGGTAACAGGAAATCAGTGGTCAACTTCACCGTCGATCTCATACCCTACACATACAGGGATCTCCTCCAGATATCCCAGTGCATCCAGTACGGTAAATGCTACATCGGTAGCGCCCTGCAGACGACAGCCGTACTTGGTGGCAACACAGTCGAACCAGCCCATACGTCTGGGGCGTCCGGTGGTAGCGCCGAACTCACCGCCGTCACCGCCGCGGTGGCGAAGCTCATCTGCTTCGTCACCGAAGATCTCGGATACGAAAGCACCTGCTCCTACGGAAGAGTATGCTTACTTACGGTAACGATCTGCTTGATCTCATAAGGAGGGATACCTGCACCGATGGCGCCGTAAGCTGCCAGGGTGGAAGAAGAAGTTACCATGGGGTAGATTCCGTGATCCGGATCCTTCATGGTACCTAACTGACCCTCTAACAGAATGGTCTTGCCCTCCTTCAGTGCCTTATCCAGGAATGCTGATACATCGCATACGAAAGGTGCGATCATGTCGCGATACTCATGCAGGGTATTTAACAGCTCTGCGGGATCGATCAGGGGCTTGTGATACAGATGCTCTAAGATGACATTCTTCATCTCGCTGACGCGCTGTACCTTTTTCCTGTAGCAGTTCGTCATCAAATAACTCACTTACCTGGAAACCGATCTTTGCATACTTATCGGAATAGAAAGGTGCAATACCGGACTTGGTAGATCCGAAGGACTTACCGCCCAGTCTCTCTTCCTCATACTGATCAAATAAAATATGGTAAGGCATTACCATCTGTGCACGGTCGGATACCAGAATCTTAGGCATGGGAACATTTCTGTCTGTGATAGACTTGATCTCTTTCATCAGGATCGGAATGTTTAATGCCACACCGTTACCAATCACGCTGGTGGTATGATTGTAAAATACACCGGAAGGAAGGGTGTGCAGAGCAAATTTACCATAATTGTTTACGATCGTATGACCTGCATTTGCGCCGCCCTGAAAACGTACGATAATGTCCGCTTTCTCTGCCAGCATATCTGTGATCTTGCCCTTTCCTTCATCGCCCCAGTTGGCTCCTACAACTGCCTTTACCATGTTTTCCTCCATTCTTTACCACAGTTTCTGTGATAAATCTACATCCAATATCTTATTCCGGGTGATCCAAAAAAGAAACTCCTGCTTCTCTTTCTCACACTGTCTTTATAGTATACAACACTTTGTGGTATAAGTAAAATCAATATTTATTATATTTTATATAACCTACATCTATATTCAAAACGCGTAGCGTTTTGCCATGCGAAACTTAGAACTTCTTCACGAAAGAGCCTATGCTCTGAGTGATTAGAAGTTCTTTTCGCATTATTCTCTGCCGTCCCAACAGTAGGTGCACAGCTTCTCTCTGCCGATGCCCACGGACTCAATCATATCATCCAATCTCTGAAACTGCAATGTGGTGAACTTCAGCTGTTTGCAGATCCGTCCTACCATCTCCTCGTATTCCGGAGTATCGGGATTCACATAGTTCTTCAGATCGATTTCTCTGCCCTCCTGCTCAATCTCCTTGATCACACGGCGGGTGATCAGATCCATCTCGGAGGAGGATCTGGAGAAGTTCAGATACTTACAGCCATATAACAGAGGCGGACAGGCCGGACGGATATGTACTTCCTTCGCACCGCTCTGGTATAGGAATTCCGTGGTCTCTCTCAACTGCGTACCGCGGACAATAGAATCATCGATCAGCAGCAGACTCTGATCCTGGATCAGATCATGTACCGGGATCAGTTTCATCTTTGCGATCAGATTTCTCTGGGTCTGGATCGTCGGCATAAAGGACCTGGGCCAGGTGGGGGTATACTTAATAAACGGGCGGGAAAAAGGAATTCCCGAACGGTTGGCATATCCCACTGCATGAGCGGTACCGGAATCCGGCACTCCTGCTACGATATCCGGTTTTACATTATCACGCTCCGCCAGCTTGGCACCGCATTGATAACGCATCTTCTCTACACTGATGCCTTCATAGGATGAGGACGGATATCCGTAATAGACCCACAAAAACGTACAGATCTTCATATCCTTGCCGGGCTTCACCAGGGTTCGTACACCTTCCGGTGTCACCACGGCGATCTCTCCCGGTCCCAGTTCACGTACCGGCTGGTATCCCCAGGTTCAGATAAGCGAAGCTCTCAAAGGAGACGCAATAAGCCCCCTCCTTTTTGCCCACGGCCACCAGGAGTACGGCCCATCTTATCTCTGGCCGCATAGATTCCCTTGGGTGTCATGATCAGTAAGGTCATGGAACCGTCGATGATCTCCTGGGCGTACTGAATGCCCTCCACCAGATTGTCCTTCTGGTTGACAATGGCCGCCACCAGCTCCGTGGCATTGATGTCACCGCCGCTCATCTCCAGAAAATGGGAATGTCCCTTCGCAAACAGATCTTTTATAATGGCATCAGTATTATTGATCTTGCCAACCGTGGTAATGGCATAAGTTCCGTGATGGGAACGCACCATCAGTGGCTGTGGTTCAAAATCTGAAATACATCCGATACCGAGATTGCCCCGCATCTCATTGACATCCTTGTCGAATTTCGTACGAAACGGCGCATTCTCGATGTTGTGAATGGCTCTGTTGTAACCTTCTTCTTTGCTGTAGACTGCCATGCCGGCACGTCTGGTTCCCAGATGGGAATGATAATCCGTTCCAAAGAACAGATCAAATACACAGTCTTCTTTTGCTGCGACTCCAAAAAATCCACCCATTTTCGTCTCTCCTGCTTTCTTATCATTCTGTAACGATTCAGCGCCATGTAAACATCAAAAGATCACCGATGAATGAGGTTCTGAATAGTTTTCGTTTCCACAAATTACTTCAGCAGAAAACGTTTATACGTTGATCTCGGCCTTTACACCCATGGATCAGTATATACTTAGAAGGATCCATGGATGCCTTCAGTTCCTCCAGTCCCATGGGGAATGCAGGATCTGCGGCGATCAGCTCTAACAGATTGTTTTCTTTTCCTTCTACCTTCACGTTGCGGCCGGCCTCCATGGAAAGCTCACGGATACGCTCATGCAGCTCCTGACGGTTGCCGCCTAACTTTACAGCATCCATCATAATATTCTCGGTAGCCATGAAAGGAAGCTCGCTCATCATGTGCTTTTCAATTACCTTCGGATATACTACCAGTCCGTCTACCACATTCAGGCACAGATCCAGGATACCATCGATTGCCAGAAAGCCTTCCGGAATGGACAGTCTCTTATTTGCAGAGTCATCCAGCGTTCTCTCGAACCACTGGGTAGCAGAAGTGATCGCGGGATTCAGTGCGTCCACCATCACATAACGGGACAGAGAAGCAATACGCTCACTTCTCATGGGATTACGCTTGTAAGCCATGGCGGAGGAGCCGATCTGGTTCTTCTCGAAGGGCTCTTCCACTTCCTTCAGATGCTGTAACAGGCGGATGTCATTGCTCATCTTATGAGCGGATGCCGCAATACCTGCCAGTACGTTGGCTACTCTGGTATCCACCTTGCGGGAATAGGTCTGGCCGGATACGGGATAGCACTCCTTGAAGCCCATCTTGGCAGCGATCATGGGATCGATCTTGTCGATGGTCTCCTGATCTCCGTTGAACAGTTCCAGGAAAGAAGCCTGGGTTCCGGTGGTTCCCTTAGAGCCTAACAGCTTCATGGTACCCAGAACGTGATCCAGATCCTCCAGATCCAGTGAGAACTCCTGTAACCACAGCGTTGCTCTCTTACCTACGGTTGTAGGCTGTGCAGGCTGAAAATGAGTAAATGCCAGGGTAGGCTGTGCCTTATACTTATCAGCGAAATCCGCCAGTTCCTTCATAACATTGATCAGCTTTTTTCTGACAAGCTTCAGTGCCTCGGTCATCACAATAATGTCGGTGTTGTCACCCACATAGCAGGAGGTTGCGCCCAGATGGATGATTCCGGCTGCCTTGGGGCACTGCTGTCCGTATGCATACACATGGCTCATAACGTCATGACGTACCAGTTTTTCACGCTCTTTTGCCACATCGTAATTAATGTCCTCAGCATGGGCCTTCAGTTCCTCAATCTGCTCATCTGTGATGACGGGTTTACCGTCCTGGGACAGTCCCAGCTCTTTCTCCGTCTCTGCAAGTGCAACCCAGAGTCTTCTCCATGTTCTGAATTTCTTATCAGGCGAAAAAATATACTGCATCTCCTTGCTTGCATAGCGTTCGGATAACGGGCTCTGATATCTGTCTGTACCTGTACTCATTTGTCTGCTCCTCTTATTTTCTTTATTGCAACCATTCAAAACCCATCCCTCACATTCACAAAACCGTATGCTTCTCATACTTTCCCGCTGCTTCGCAGCTAATTTTGTTCATGTGTGGGATGGTGACTCTTCACCTTACAAATAAGAAAACTGCTTACATGCAGGCATGACGTATCAGTTTTTCTTATTCTGCGGTTTTTCTGAATAGTTATTGTTTATTTGTCAAATTCTCCGCGGATATCATCCTGCGGTGGTTCCATTGGGTATTTCCCGGTAAAGCAGCCCTTGCAGATGCCAAGATTACCGCCCACCAGTTCTTCCAGTCTCTCAATCTTCAGATAATCCAGGCTGTCCGTGCCGATCAGGTCACTGATCTCCTTCATGGAACGGTTATATGCGATCAGCTGGTCTCTCGCCGGAACATCTGTGCCGAAATAGCAGGGCCACAGAAAAGGCGGTGAGCTGACTCTCATATGGACCTCCTTGGCTCCGGCTTCCCGTAACATCTTCACGATACGGTCGGAGGTGGTGCCGCGGACAATGGAATCATCGATCATGATGACACGCTTGCCTTCCACGGCTTCCCGGATAGGATTTAACTTGACCTGTACGCTGCTTTCTCTGCTCTTCTGCTTCGGTTTGATGAAGGTTCTGCCCACATAGGCATTTTTCACGAATCCCATACCATAAGGGATTCCGGACTGCATGGAATATCCCATGGCAGCGCAGTTGCCGGACTCCGGTACGCCGATGACCAGATCCGCATCCACCGGGGAATCCATAGCCAGGAACTTTCCTGCCAGAATACGGGAATCATACACACTGATCCCATCGATAAAGCTGTCGGGTCTGGCGAAATAAATATACTCAAAAATACATCTGGCGGTCTCCGCAGGCTTTAATACATGGGTGGTATCGGACTCAATTCCCTTCTCCGGGGAAATGGTCACGATCTCGCCGGGAAGCACATCCCGGACAAATTCAGCGCCTACCGTATCCAGAGAGCGCAGGTCTCACTGGACAGAAAATAGGTATGGTCTCTCTTACCGATACATAACGGCTTAAAACCATAAGGGTCTCTGGCGCCGATCAGCTTCCTCGGAGACATCACCACCAGGGAGTACGCTCCCTTGATCTTCGTCATGGCTCTGCCCACCGCTTCCTCTACGGATTTGGAATTCAGACGCTCTCTGGCAATATGATAAGCAATGACCTCGGAATCAATGGTGGTCTGGAAAATAGCACCGGTATACTCCAGTTCTCTTCGAAGCTCCGGCGCATTGATCAGGTTACCGTTATGGGCCAGTCCCAGAGTACCCTTTACATAATTCAGTACCAGAGGCTGTGCATTCTCTCTGGTGGATCCTCCCGCTGTAGAATAGCGGACATGTCCCACACCGATGTCACCTTTTAACTTCTCCAGCTGTTCCGGTGTAAATGCCTCATTGACCAGTCCCATGTCTTTGCTGCTTAAGACTTTGCCCCTTTTGGGCCCATTCGTGTCACTGACGGCAATACCGCAGCTTTCCTGGCCTCTGTGCTGCAATGCCAGAAGGCCGTAATAAATCGTGGATGCCACGTCGTGTCCGTCGAAGTCGTACACACCGAAGACACCGCATTCTTCCTTTAATTTGTCGTTATTTTCTGTCTGGATATAAATGTTGTCCGTCACTTGTAAGCCTTACCTTTCCTGCCTGCCCCGTGAAAAAAAAAAACTAAAAAACCGTACCCTACAGATCCTTGCCTGTCAGCATCTTGTAAGCCTGAAGGTATTTGTCAATGGTCTTCTCCACGATGTCCTCCGGCAGCTTCCAGCCTTTTTTCAGGGTTGGCTTTCAGCCAGTCACGGGCGAACTGTTTGTCAAAGGAAGGCTGGCCATGTCCGGGCTCGTCAGCCGTCTACCGGCCAGAAAACGGGAGCTGTCGGGAGTCAACACTTCATCTCCCAGTACCATATTGCCGTTCTCATCCAGACCGAACTCGAACTTGGTATCTGCGATAATGATTCCTTTGGTCAGTGCGTAATCCGCACACTTTTTATAAATAGCGATGGTATAGTCACGAAGCTTGGCAGCATATTCTGCACCCTTGCCGGGGAAACGCTTCTCCAGATATTCCACACTCTGTTCGTAGGAGATGTTCTCATCATGATCTCCGATCTCCGCCTTGGTGGAAGGGGTATAGATGGGCTCAGGAAGCTTATCTGCCTCCTTCAGACCTTCCGGAAGCTTGATGCCGCATACGGTACCGTTCTTCTTGTAGCTTTCCCAGCCGCTTCCGGTAATGTATCCACGAACGATGCACTCGATGGGGAGCATGTTCAGCTTCTTGCACATCATGCTGTTGCCGTCAAACTTCGGCTGTCTGAAAAATTCGGGCATATCCTTAACATCAGCGGATACCATATGATTGGGGAATCACATCCTCAGTCATATCAAACCAGAATTTCGACATCTGGGTCAATACAGTTCCTTTCTTTGTTACTGTGTTGTCCAAGATCACATCAAAGCAGCTGATACGGTCAGTTGCCACCATGATCAGGGTATCTCCGTTGTCGTAGATCTCACGAACTTTGCCTTCCTTGATCGGTTTCATTTCCTGTACGCTCATACCATCAGTCCTCGCATTCTTATGTTTTTCAGTCTTTTATTGAAACAGGTGTGGGCAAGATACACCCACACCTAATAGATAAACAGATTTGCGAAAAAAAATCAATATGTTTTTACTGCAACTTTCCGATAAATTCCCGAACCCGGGCATTTTCCGTTGTAAAAAGTGCTTCGGGAGAACCTTCCTCCACGATCACACCCTGTTCCATGAAAATAATGCGGTCGGATACTTCTCTGGTAAACTGCATCTCATGGGTTACGATGATCATGGTCATATGTTCACTTGCCAGCTGTCTGATCACCTTTAATACTTCTGCCGTCAATTCCGGATCCAGTGCCGAGGTCGGCTCATCGAAGAACAGGATCCTGGGCTGCAGTGCCAGTGCCCTGGCTATGGATACTCTCTGCTGCTGTCCGCCGGACAACTGGTAAGGGTAGGCATCTGCCTTATCCGACAGTCCTAGCTGGGCTAAAAGCTTCTCCGCCCTCGCCACGGCTTCTGTGCGGCTTACCTTATCCACATGGATCGGCGCATCGATGATATTTTTCATCACAGTATAATGGGGAAAAAGGTTAAAATTCTGGAATACCAGTCCAAAACATTTACGGATATTATGTAATTCCGCCTTCGATGCATATTCGCACTGTACTCTTCCGTTTTTATCCGTTTTCTCTGAAGCTGCCGTCTGCCCTAAATAGATCAGCTCACCGCCGTCCATTTTTTCCAAAAGCGTTGCACAGCGAAGCAGTGTGGACTTCCCGGAACCGGAGGGGCCGATGATGGAGACAATTTCTCCTTCGTTAACCTTCAGGATATATCCTTCAGCACCCCGTTGCCGTCAAAACTTTTTTTCACATGATTCATTTCCAAAAGGACCATATTTCCGCACTGCTCCTATCTGTAATAAGATGTCTTCTTCTCCAGGTATTCCATGAAAGATGCCACAACGAGATTAAAGATATAATAGAATACACCTGCTGCCAGCAACGGAACCACACTGGTCTGTGCCGCTCCGATCTGCTTCGCGACTGTAAACATCTCCGCGATGGAAATGGTAAATGCCATAGAAGTATCCTTGACCAGTGTAATGGTCTCATTGGTCACCGGCGGAAGCACCCGCTTCACCACCTGCGGCAGAATGATCTTAAAGAAAGTCTGTCCCTTACTGTAGCCGAGGATCTTGGCAGCCTCATACTGTCCCACCGGAATAGATTCGATCCCCGCACGGTAGATTTCAGCAAAATATGCTGCATAGTTGATCACGAATGCCACGATCACCGCCGGGAAACGATACCCCGTTCCCACGTGCATGCGGAACACATAAAAGGGGTGCGAAATACACCACGATGATCTGCAGCATCAGAGGGGTTCCTCTCATGATGGATATGTAAATTTTGGAAATAATGCGGATCACCTTTTACATCCCGACATTCTTCCGAAGGCTACGATCAGCCCACAGAGGAAGAGAGAATCAAAAAGGGTCAGTACAAATATTTCCACCGTTATCAGAAAGCCCTCTGCCAGCTGGGCACTCATGGTCAGCAAACTCATGAAATCTACTCCTTAATTATCCTTAGTTGATTATTTACCGAGACATACGCTGTCGGTCAGTCCCCATTTTTCAGCGATCTGTGCGAAGGTACCATCCGCTGCCATTTCGTCCAGTGTCTTCTGTACGGTATCTCTCAGTTCATCATTACCCTTCAAGAAACCAACTGCATACTGCTCTACAGCCAGCTTGTTGTCCTCGCCCTGCAGCATAACGAACTTCCCTGCTTCTCTCTGGGCGATCTGGTACTGTGCCACACCGATATCGATAGCTACGGCATCTACCGCACCCTGCTCCAGATCCATGAATGCAGTGTTATAATCCGCATACTCGATCAGCTGTGCAAAGGAATCACGAAGTGCAATGTTGTCTGCATTTTCTTCATCATTCAGTGCAGCCAGTGCGGAAGAATCCTTCTGTACCGCTACAACCTTGCCTGCCAGCTCTTCCTTATTCTGTACACCGGAAGCTGCTGCTACGACGAACACCTGGCTGTTATCCACATAGGGCGCGGTCCAGGTGTAGGCATCCTCTCTGCCGTTCATGGTGAACCCGTTCCAGATACAGTCAATGGCTCCGGAAGAAAGCTCCATATCCTTGGCATCCCAGTCAATGGGTTGCTTTACCAGTTCCCAACCCTGTCTCTTGCATACTTCCGCTGCCAGATCCAGGTCAAAGCCTACATATTCTCCATTGTCATCACGATATCCGTAAGGGGGAAATTCCGCATCGAAACCTACGGTAAATGTCTTATCTCAGATCCTTTAGAACCACAGCCGGTAAGAGCACCTGCTGCCATGCTGATTGCCAGTAATGCCACTAATACTCTTTTCATAATACATCCTCCCGTTCTGCCACTCACTGTTGGCCGCATTGTATACTTTAGCATGGTAAAATTGCTAACACGGTGTCATAGTAACACAACGGGGGTGTCTTGTCAATTCTTTATCGGTCGTACCGCTCCACCATGGCCAGGATCTCCTGGGCATATTCCGGATAGGTGGCTGCGATGTCTTTTACTTCGTTTCTTGCACTCTCCGCTACTTCCTGATTGTAGTCCATCTGTTTACGGAGCACCTGTCTTCTCTGGATCAGTTCGTGACGGATCTCCACCATTTCCCGCTTATCCAAAAGCGCAGCTGTCTGGCTGATCCAGCGCTCCGGCATCTGCACACGGTAACCGGCCAGCTGCTGTACCAGCTGCTTCTGGTAGTACTCGATCTTAGCTTCCGCCTCTGCGAACTGCTTCCGCTCTTCCTTTTCGTCCTGATACATTTTCCACTGTTTTTCCAGCTTGGCTGCACTGTCCGTATTATATTTCAGATACAGATATTCCATCAGCTGACAGTTGTTCACATACCGGATCTTTACTTTGTTCTGCAGCTGGATCAGTTTATTGATGGTCTTCTCCACCCGCTGCAGTTCCCGTCCTGCATCCATGTACCGGATGCAGACATAGGAGATGGCTACAGCTCCTGCACCTACTGCCAGAAAAAGTCCCACATAGACATCCATTTCAAAAGCATACTGCAGGATCACCAGCATGATCACACAGACGATCAATGCCGTAAGGAAAAATGACAGCCATGCCCCGTTGGTTGTTCATCAGATTCTCCAGCTCATTTCTCCGGTATTCGTAGGCATGTCGTTCTCCGTCCAGTCTGTGCAGATCCTGCCTTATCAGATTGCCGTATTTCTCGCCGTCCCGAATCTTCTGAATTCCTTCTTCGATCTCGTCCTCTCTTTTGCGGATCGCATAGAAGTCCGCATCCCGCATACGGTTCTTCTTTTCCCGGTATCTGCTGCGTTCCTGTTCCAGCCCGGCCAGCTTGCCGGCCACCCGGTTGACCTCTTCTCTCTGCTCTGCTGGCAGTGCCTCAATCTCATCCGTATCCGTCAGATAAGAAGTCACCAGCGTATACTCTCCCGTCAGGAGGTCGATCTCCTTGGAAGCCTCTGCGATCTGCTCCAGGCAATTTACAATGTAGCGTTTTCTCTGGTCTTCCTCATCAAAATTCACACCGTTGCGGGTATAGACCAGCTGTTCCCCAGTCCTCTTCCTGCTGTATCGGTTCTTTTTTTTCTTAAATAAACGGTTCCACCACGCCATAATTCTCTCTGCTGTCTTCTCTATACGCTGACACTTGTCCGGTAACTGTTTTCAGTGCCTGAGTCAGTCTCTCATTTTCCGCATCGTATTTCACCCTGTCGTGCACCCGCCAGTCACCACGCAGCCGTAGCTGTCGGTACTCCGGCTGCTGTTCCCATTCCCGTTCAAATTGCTCGATCCGCTTTTCCAGTTCCAGGGACTCCGTATAATTTTTCCGGATTCTGCGCTGCAAATGCCACATAGGCATCCTCCGTCAGTTCCATTCTCTTTGCCGCCAGATAGGCATCCAGGTGTTCTCTGTCCGGATCGGTCTTCCAGGCTTCGTTAAAGTAATATGCCGCCTTGTC
>VOFC01001396.1_pt1 | contig 28000 bp, 45 predicted proteins | sample 5384161 | NCBI WGS metagenome assembly VOFC01 (sample SAMN12384722, study PRJNA508395) | human gut metagenome | isolation source: healthy gut B | host: Homo sapiens | reverse complement strand
GCTATTACTACTTCCGGCCCGATTATCTGGAGTATCTGGCCGATACGACCCTCGCACCCCGGAAGGTGGCCCTGCGGCTCGGGCTTCGGCCCGGAACTCCGCCCCAGGCCCTTCGCCAGTACCGTATCGGGCGCATTGCCGTGCATCTGACCGATTCGGGGGCAGGGACAGGAGGATACCCTCCCGGATGGGCGAGGCCCGGCTCTATGCGTCGCTTCCGCTGAAGATCCGGCCGCGGCTGCTGGAGCGGACAATCGATCTGCACGAAGGAGAGCTCTTTACGGTCGAGGCGCAGAACCGGACGCTGACCGCGCTCAACCGGCTGGGCATCTTCCGCTCCGGTAAGCCTGAATGCGGCCCCCGATACGCTGCGGGGCGACGGACGCTCAACGTCGGCATCGACGCCCGTTTCGGATCCGCTCGAAGTGTCGGTCGAGACGGACGTTACCTCCAAGTCGAACAGCTTTCTCGGGCCCAGTATCACGCTCCAAGGCGAGCCACAACAACCTCTTCCGGGGCGGTGAGGTGCTTTCGCTCAAGTCAGGAGCCTATGAGTGGCAGACGGGAAACAAGAACTCCGGGGGCCGGTCGTCGCAGCTCAACTCCTATGAGCTGGGGCTGAACGCTTCGCTCGATATCCCGCGGCTGCAGCTGCCGCGTTTTCTGGCGGGCGGCGCCGTTATGACGGGACGACCTCCCTATCAGAACTGGAGTTCGATCTGATGAACCGGCCCGATTTCTTCCGCCTGGCAGCCTTCAGTGGGCCGGCTACGCCTTCCGCACCTCGCCGCACAGCCGCCATGCCCTGACCCTCCTGAAACTCACCTACAACAAGCTGCTCCATACGACCGACGCCTTTGACCGCACACGATGGCGGAGAATCCTCCATTGCCTTGAGCTTCCGCAATCAGTTTGTCCCCTCGATCGGGCTATACCTACACGTTCGAAAAGGGATACGGCCCCCACGACGCCCGCCGCCTGGTCTGGCAGAACAGCCTGACGTCGGCCGGCAACATCCTCTCGGGTCTGTTGTCGCTCTTCGGCGAGCGGCAGCCGCAGTATCTTCTCGGCAACCGCTTTCGCAGTTCGTCAAGGAGGTCAGCGAGCTGAAGTTCTACCAGCGCGTCGGCCGGCGGGAGAACTGGTTAGTCTGGCCACCCGTCTTCTGTCGGCGTGGGGTATGCCTACGGCAATTCGGAGGTGATGCCTACAGCGAGCAGTTCTACATCGGCGGGCGAACAGCATCGGGCCTTCACCGTGCGGTCGATCGGTCCGGGCAGCTATCGGCCGGCGGCCGGCAATCCGAACGGCTATCTGGATCAGACGGGCGACTTCAAGCTGGAGGCCAACGTCGAGTACCGCTTTGCGATCATGGGGCGTCTGGGCGGCGCGGTGTTCCTCGATGCGGGAAACGTCTGGCTGCTCAAGGCCGATCCCGACCGCCGCCGCGGAACTGAAGTGGAAGGGGCTTTTTCAACGAGATCGCCCCTGGGGACGGGCTTCGGCCTGCGTTACGACATCAGCTACCTGGTTATCCGCGCGCCGATCTGGGCATCGGGATCCATACGCCCTATCCGAATCCCGAAAAACGGGGCTATTACAACATTTCGAAATTCCGGGACGGTCTGGGCTTCCATCTGGCCATCGGCTATCCCTTCTAATCTGCGAACGATGAAAACAATCTGCTCACCGAAAAACTCGCCTACAACGGCGAGAGCCGAACCAAAACCCATGTTCATCTGCTGCGTTATACGGCGGATCGGTTCGAGGAGTCGCTTTGCGACGATTTCACCCGGTTCGAATCCGGCAAGGATCCCGCGGAGAAGCTTTGGGTGCGCGTCCACGGACTGGAGGATGCCGCCTGCATCCAGGAGGTCTGCACGCGCTTCGGGGGTCGATTTCCTGGCCGTGCAGTATATCCTCAATGTGGACCATCCGAGCAAGGTCGAGGTCTTTGACGACTACAATTTCTGATATCGAGCATCGTCTGCCACGACCGCACCAGCCGCGTGCGGCTCGTCCAGGGAGCAACTTCGTGTTGAGCTTCAGAGGGGGAATCGGCCTTTACGACGGGTGGTCGAAGCCCTGCGCAACAACGTGCTCAAGATCCGCCAGCGCACGTCGGACTATCTCTTTCGGTGATGATCAACGAACTGACGGCCAATTACATTTCGGTGGCCATGTCGATCGGCAACGACCTGACGACCTCGAGTCCGAACTGATCGCCGCGACGGACAGCCGACGTCGGCGCCCGGCTGCAGAACAGCCGCCGCCGTTACATGGAGCTCAAACGCATCGTTCTGCCGCTCAAGGAGCAGTACATACGGATGCTGCGTTCCGGACGTGGGACTGATCCGCGAGGGAGAACCTGCCCTTCTTCAACGACGTGAACGACCATCTGCTGCACGTCTGCAGCTCATCGACAGCTGCCGCGAAACCTTTTCGTCGCTCATGGACCTGTCGGCGGCAAACAACGACCTGCGGATGAACGACATCATGAAGCGGCTGACGATCGTCTCGACAATCTTCATCCCGCTGACCTTTCTGGCCGGGGTTTGGGGCATGAACTTCCGCTACATGCCCGAGCTGGAGTGGCGATATGGCTATGCGATGGCCTGGTGCGTGATGCTGGCCGTGGGGGTTGCGGCCTATTTCATTTTCCGCACCAAGCGCTGGCGTTAGGCCCGTGTCGGAGAGAGGACGAAAAAGCCGGGGATTGTCTGATCCCCGGCTTTTTTCGGTGGGAGGTTACTCCCAGAAGCGGTAAAGTGGTGCACGGGACCGTGTCCGTGGCCGATGCGGTAGGCCGCGCCTGCGGCGATCGCTCCGGCGATATACTCCTTGGCATGCGTTGCCGCCTGGTCGAGCCCCTCGCCGCGGGCCAGGAAGGCCGCGAGTGCCGAGGAGAGCGTGCAGCCGTGCCGTGCGTGTTCGGCGTGTCGAGCCGCTCGGAGCGGAGCGGCAGGATGCGGTCCTCCTCGGCGTTGTAGAAGATATCGACGAGCTCCCGGTCGTGGAGGTGCCCCGCCTTCAGGAAGACCGAGACGCGGCCGCCGCACGAAAGGGCGCGGGCCGCCTCGGGAAGCTCCTCCTGCCGGCCGATGCGGCGGCCGAGCAGCAGCTCCGCCTCGGGAATGTTCGGCGTGATGACCCGCACGGTCGGAATCAACTCGTCGCGCAGCGTGGCGACGGCCTCCTCTTGCAGGAGCGGGTCGCCCGACGTGGCGACCATGACCGATCGAGCACCACGTTGCGGATGTCATATTCGGTGAGCGTCTGCCGTACGGCGCGGATCAGCTCCGAGGTGGAGCATGCCGATCTTGACGGCATCAGCGCCGATGTCGTCAAGCACCGAGCGGATCTGTCCGACGACAAACTCCACCGGAACGGGGTGCACGCCCGTAACGCCTACGGTGTTCTCGTCCACGACGGCCACGATGGCCGACGTGCCGAAACAGCCGCAGGCCGAGAAGGTCTTCAGGTCGGCCTGAATGCCCGCGCCGCCGCTCGGGTCGCTTCCGGCGATGGTCAGGGCGCGTTTGTAGCTTTTCATTTCACGGTTCATATTTTCCATTTTTCCAGATTCCAGGCGCTTTCCCAGAACATCCACTCCATCCGGGTGCAGCGTACGAACAGGTCGGTCATCCGTTGGCGGATCTCCTCCGAGGCGGCTTCGGCCAGCTCGTCGCAGATTCCGACGGCGCGGGCCGTGGCTTCGGCGAAGGAGGCATCGCCGTAGGTCTCGATCCAGCGGCGGTAGGGATTCCTGTCGTCCTGCTGACGGGCAAGGATCTCCTCGCCGACCCGCTGGTAGACCACGAAGCAGGGGAGTACGGCCGCCGCCTCAACCTCGACAGGTGCCGTGGCCTGGCTTTCAGCACGGAGGTGTAGAGCAGGCACGCGGGGCTGATCTCGTCGGGCGAGGGGTGCTCGCCGCCGAGAAAGGAGGCGTGCAGCGCCCGTTCGACCTCGATGCCCTCCAGGGCGAAGTGCAGGAAGGCTTCGGTATGCTCCCTTGCGCATGAGGCGCGCGGCAATGTGTGCCAGCCGTCGGGCGTAACCGTCCAGATAGAGGGCGTCCTGCCGCAGGTAGTGGCGGAACCGCTCCTCGGAGAGGCTTCCCGCGGCGAGCGCCTCGACGAACGGATGTTCGGTGATGCGGCGGTAAACCGGCTCGGCGGCTTCCCACGCCCGATCGCTCCAGCGTCTCATCGCTGCAGGGGTTTCCAGGCCGTAACGGCAACGTAGTCGCCCTTGTCATATCCTTCGCAGGGCTGCTCCTCCACACGGTCGGAGTAGAGTGGATGGCCCGTGAGCGTCTGGGCGAACTCCAGATCGCGGAAGCCTGCCGCTTCGAGCAGCGCGACCTTCTCGGCCGTCGTGCGCCAGGCGGCCACGTCGACGAACTCGATCGGGTAGGGGTTCGGCGGGTAGCACCCCGCAAGCAGCGGGTGATCCCACGTCCCGACCGCTTTGGCCAGGTTGTAGAGGATACCGTAGGAACTCTCCTTCGGTACGTCGATCAGGATGATGCGCCCTCCGGCGGGCAGCGCGTCGCGTAGGCCTTGCGGACCACGCCCGCCAGGTCGCCGATATAACTCGGCGTGCCGTTGAAGAGCAGCGTGTCGTAGCGTTCATGCCCGAAGTCGGCCTCCTCGGCCGTGGCGATCGTAACGTGCATGCCCCGCTTGCGGGCGATTTCGGCCATGCCCGTCGAGGGCTCGATGCCGTCGGTGATGTCGATGCCGCGTTCCTTGCGGAGAATCATCTCGAAGAGGCCGCTGCCGCACCCTACGGAGAGTACCCGTCCGGCATCCTTCAGGGTCGAAGCGACCAGATTGACCTCCGAGTAGAGGACGTTGCGGTTTTCCAGAAACCAGGCATCGTAGGCCGATGCGTATTCGTCGAATCCTTTTCCCATAATGCGTAAGATTGTGGTTGTTTTGGTATTGTTCAGAAATCCGTGAGTTCCGTCTGCATGGTCTTCAGGTCGATCGTGAAGAGCCGCCCGTCGAGCATCTCGCCGAATCGGGCGAGTATCTTGAGCGCCTCCGAGGCTTCGAGGGCCCCTGACAACCGCCGGAACCGTCCCTACGACACCCTGCACCGTCTGTTCCCGGGCGCAGAGCGCCTCGCGGTCGGGGTAGAGCTCCGCGTAGCGCTTTGCGCGGCGGTGGTTGAAGACCGTAACCATCCCGCCGAAGGCGCCGATCGCCCCGTGGACCCACGGCTGCCGCACGCCACGCAGACGTCGTCGAGCAGGTAGCGTGTCGGAAAGTTGTCGCAGCAGTCGATCACCAGGTCATAGCCGGCGATGATCCGTCGGGCGTTTTCCGGGTGATCCCTTCAGCGTGGAGGTCGTAAAGCGTATGCGACGAGAGGGCGGCGAGCCGCTCGCGGGCCGCCTCGCACTTCGGCTGTCCGATCTGCCGCTCGGTGTAGAGCGTCTGCCGCTGGAGGTTGCTCTCGCTGACCGTGTCGGGATCGGCCAGCCCGATGCGCCCGACGCCCGCAGCGGCCAGCGCGGGCGCCACGGCCGAGCCGAGCCCTCCGAGCCCGACGAGGGAGCACGGCGCTGCACAGCAGCCGCTGCTGTCCCTCGGGGCCGATCTCCGGAAGGAGCATCTGCCGGGCGTAGCGTGCTTCGGGATTCATCGGTCGAAGATTTTGTCCCAGTCCTTCCAGACCACCTCGTAGCCTTCGCGGCGGATGTCGGCCTCGACCTCCGCGGGGTGCGCTCGTCGCTCACGGCGAACTGTTCGAGCGACTGCGGATAGACGCGGTAGCCGCCCGGGTCGGTCTTCGATCCGGCGCTCATCGACGTCACGCCCAGCGTGGCGATGTGGTTGCGGAAGCGGGCGCCTCGCGTGTCGAGAAGGAGATGTCGACGTCGTGGTCGAAGATGCGGAAGGCGAAGGTCAGCTGGGCCAGTTCGCGGTCGCTCATCACCACGTTGGGCTGGAAGTGCCCTTCCGAGGGGCGCATCCGCGGGAAGTTGACGCTGTAGCGCGTCTTCCAGTAGTGGCGGCGCAGGTATTGCAGGTGCAGGGCCATCATCGTGACGTCCGTGCGCCACTCCTCCAGCCCGATCAGCACGCCCATGCCGATCTTGTGCACTCCGGCTTGGCCCATGCGGTCGAAGCCGTTCACCCGCCACTCGAACTTCGACTTCATGCCCGCCGGGTGGTAGATGTTGTAGTTCTTGCGGTGGTTTGTAGGTCTCCTGGAAGCAGACCACGCCGTTCATGCCCGCATGCGTGAGGCGTCGTCGTAATCCTCGGCCGAGAGGGGCATCACCTCGATCGTCAGGTTGTTGAAATACGGACGGCAGATGTGCAGCGCCTGCTCGATGTAGTCGACGCCTGCGGCCCGCGGGTTCTCGCCCGTCACGAGCAGCAGGTTCTCGAACGGCCCCAGCTCGCGGATCGCCCGGCACTCCTCCTCGATCTGCTCGGGCGTGAGAATGACGCGCGGGATGGCGTTGTGGCGGTTGAACCCGCAGTAGACGCACGAATTGGTGCACGAGTTGGTGATGTACATCGGGATGTACATCGAGACGGTCTTTCCGAAGCGCTCCTGCGTATAGCGGCGGCTCAGTTGTGCCATCGGCTCCAGGTAGGGGGCCGCTGCGGAGACGAGCGCCATGAAGTCGTCGAGCGTCGGGTGCTCACGTCGACGAGCGCCCGCTCCACATCGGCGGCCGTCTTCGAGAGGGATCCGTGCGGTGGTCTCCTCCCAGTCGTATTTGGCTAATTCCTCCGAAAACATAACTTCTCCTGTTTAATCGAGGAACGACGTCAGCGGGCTGCTCGCCTCGGCGCAGCGGGCCGTGGCCCGAGCCCCGATTCATAGGCTTCGCGGCCCGCCTCGACGGCGCGGGCAAAGGCCCGGGCCATGCGCTCGGGGTCGCCCGCTACGGCAATGGCCGTATTGACCAGCACGGCGTCGGCACCGAGCTCCATGGCCGCCGCGGCGTGCGACGGCGCCCCGAGCCCGGCATCGACCACCACGGGACGTTGCTCTGCTCGATGATGATTTCGAGCATCTCGCGCGTCACAAGCCCCTTGTTGGTGCCGATCGGCGCCGCGAGCGGCATGACGGTGGCGGCACCGGCCTCCTCGAGGCGTTTTGCACAGCACGGGGTCGGCCTGGATGTAGGGCAGCACGACGAAGCCCATCTTCGCCAGCTGCTCCGTGGCGCGCAGCGTCTCGACCGGGTCGGGCAGCAGGTATTTGGGATCGGGGTGGATCTCCAGCTTGATGAAGTTTGTGCCGAAGGCCTGCGGGCGAGCTGAGCCGCCAGGATGGCCTCCTCGGCGTCGCGGACGCCCGAGGTGTTGGGCAGCAGCTGGATCTCCGGGCGGCGGACATGTGCGAGCATGTCGTCCTCGGGATTGCTCATGTCGATGCGTTTCATCGCCAGGGTAACCATCTCGGTTCCCGAGGCTGCAATGGCACGGGCCATGACGTCGTTCGAACTGAACTTGCCCGTTCCGACGAAAAGGCGCGAACGGAAGGTCCGTCCGCCGATGATCAAATCGTTCATGGTTTGTATTTTTTGAGGATATTCGTGATTTTTTTTCGTCTCTTCGGCGGGATTCTCTGCGTTGAGCAGCGCCCCCGAGAGGGCGATGCCCGCAATGCCGGTGGCCATCAGCGCATCGACATCCGCGGCCGTAATGCCTCCGATGGCCACCACGGAAGACGGATGCCCCGCTCGGCGCAGCGGGCGAGGATCTCCCGGTAGCCTTCGATCCCGAGAATGGGGCTCAACTTCTCCTTCGTGCGCGTAAAGCGGAAGGGGCCCAGCCCGATGTAGTCGGCGCCCTGGGCCGCGGCACGCCTGATATCCCCGAACGTGTTGGCCGTGGCGCCGATGATCTTTTGGGGGCCCAGCAGCGCGCGGGGCCTCGCGCGGCGGCATGTCGTTCTTGCCGAGGTGCACGCCGTCAGCACCGAGCCGGTGGACCAGTTCCACGCGGTCATCGAGCAGGAAGGTGGCGCCGCAGGCGCGGCACAGCCGTCCCACCTCGGCACCCGTGCGGAGAAACTCCTCCTCCGAAGCCTCCTTCATGCGGAGCTGCACCCAGCGGCAGCCTCCTTCAAGTACGGCACGCGTGCCCGATATTTCGTCGAACAGGTCGTTTCGGTGTGTGATGAACTGAAGCATATTGCGTTTACTCTTTGTTACGGTATTTGCGGATGGCCCCGAGCGTCGCGGACAGCGTTCCGGCGTCGGCAGCCTGCCAGATGCAGCCCATCAGGGCGGCCCCCCGAATCCGTATGCCCGGATGCGGGGCAGGTAATCGGGCCTTACGCCGCCGAGCGCCAGCACGCGGTCGTTCACGATGCCGTGCGCTGCGGCCTCCTGCAGCATTTCGCCCGTGAAGGGGCCGTATAGCCGGCCTTGGAGATGCTGTCGAAAATAGGGCTCAAAAGAGATAGTCGCACGCCGCGTGCTCCTTCAGTTCCGCCAGGCTGTGGCACGAACGGCTCACAAGACCCCGGAATCCTTGCGGTGTCGCAGGATGGCGCGCATTGAGTGTACGCCGCCCGCGCCGTACTCTGCGGCGAGGCCGAGGCAGTCCTGCAGCGTGATGCGCGGCATGACGGCCGGATCGAGGCGGTCGAGCAGCCGCCGCATCGCCGCCTCCGGAGCGTAGGGGCTTGCGCAGGTGCACACGGTCTATGCCTCCGTCGAGCAGCTCGCGGATCGTCTCTCGCCTCGCCGGCCCCGAAGTCGGGCCGGGTAATGACGACTAGGCGCATGGTCATCCGCCGCAGACGGCGCGTATGATCGTGATGCGGTCCTCTTCGTGAAGCGGGTAGCGGCCCACTCGCTGCGGGGTACGACGCGGTTGTTCACGGCGACGGCGACCCCTTCGGCCGGTACCGACATGCGCTGCAACAGCCCGGCGAGCGTCTCCCCGGCATCGGCCTCGACGGCCTGACGATTGACTGACAGTTTCATGGCTTTTCCGTAATTGCGAGAGGTGCGATCCGCTGCGGCCGGCATTACGGTCTATGAACAAGTCCTTTCGGCGGTACGGACCGCATCAAGTTCATAGGGTATGATCTCAGCCTTTGCACCGCGGCGGGGCAAGGCACCCTCTTGTATTCCGAGGGCAAATGTAATGAAAAAACGATCGGAAGTGCTTCCGATCGCAAGATTATTTGCCGCGGGATGCCGAACCGCTCTTCGGCGGCCCTCCGTTTCAGGGGCGGTTACCGTCCGCTGACCCGCAGGTAGCGGGGCCAGCGAGGTGCGGTAGGCGGCATATGCCGAGGTGAGGTTGTTGCGGCTCTGCGTATAGAGGGGTCTCGGCATCGAGCAGGTCGGTGAGCGGTGCGGTCCCGGCCTGGTAGAAGTTGCGGTTCTCGCGCAGGTTCTCCGTGGCGGACGTTACCGAACGGCGGGCCAGCTGAATCTGGGCGTAGGCCTCCTGCACGTCGCACCACGACTTCTCGATCTCGACGGCCAGCATCTCACGGGCCTGCAGCCGGTCGTTCTCGGCCTGCTCTTCACGGATGCGGGCCTTTTTCAGGGCATGCGCCCCTCCCCACCAGGCGGAGATCGGCACGGAGACCTGGGCGAAGACCATGCCGTCATCGACATCCTTGTCCGTTACGTTGTAGTAGAGATATCCGGCTCCGACACCTACCGTCGGCAGCAGCTTCCCGCGTTCCATGCGCTTCTGGTATAGCTGGGCCTCGACGTTTTTCTCCGCCAGCTGATACTCGGCCCGATGGTCGAGCGCCTCCTCCACCGGGATGTAATAGCGGTCCGGCGTTTCGGGATCGTCGAAGGAGAGCTGCGCGATGTCGAATCCCTTCCAATCGGCTCCGATATGTTGGGCCAGGAGAAGTTTCGATACCTTCAGCCCGTTTTCGACCTTCAGCCGGTTGGAGGCGACCTCCTGCTGACGCAACTCGACACGCAGCAGGTCGTTGGCCGTAACCAGTCCGGCCTTGACCGACAGTTCGACCTGCCGGTGGATCTCGTTGAGCTGCCGCTCGACGGCATCAAGGGTCGAGAGGTTCTCCTTGAGCGAAACGATCTGCCAATAGTAGGTGTCGGTCTGTTCGCGGATTTCGCCTTCGCTCTTTGCAGCTGCAGCCGGCTGACCTCTTCGCCCAGCCGGGCCAGACGGTTTCCCGTGACGATCTTCAGTCCGGCGAAGAGCGGCTGCACGGCCGTTACGCTGCCGAACAGGCCGCGCTTGGCCATCGATATGGGCAGATTCATCGATCCCCAGCTGGGGAATCGCCACGCCGAAGTCGGCCTGTACCAGCCCGTGCTGGGCCTGGAACGCTCCGCCCGATGCGTTGATCTGCGGAAAGTAGTTTGTAAAGGCTTCCTGGCGGGTCTGGCGGGCAGCCTCCAGCTCGTAGCGGCTGTCGCGCAGGGTCCGGTTGTGTTCAACGGCGGCCGCACGGCACGCTTCGAGGGTCAGGCCCTGGGCTCCGGCCGGCAGCGCGGGGAGCAGCCCCGCAAACAGAATCAGCGATATGAAGGAAGTTTTCATTACTTGTAGATTTTGGAGTAGAGAACCGGGAGAATCGTTACCACGAGGATCAGCGAGCCGATGCCTCCGGCGAAGATCGTCACGCCGACCGGGCCCAGAAGGTGCTGCCGCCGAACATCATCGGCACGACACCCACGGCGGTCGTGGCCGTCGTCAGGAAAGATGGGCACCATGCGTCGCTTGCCGGCGTCGTAGGCGGCCAGACGGGCCGACCAGTGGCAGGTTTTGCGCTTGTCTTCGGCGTGCTGGTACATGAGGATGACGTTGCGTACGATCATGCCCAACAGCGTAATGAATCCGAGCACGGAGGTCAGGCCGATCGTGAAGTCCGCGATCCACAATCCGATCATCGCACCGAACAGGCAGAGCGACATGGCGGCCATGATGACGAGCGAGATGCCGAACTTGCGGAAGTTTACGAGAATGAAGAAGAAGATGATGACCAGCGAGATGCTCAGCCCGTAGATGATGGGCGGAAGAGGGTCTCCTCGTCGAACTCGCGGGCGCCGCCCACCTCGGGGTTACCCCGGCGGGGATATCAGTCCGCTGTCGATCACCTGGCGGATCCGCGAGGTCATCTGTGCGGCATTCACGCCGCGCTGCAGGTCGGCCGTGACGGTGATGCAGCGCATGCCGTTGCGGTGCACGATCTTCGTCTCGCTCAGCCAGCGGGGTTCGACCGAGGCGATCTGCCGCAAAGGGAACGTGACGCCCGGTACGAGCGACGATACGTAGGTGTCGCCCACGTCGGAGAGCGAGCGGCTGCCCGCCGTTTCGTCATTCTTCAGCACGACGGGCATCCGGTAGTCGCCTTCCCAGACGCTTCCCCACGGAGAGGTCCCCGGCAGCCAGCGTGAGGTTGGCGGCCGTCAGCGTGCGCGTAACGCCCAGCTGCGATGCCGTCACGGGATCGAGCGACACCTCGGCGATGACGCGCGGGTCTTCGTAGTCGGAGTGGATCCACTGCAGGCCCGGAATCTCCCGCATGCGGGCCATTAGCCGGTCGGCGGCCACATGCAGCGAGTCGAGGTCGTCGCCGTAGAAGCGGAACTCCAACGAGGGGACATTCTGATAGTCGAGCTGCTTGAACTTGACATAGGCTTCGGGGAAGCGGTCGGCCCACGCGTCGGCATAGTCGTCGAGAATGGCCTCGGTGGCCTCGACCGAAGCGGTGTTGACGATGAACTGTGCGTAGTTCTTGCCGGCGATCTGCGGGGCGTAGCTCATCTGGAAGCGGGGCGATGCACACCCGACGAACGAGGTTACGGACTTTACGCGTCTGTCGGCCTGCAGCACCCGGTAGAGCGAGTCGGCGACATCGGCCGTCCGTTCGAGCGGCACATCGGGACGCAGGTAGATCTCGACGGCAAACTGGTCGCGGTCGGCGAAGGGCACCATGCGGAACTTGAGCAGCGGAACGATTGCCAGGGCGATGACCACCGAAGCGATTCCCATCGAGATGGTGAGCCATCCGTGGCGGAAGGTCCAGGCCAGCACGCGCCGGTAGAGGTTCTGCACGCGGTCGGTCAGCGATACCCCTCCCTGCGGGACTGCACGACGGGGATGATGAGCACCTCCAGAAAGGGAATCACCAGCACGGCGAGCAGCAGCGAGACCATCAGGTTGATCGTAATCGTCCAGGGGAAGAAGTTCAGGAAGTCGCGGAATATGCCCGACATGGTGAAGAGCAGCGGGTAGAAGATCATGCAGATGCAGACGGTGGCCAGCAGCAGCGACGGGAAGAACTCACGGGCGCTCTCGACGGCGGCGTACCAGCGGGAATGGCCGCGTCCGAGGTAGTCGAGATAGCCGTCGATGACGACGATCGAGTTGTCGACGATCATGCCGAGCACGACGATCAGTGCGGCGAGCGTAACCGTATTGAGCGGGATGCCGCAGAGATACATCACTCCGACCGATATGAAGGTCGAAAGCGGAATGGTGATGGCCGCCACGAGCGCCGAACGAAGGGGGAAGAGGATCATCATCACGGCGATGATGATGGCCATCGAGACGAACAGGTCCCGCAGGAACGAATGTACGGAGTCGCCCACGACCTTGGCCTGGTCGGCGATCCGCTGCACGCTGACATCCCCGGGGAGGACCTCTTCGATGAAGCGGTGCAGCACCTTGTCGACCTCTTCGCCGTATTCGACGATATTGTTTCCGGCCTGCATCTCCATCGAGAGCAGCACGCAGCGGTGTCCGTTGTTGCGGATGTAGCTGTCCGGATCATCGTACTCGCGCACGACGCGGGCCACGTCCCTTACCCGCAGCACATGCCCGTCGGGATCCGACCAGATGATCTGATCGGCCACCTCGCGTTCGCCGGCCAGCGACGGCGCGATATGGATCGGCGTTTCGGTCCGGTCATTGCTGATCGTTCCGCCCGTCGGGGTGAGCCCTGTGCAGCCAGGGCTGCGGAGATGACCTTTTCGCCGATGCCGTAGGCGGCGAGCCGTTCACGGTCGACATAGACCGAGATCTGCTCCTGCTGCACGCCGTAGGGACGGGAGGTTCGAAACCGACTCGATGCGGCGCAGGCGGTCGCTCGAGTCGTCCATGTACTCCTTGAGTTCGCGGTAGGAGCGCGTATCGGACTCAAGCGTGATGAGCAGGGCCGACGTATCCCCGAAATCGTCGTTGGCCACCAGGGCTGCGACGCCTGCGGGCAGCTGCGCCTTGAAGGAGACGAGCCCGTGCTTGATCTTCGACCAGACCTCGTCCTTGTTGTTGACATTGTCGTTGAGTTCGACCATGACGTAACACATGCCGTTCTGGGAGGTGGAGGTGGTCTTGCGGCGCTTGACCTCCTTGTAGGTCATCAGGAACTGCTCGAGCGGTTTGGCCAACTGCTCCTCGACCTCCTCGGTCGTGGCTCCGGGATAGAGGCCCACGACCACCCCCTGACGGATGGTGTATTCGGGGAACTCCTGTTTGGGAATGTGCACGAGCGCGTAGATGCCGAATACGAACAGGCATCCGATGATCAGAAAGGTGATGCGGAAATTCCGCATGGCCCAGGCTATGATGTTGTTCGAGGCATTCATGGCAGCGAGACTTTGGAACCCTGACCGATTTTCTGCATGCCGTCCACGACGATCCGGTCTCCGGCGCGGAGACCCTCCTCGATCACGACACCGTTCTCGACGAAACGTCCCGTTCGGACCTCGGCCCGCACGACCGAATCGCCCTCGACCCGCCAGACGAAACGGCTGCCGTCTCCGGCCTGCCGGATTGCGCGGGCGGGGGATGGCCAGCTCCTCGACGGCCTCGGCCGGAACGACACTTACCCGACAAACCATGCCGGGAAGGAGCGTTCCCCGGTCGTTCGGCAGTGTGGCGCGGACATCATAGGTATGGGCCGAGGATTGGCCACGGCCCCTTTTTCGAGGCGTCCGGCCGTGAGCAGCGTATCATCCAGGGCAGGCACCCGGATGCTGGTCCGACTGTCCGCGCCCATGGCGGCGATCTCCTGCTCGGGCACCGAGAAGCGCACCTTGACGCTCCCGATCCGCAGCAGCGTCATCACCGGAACGCCCGGCAGGGCGGTTTCACCGACCGACATGCGCCTCTTGCCGACCACTCCGGAGAAGGGGGCGTAGAGCTTGCAGTCGTTGAGGTTCTTTTTCAGCTATTGCACAGGCGGATTCGGCCTGCCGGAGCCGGTCTGTGCCTCGATCCACTGGATCTCGGGCAGGCTGTTCGCGTCATGGAGCTGACGAAGCCGCTCCAGAGCGTCGCGCGCGCCTGAAGCAGGGTGGCCTCGGCCGCTTCGGCCGCCTGTCGGGCCGACGTCGGATCGAGTTCGGCCAGCAGATCACCCCGGCGAACCCGCATGCCCTCCTCGGCGGAGATCCGGGTGAGGGTTCCCGCTACGGGGAAACTCAACGATGCGGCATCCTCCTCCTCGATGACACCTACGTAAAATCCGGCATTGATATCTTCGCGGGGCTCCACGACGAGCGTCCCGACCCGCAGGGGTTCCGTTGTCGCAGGATCTTTTGACGGGGCGCATCCTGCGGCCAGGAGCAGCACGGCTCCATAAACTGCACGTTTCATAACAGATTCTCTTGGTTTTCGGTGCAAAGGAAGCCGTTTCGGGCGCCAGAGGAAAGATCGCATTGTCGTTGGAGTTTGTCAAAAGGTTTGATTTCGTACTTTTTGGCTAAAATGAAAGGATAAATTCCTATATTTGTCGTATAAATACAAGGGAAAATGGAGGAAAAGGATATTTTGAGTCTGTCGTTGGCCTCCCCTGCTGAAGATCTATCCGCTGCAGGAGGGGGACCTCGGTTACAACGGATGCGTCATGGGCTATCGGGAGGTGATGGAGTCGGAGCCGGCACTGGATCTCTTCCATTTTCCGACCCGTATCGACGCTTTCGGAATCATATTGTGCTCGAAGGGGTCGGTGACGGTAACCTCCGACCTGAAGCGTTGCGTGATCGATCCCCGGACCATGTTCGTCTTCATGCCCGGAACGATCGTTCAGGTGGAGTCCCGGGTGGATACGGCGGCCCATTTCATTTTGTGCGAGGAGGATTTCATCAACCGGATCCATATCGACCTGAAACAGATGCTGCATCTCTTCATGGCGGTGCGCGAGAATCCGTGTCTGGCGTTGAACGATGCGGAGTGGGGGGGAGATAACGCGTGCCATCGGGGAGATCTTCATCGAGGGGCGCAACCGACGCAGCGATGCGCTCTCCCTGGAGATCATGCAGACACTTTTCCGGGCTCTGGCCTACCGGCTTTGCCGGGTCATCGACGATCAGATCGGCAAACGGTCCGTCGAAGAGCGAGAGAGCTCTTCGCGGGATCGCAGCGCACTTTATTTCAACGCGTTTATCGAAACGTTGTCGAAAAACTACATGCAGGAGCGTTCGGTCGGGTTCTATGCCGAACAGCTGCACCTGACTCCCAAGTATCTGACGACTCTGCTGCGCACGAGCACCGGCCGCACGGCCTCGGAGTGGATCGACGAGTATGTGATTCTCGAGGCGAAGAACCTGCTGAAATATTCGGCGATGAATATCCAGGAGATCGCCTATTATCTGAATTTTCCGAATCAGTCGTTTTTCGGCCGCTACTTCAAACAGCATACCGGCGTAACCCCTCGGCCTATCGGACCAGCAAATAGCGTCGGTCCGGGTCGCATGCCGGGCCGATAACGGATCCGTTTGTGCCCGTACGGTCATGTTGCCGGCCGATCCCGTGCGGCGACAGTGCGGCACCGTCGATGGCGCTCACCGGCGGCGGAGGTTTCGCGATTCGGTAAAACGGGTATGAACTTCCGGATTTTCGGTATCTGCGCGAGCAGGTGATCCGCTACCTTTGCAACGTGTAAATCTGAAATCCGTCTATCCATGACAAACCGCATGATCACTTTCGTGTGCCTGCTGCTGGGCCTGACGCTCTCGGATGGCGGCATGGCGCAGACCCAACCGTCGAATCCTTCAAATACAATCACCATGGAAAAGAAACTCATTGGAAATACGCTGGCACTCTACCCCATGCCGCTGACGGTCGTCGGAGCAGAGGTCGACGGCCGCGTCAACTGGCTCGTCGTGGCGCACGTCGGGATTATCGGCCACGACCGGATTCTGGTCAGCATGAGCCAGAGCCACTACACTAACCAAGGAATCAAGGCATCCCGAAAGCTGTCGGTCAATCTCGTCAGCCGCGAGATGCTTCCCGAAGCCGACTATGTGGGAAGCGTGAGCGGCGCCCGCGTGGACAAGTCGCAGGCCTTCGCCTGGCATCGGGGCGCGAACGGCACACCGGTAATCGACCGCTCGCCGCTGACGATGGAGTGCGACGTCGTGGATATTTACGAGACGGAGGGCTTCGACAACTTCATCTGCTCGATTGCGGCGACCTACGCTTCGCCGGAGGTGCTTGACGACCGCGGCCGGATCGACTACGCGCGGCTGAAGCCCGTACTGTTCGAGTTCCCGACCTACTCCCTATCTCTCGACGGGCGAGGTGATCGGCCGCTGTCTGCGGCTCGACAGCGAACCGTCGATGTGCGCCAAGGAGCCGATGGCCGGGGACGGCATCGTACGCCTTTCGAAGATCGAGGTCCGGCCGGGTATCTCGACGAGTATATGGCGTTTGCTGCCGAAGTGGGCGAAATCTCGCTGCGTACCGAGCCAGGCGTGCTGACGATGTATGCCGTGGCCGAGCGGGAGAATCCGTGCCGGATCACCATCCTCGAGACCTATGCAAGCCGCGCAGCTTACGAAAGGCATATCGCTTCGGCGCATTTTCAGAAGTACAAGCAGGGGACGCTCCACATGGTCCGGTCGCTCGAAATGGTGGACCAGACGCCGCTCAACCCGGCCAACTGCCTCCGCAACTTTATCCGATAAGGGTTCGCGGAGTTCAAGACAGATCAATAAAAAATGAAGCGGTCTCGTGCCGCTTCATTTTGTTTTTGCCTTATCGGGCTTTTCGCCTCACTGGCCCTCACTTTTTTTCACCCTCCCTGGGGTTGTCTGTGATCCCCGTGGGGCTCGAACCCACGACCCCAACATTAAAAGTGTTGTGCTCTACCAGCTGAGCTAGGAGATCGTTTCCGATGGTTGCGGATTTCCGCACCGGTCGCCCGATCCGGCAAATCCCGGGTGCGGCCCGGACCTTCCTGCAGCGCCCTTTTTCCGTATTCCGGCCGTCCTGCTGCGGGCGGCCCCCCCGATTGGAAAACAGGCCCGTTTTGGTGGTGCAAATGTAGAGATAATTTTTTGTTTTACCAAAATAAAACGATATTTTTGTAGTCGACAAACCGAATTTTACAGTTTCTTAAAAATAGAGATATCTATGTGTAGAGCGCTAATTATCGGTGCCGGAGGCGTCGGAACCGTGGTGACCCAGAAGATCGCTGCCAATCCCCGTCTTCACGGATGTGATGCTTGCCAGCCGTACGAAGTCCAAATGCGATGCCGTGGCGGCCGCCATCGGCGGCAACGGGTGAAGACCGCCGAGGTCGATGCCGACAATGTCGCCCAGTTGTGCGAACTTTTCCGGGCCTTCAAGCCCGATATCGTGGTCAATGTCGCCTTGCCCTATCAGGACCTGACGATCATGGACGCCTGCCTGAATGCGGCTGCAACTACCTCGATACGGCCAACTACGAGCCCCGCGACGAAGCCCACTTCGAATATTCGTGGCAGTGGGCCTATCAGGACCGTTTCAAGGCCGCGGGCCTCACGGCGATCCTCGGCTGCGGCTTCGATCCGGGCGTTACGGCCATCTTCACGGCCTACGCCGCCAAGCACCACTTCGACGAGATCCACTATCTCGATATCGTGGACTGCAATGCCGGTAATCATGGCATGGCCTTTCGCCACGAACTTCAACCCCGAGATCAACATCCGCGAGGTAACCCAGAAAGGCCGCTACTACGAGGACGGCGAGTGGGTCGTAACCGAGCCGCACGAGATTCACCGTCCGCTCAACTATCCCGGCAATCGGCGAGCGCGAATCCTACCTTATCTATCACGAGGAGCTCGAATCGCTCGTGAAACACTATCCCTCCATCCGCCGGGCCCGTTTCTGGATGACTTTCGGACAGGAGTACCTGACGCACCTGCGTGTCATCCAGAATATCGGCATGGCGCGTATCGACCCGATCCTCTACAACGGGTGGAGATCGTGCCGATCCAGTTCCTGAAGGCCGTGCTGCCCGGATCCGAAGTCGCTGGGTGCGAACTACCACGGCCAGACCTCGATCGGCTGCCGGATCAAGGGCGTGAAGGACGGCAAGGAGCGCACCTACTACATCTATAACAACTGTGACCACGAGCAGGCCTACAAGGAGACCGGTACGCAGGCCGTGTCGTTCACGACGGGTGTTCCGGCAGCGCTGGGCGCTTCGATGTGGGCCAAGGGGCTGTGGCGCGGCGCCGGCGTCTACAACGTCGAGGAGTTCGACCCGGATCCGTTCCTTGCCGAACTCGGGGAGCAGGGGCTTCCCTGGCACGAGCTGTTCGATGTCGATATCGAAGTGTGATCCCATACCGGGCGGAAACCGGTGCCGAGGCATGGGCGGGTGATTCCGTCCATGCCTTGTTTTGTGAAAGGACGACCGTTCAGATGCCTTTTTATGTGAGACGAGAAATGACCGGAGTGCTGCCAAATCGGACACAATTTTCGGAAAATATGTTTTTTATCCACAAAATGTGCGGGATATGGCTTGTTTTTATTATCTTTGTTGTTGGCGAACGGAAAAGATTAACCCAATACTTTAATTATTATGATGAAGCGAATCGGATGTATTGCAGGTGCGTTGTTGATGATCGCAACGCCCTATGTGGGTCATGCAGCCAATGAGAACGACCGCAAGGACAGTCGTTACTGGTATCTGCAGGTTCAGGCCGGTGCAGCCTACACGCTCGGTGAGGCGAAGCTTCGGCGATCTGGTATCTCCCGCCGCAGCCATTTCGGCCGGATATCACTTCTCGCCCGTTTGGGGCCTGCGCGCTTCGGCTTCAGCGGCTGGGAGGGCCACGGTGCCTGGGTATCGCCCTTCTCGCCGTATGGATACAACTTCCTGCAGGGGCAATGTCGAGGCTACGATCGATCTGGCCAACCTCTTCGGCCGCTACAATCCCACGCGTACGGTGAATCCCTACTTCTTCGCGGGTGTCGGCCTGAACTACGCCTTCAACAACGATGAGGCCGTAGCCATCAACGATGCCGGATACAAGCTCGACAACCTCTGGACCGACAGCAAGGCCTTTGCCGTGGGCCGTTTCGGTCTCGGCGTCAATTTCCGCGTTTCGAAGCGCGTGCAGCTGGGTCTTGAGGTGAACGCCAACGTCCTTTCGGACAAGTTCAACTCGAAGAAGGCCGAGAACGTGGACTGGCATTTCAACGCCCTGGCCGGCGTAACCGTACGTCTGGGCAAGTGCCGCAAGGCTGCTGCTCTCCTGCCGTGGCTCCCGCTCCGGCGCCTGCTCCCGCACCGGCTCCGGAACCCGAACCGCAGCCCGTTGTCGAGAAGCCGGCACCGGCTCCCGCACCGGCTCCCGTCGAGAAGGTGCAGCCGCTGCAGGAGAACATCTTCTTCCAGATCGGCAAGACCGTCATTACGGATGAGGAGCAGGCAAAGATCGACAATCTGGTCAAGTATCTGAACAAGAACAAGAAGGCTACGGTCAGCATCACCGGTTACGCCGACTCGGCAACGGGTACTTCGAGCCGCAACCTCCAGCTTTCGAAGATGCGTGCCGAGGGTGTATCGGCAGCCCTGCAGAAGGCCGGCATCTCGTCCGACCGGATCCATATCGACTACAAGGGGCGACAAGGTTCAGCCCTTCGCCAAGGTCGAGGAGAACCGCGTCAGCGTCTGCATCGCAGAGTAGTTCTGCTGTCTGAACATCTGGCGGCGGCAACGGATTCCCGTTGCCGCCGCTTCTTTGTACCGGGATGCGGCCGGGCCCCGTGGTATTCCGGCTGCGACGCTGATCGTTCCGGCACGTTTTGCGGGCCGTGTGAAGTGTGCCCCCTGCATGCGGTTCGGCATCGAGGGCAGCCGGAAGAAAGCGGGTAGGTATAAATACTTATTTTACTGAAAATCATCACCGGGATGCCGTGCCATGACCGGGATTTTGTTATTTTTGCACTTGTTTTTGATACGGAACTCTTCTGATGATTGACTTTCTGAAAGTGCCTTCTCCGTGCTACCTGCTCGACGAGGAGCTGCTGGACCGGAATCTGGCGACCATCGATCGTGTGCGCACCGAATCGGGTGCCGAGATTATCGTTGCCCTGAAGGCTTGCGCCATGTGGCGGATCTTTCCCATCCTGGCCCGCCATTCGGACGGAGCCACGGCCAGCTCGGCCGCCGAAGCCCGCCTCGTCTTCGAGGAATACGGCCGTCCGGCCCATACTTATGCGCCGGTCTACACCGAACGCGACATCGACGAAATCCTGCGTTACAGCGACCATATTACCTTCAACTCCCTCTCGCAGTTCGATCGTTTCCGGGCAGCGCGCCCTGATCAACGGCCTTTCGTGCGGGCTGCGCATCAATCCGCAGTATTCGCCCGTCGAGACGGATCTCTACAACCCGTGTGTCCCCGGGTCGCGACTCGGCGTAACGGCCGAGGAGCTCGCGGCGCACGGGGGCTTCCCGAGGGGATCGAAGGGCTTCACTTCCACGTGCTGTGCGAATCGCGCCCCGAGCACCTGCGGCTGGCGCTGGAGGCCGTGGGCGGCATTTCGGGGAGTATCTGGATCGTATCCAGTGGCTCAACATGGGCGGCGGCCATCTGATGACCCACGCCGACTACGACTGCGACGCGCTGATTGCGCTGCTGCGGGAGTTCCGTGCGCGCCATCCGCATCTGCGGCTCATCCTCGAACCGGGCAGCGCCTTCACCTGGCGTACGGGTTATCTGGTCTCGACCGTCGAGGATATCGTCGAGAACGGCGGGGTGCACCGCGATGCTCGACGTGTCGTTCGCCTGCCACATGCCCGACTGTCTCGAAATGCCCTACAAACCCGCAATCCTCGGGGCTCACGAGCCCGCCGAAGGGAGGCTCGCTGGCGCATGGGCGGCACGAGCTGCCTGGCGGGAGACTACTACGGCGACTGGGCCTTCGACCGCGAGCTGAAGGTGGGGCGAGCGCGTTGTCTTCGAGGACATGATCCACTACACGATGGTCAAGACCACGATGTTCAACGGCGTACACCATCCTGCGATTGCCGTCGCCCATCGTGACGGACGGATCGAGATTGTCCGCGAATTCGGCTACGAGGATTTCAAGACCGGATGTCCTGACCGGCCTGCAGACAAAACAAACAAGAAACCAAAAGATAGATGGAAAATTTTACACCTACCGCCTTACACGCTCGAATGTGTCGCCACGGGGCGTGAGTTCGAAGATACGGGCTGGCTGCTGGCCGACCCGCAGTGCAAGGAGCCGTCGCTGATCCGCGCACGGTATGCCAAGAAGCAGATCGAGGTGAAGCCTGCCGAGTGGGGTCTCTACCGCTTTGCGGACTGGCTTCCCGTACGCCGGATGCTCAAGGGCTCCTCGGCTCCCGTTACCTACCGGAGCCGGGGCCTTGCCAAACACCTCGGACTGGAGAACCTCTGGATCACCTTCAACGGCTACTATCCCGGCCATCGGGGCCACGATGACCACCTGTTCGTTCAAGGAGACCGAAGCCTATTCGGTGTGCGCCCGGGCTGCGGCCGACGAGGAAGCGGGTGCTGGTGGTCGCTTCGGCCGGAAACACGGCGCGGGCCTTCGCCAAGGTCTGCTCGGACAACGGCATCAAACTGCTGCTGTCGGTGCCCTATGACAATATCGAGGCCCTGTGGTTCGAGCAGCCGCTCGATCCCCTGCGTCAAGCTGATCTGCTGCGCTTCGGGTGGCGACTATTTCGATGCCATCTATTTGAGCGACCTCGCGCTCAAGGGGCCGGGTTTCTATGCCGAAGGCGGAGCGAAGAACATCGCGCGCCGCGACGGCATGGCCTGCACGGTGCTGTCGGCCGTAACGACCATCGGCCGCATTCCGGACTACTATTTCCAGGCCGTGGGCAGCGGTACGGGCGCCATTGCGGCCTGGGAGGCCAACCAGCGTCTGATCGCCGACGGCCGCTTCGGTCAGAATACGATGAAGCTGATGGTCTCGCAGAACGCTCCGTTCGTCCCGATGTACGACGCCTGGCAGGCCGGTTCACGGGCGATGCTTCCCTACGACGAGGACAAGGCGCGCCGCAATGCGGAGATCATTGACGCCAAGGTGCTTTCGAACCGTCATCCGCCCTATGCGCTTGCCGGGGGGTCTCTACGACGCGTTGAAGGCGACGGGCGGCGACGTCTTCGTGGCCACGAACGCCATGGCCCGCAAGGCCCGCAAGCTGTTCAAGGAGGAGCTCGAAGGGGTCGACATCTATTCGGCGGCAGGTATCGCCACGGCGTCGCTCATCAATGCCGTAGCTGCCGGAAAGGTGGAGAAGGGCGCCACGATCATGCTCAATATCACCGGCGGAGCGAGGAGCACTTCAAAGCAGGGACAAGGAGCTCTGGTATCCTGAAGCCCAGTCTGATCTTCCCCTCGCTCGATCCCGATGCCGACGAGGTCATATCGAAGGTCGAGGCACTTTTTTTAATCGATAAAATCCCGCTTTTTTATCTTTGCGGCGGTTCGTACCGGGGCGAAGCAGCCGGACCCCGCGGACCGCCGATTTTTTATGGTTTAACCCGAATTTTAACACCATGGAACACATCCAGATGAAGCCGCACTCCGCGGCGGTGCGCTGGCGGCGTTGGAATCGCAGGGGCTGGTCGGTCTTTGCGAGTCGGCACCGCAGCGTATCGATCGGAGTCCTCGCTGTGGGGATGTCGATCCTGATGCTTACGACTCAGGAGGCATCGGCGCAACAGGCCGATACGACCGCCGTCCGCAAAGACCTGCGGATCCGGGAGGTCGGTGTCGCGGGAGCCAGACGACACCCGCGCGCAATGCCCAGTCGCATACTCCGCTTTTCGACCGGAAGGCCCAGGCCTGCGGCGCCTGTTCAGACGCTGGAATCGCCCTGCGCCTCACGCCCTCGGTCGATATCCGCGAACGCGGAGGGAGGGGAGCACAGGCCGACATCTCCGTAAAGGGAGGTTCATTTTGACCAGACGATGGTCCTTCTCAACGGTATTGACTTTACGGATGCCCGCACGGGACACCAGTCCCACGCGCTGCCGGTGGATCTCGATTGCGTTTCGGCCGTCGGAACTCATCGACGGCGTTCCGGGCGTGGGGGCCTACGCCGGGCGGTGAACATCCGCACGACACCCCTTCGCCCGAATTACGTGCGCTTCGAGGGGTCGGGCGGCCAGTACGGCTATGCCTATGGAATCTTTCGGGCGCCGTGTGAAGCCGCTGACGGTGTTCGGGGCCGCCTCCTACCGGCGCAGCGACGGTTACCGCCACAACACCGACTTCACGAACTGGAACACCTTCGTGCGGGCGACCTGCGACGGCCGCGCGGGCCGGTTATTTCGACTTCCAGGCCGGATACCAGACCGCGATTTCGGCTCCAACGGTTTCTATGCCGCCTACAATCCCGACCAGTGGGAGCATACGGCGACGGGACTTGCTGTCGCTCCGGTGGCTGAAGAATGTCGGACGATTCGCCCTGGGCGCCTCGGTCAGCTATCGCAAGAATTTCGACCGCTATGACTGGAAGCGCGGGCACGGCGCTGAACCGCCACAACACGGACAATGTCGGAGCGAAGCCTCTGGGCCGACTGCGACTGGGCGGCGGGGCACGACCACCCTCGGCGGCGACTATGCGCCTCAACCACATTTACAGCACGAACCTCGGGGGTGACAAGCTCTACCGGTTCCCGAGGGACATTACACCCGTGCCAAGGCGCGCCATACGGGCAACGTGTGACTGCGGCACGCCAAGCGGTGGCGGCATTTCGACGCGGCGGCGTCGGCGGGCGTGAGCTCACGCCCTACGGCACTTCGGCCCTGTGGAGCCTTCGGCGGGCTATGCCCCGTGGCCGGGCTGCGCCTCGAAGCCGGGGCGTGGCAGTCGATGCGCCTGCCGACCTTCACGGATCTCTATTACAGCTCCCCGGCACAGATCAACAACCTCGATCTTACGCCGGAACACGCAGTCACATACCGACTTCTGGTGTGGATTACCTCAAGCGGAGCTGGAACCTTTCGGCGCAAGCCTATTACCGCCCGGGCGCGACATCATCGACTGGGTCTGGCGCGAGGACATGGGCAGCAAGTGGCATTCCGAACAGACGAGCAGCCTCGATACCTTCGGGATCGAACTCGCGGGCGGCTATATGCCGGTTTGACGGAAGGCTTCCTGCGTCGCGTGACGCTCTCCTACGGATACATCACCAACGACCGAACGCCGACATCATCGCCCGGAGCGCCATGGACTTCATGCGCCACAAGGCGGCATTGGCCGTGGAGGTGCATTTCCTGCGGCGGATGTCGCTTGCGCTGACCGGATCGGTCTACGACCGCAACGGCAGCTATACGCATTACCCCGAACCGGGCAACGCCTCCTTAACGAAGAACGCGACTACGAGCCCTATTTCCTGCTCGACGGCCGTCTGTCGTGGGGAAAAGGCGTCTGCCGGCTCTATGTCGCTGCCACGAACATCACCGATACCCGTTACTGCGATTTGGGCGGCATTCCGCTGCCGGGCATCTGGTGCACGGGCGGGGTGACGCTGACCATCGGCAAATAACCTTCCGGGATGGAGGGACCGGGGCGCGACCGCCCCGGATTTCGGTTCCGGCTGCAGGATGCTGGCCCGGTGCATTTGTGCACCGGCCCTTTCTGTTTTTGCAAAACCGCCTGTTTTGTTACGGTTTTTTCCGGATTTCTCCCGATTATTATTTATCTTTGAAGTATAAGAATTTAAATGCGACGATCCTATGTCCCAAACGAATCATTGAATGCGTTCCCAATTTCAGCGAGGGGCGCGATAAGGCCGTGATCCGGCAAATCACCGCGGCCATCGAGGCCTCGGGGGCGTCAAACTGCTCGACGTGGACCCGGGCGAGGCGACCAACCGGACGGTCGTGACGTTCGTCGGCGATCCCGAATCGGTTGTCGGAGCGGCCTTTTGCCGGGGTGAAGCGGGCCGCGGAGCTGATCGACATGCGCCGCCACAAAGGGCGCATCCCCGCATGGGGGCCACCGACGTGCTGCCGCTGATACCGATTGCGGGCGTCACGCTTGCGGAGTGCGCCGAACTGGCGCGCGCGCTGGCCGGCGTAACGCCGACGAACTGCGCATCCCGACCTATTGCTACGAGGCTGCGGCCTTTGCGCCCGAACGGAAAAACCTCGCCGTGTGCCGCGCCGGGGAGTACGAGGCCCTGCCGAAAACTGGCGCACACGGCATCCGGCGCCCGATTTCGGGGCGCGGCCCTCGACGAAACTGCCCGCACGGGAGCCACGACCGTCGGGGCGCGCGACTTCCTGATTGCCGTGAATTTCAACCTGAACTGTACTTCGACGCGACGCGCTAACGCCATTGCATTCGACGTTCGCGAGAAGGGGCGCCCGTCCGCGAGGGCAACCCGATCACGGGGCGGATCGTGAAGGACGCCGAGGGAAATCCCGTCATGCGTCCCGGCACGCTTCCCGCCACGAAGGCCATCGGCTGGTATATCGAGGAGTACGGCGTTGCACAGGTGTCGATGAACATCACCGATATCGCCGTAACGCCGCTACATGTCGCTTTCGACGAGGTGTGCCGCAAGGCCGATGCCCGGGGCGTGCGCGTCACGGGCACGGAAATCGTGGGCCTGGTTCCGAAACGGGCTTTGGTCGAAGCCGGCAAATACTTCCTCCGCAAGCAGCGGCGTTCGGCGGGCATCGCCGAGGAGGAGATCGTCCGACATTGCCGTCAAGTCGATGGGGCTCGACGATCTGAAGCCGTTCCATCCCGAAGAGAAGGTGATCGAATATCTGCTTGAAGCGGAGGATAAGAAGAAACGCCTGATCGACATGACCTGCAAGGGCTTTGCCGAGGAAACGGCAAGCGAATCGCCGGCTCCGGGCGGCGGTTCCATCGCGGCCTATATGGGCGCGCTGGGCGCGGCCCTCCGGCACGATGGTGGCGAACCTCTCGTCGCACAAGGCGGGGTGGGACGACCGCTGGGAGGAGTTTTCCGACTGGGCCGAAAAGGGGCAACGGTGATGCCGAACTGCTGCATCTCGTGGACCGGACACGGCGGTTCAACCGCATCATGGCGGTCTTTGCCATGCCGAAAATCGACCGACGAGGAGAAGGCGGCCCGCAGTGCGGCGCGTTGCAGGAGGCGACGCTCTACGCGACGGATGCCGCTGCGCACGATGCGGGCGGCGCTGGCGGTCTTCCCGATTGTGCGGGCGATGGCCGAAGGGAAATCCCAATTCGGTGTCGGATGCCGGAGTCGGGGCGCTGGCGGCGCGGAGGCGGTCTTCGGGGCGCGGCTGAACGTACGGATCAACGCCGGGGCTGAAGGACCGTGCGAAGGCCGACGTACGAAGCCGGCCGATGCCATTGCCGCCGAAGCCGAACGGCTCGGAAAAGGAGGTTCTGGAGATCGTCGAACGGAAAATAGGGTAGTCCCTTGAAACTCACGAAAAATTACGAAAAACACGAAAAAATATGACACGGGAAGAGTTTCAGAATGATATTCGCGCGGGCATTCCCCGATCCGACTGCCCGCCGCGAAACCCTGACACAAACAGATCAACCATGCCCCGAAACGCAAGACATCCTTTCGGACGAGGAGAAAACCTGGCGCTGAAGAACGCCCCTGCGTTACCCGGCCAAACACCACGCCGTGCTGGCGACAGGAGTTCGCCGAGGAGCTGCGCCGCTACGGCCGTATCTATATGTACCGGCTGCGTCCCGACTACGAGATGTACGCGCGTCCCGATCGACGAATACCCGGCACGGTGCCGTCAGGCGGGCGGCCGTCATGCTGATGATTCAGAACAACCTCGATCCGCGGGTCGCCCAGCATCCCCACGAACTGATCACCTACGGCGGCAACGGCGCCGTGTTCCAGAACTGGGCGCAGTACCGGCTGACGATGAAATATCTCACGAGATGACCGACGGGCAGACGCTCGTAATGTACTCGGGCCATCCGCTGGGGCTCTTCCCCGCATCCCGGTGCGCCGCGTGTGGTCGTGGTTACTAACGGCATGGTCATTCCGCAATTACTCCAAACCCGACGACTGGGAGCGCCTCAACGCCATGGGGGTGTTTCGCAGTACGGGCAGATGACCGCCGGGTCGTACATGTATATCGGGCCGCAGGGCATCGTCCACGGCACGACCATTACGGTGATGAATGCGGCGCGCAAACGCTTCACCGGGGGGCGTACCTCGCCGCGCGGCATGCTCTTCGTCTCGTCGGGACTCGGCGGCATGTCGGGAGCGCAGGCCAAGGCGCGGGCAATATCTCGGGCGTGGTTTCGGTCGTTGCCGAGATCAACCCCAAGGCGGCGCAAAACGCTACGAGCAGGGATGGGTCGATGAACTGCACGACTCGCTCGGACGAGCTCATCTCGCGCATTAGGAAGGCCGTCGCCGACCGCGAGGTCGTTTCGCTGGCCTTATGTGGGCAACATTGTGGATCTCTGGGGCGGCTGGCCGCCGAGCGGATCCGGTCGATCTGGGGTCGGACCAGACCTCGCTCCACAATCCTTGGGCCGGCGGCTACTATCCTGTGCGTCGGGCTGAGCTACGAAGCCTCGAACAAGATGATGGCCGAGGTGAGCCTGCGCGTTTCCGCGAATGCGTGCAGGAGTCCGCTGCGCCGCCAGGTCGATGCGATCAACCGCCTGACGGCCGACGGCATGTACTTCGACTACGGCAACGCCTTCCCTGCTCGGAAGCGTCGCGTGCCGGTGCCGCGGTGATGGGCGAGGGGGGGCCGCTTCCGCTATCCCTCTATGTGCAGGACATCATGGGCCCGAT
>VOFC01001237.1_pt1 | contig 28000 bp, 45 predicted proteins | sample 5384161 | NCBI WGS metagenome assembly VOFC01 (sample SAMN12384722, study PRJNA508395) | human gut metagenome | isolation source: healthy gut B | host: Homo sapiens | reverse complement strand
TCCTTTATATACTTCTCGTATTCCTTGGCTAAGTACAGATCACGCAGGGGGATATTAGGATTGTACGTAGATTGATGCTCCCACAGAAATAAATCTAGATCCAGGATAAATGCCAGATCATTCTTCATACTCATATATATGGCATTCTCCAATGTTACAATCTCCAGCTTGTCACAATCGCTGTAATTTTTCCCGTTCAACGCATTATACAATGACAACAGATTTTTCTTATCCGAAAAAAGCATTCGAAAAATGGTATCCTTGTACTTCTTGTTTGCAGCCGGAAGGATGCTCTGCTCCTCCTGTACTCCACTGCCAGCTTGTAGTTCCATCATAATAGGTACTCCTTTCCCAGGAGACCTGAACACGCTTATTTCGAAATCTCCTGCTCTTAAATGTTTTTGGATTAAAAGCATAGATTTCTGAAATGTGTTTAGATAATAGATAGTGCCAACGCACTTTGATAATTGAAAGAAATATGCTTTGTGTTTATCTTAGCACAGTTTGGGCCTTTTTGGAAATAAGAAATATATTAAAATATATAAAATAAATTTTATAAGTCATATATTGAGGACAATATTTTACAGATGGGCTTTTTTCTATGCATTTTTCTCGCTTTTAGGGCGTCGATGCTTTTTCGGAGGATTTCGGGGAGGGCATGCCCATGAGATCCGGCGTTTTCTATGATGGAAAGTGCCTCGTTGCAGATGAATCCGATGCATACAGCGTCACGAACATATTCTGTACCCATCAGGGAATCTAACTGTGCGCCTACCAGAACATAAAATAATGTCATCGCTTTTCGGCAAAGTCCTTTCCAGCCTGCATGGCTTTCCAAAGCACCATTTTGAGATTTGGGACTTTTCTGAAAGACTACGGGCAAAAGGATACCGCCAGTCAGCCAGTCGATGGTCATGAAAATTATCAGGGTCTGCAAGGATTTGTCCCATCCGCCCAGCAAAGAAATGACGGCGCTTCCGATAAAGCTTATGATCGTTATAATTCGGTACTTCATTTTTCACCTTCTTTCAAAAGAGTACAAAAAAGGGAATGGTTAGTCGAAAATACCAACCATCCCCTGTGGTTTTGATTTACACTAGCTTGAAGTATACATTCTAAATTTTACATATCACCGCTTTCTTTTCTTTCTGTCTTCATAAAGCCTTTTGCGTTCTTCCCGTATTCTTATTTTCTCTTCTAAACTACGCTCATAACTTTTTTCGCTGTAAAAGACTTTCCTCAACTGAATAATTTACTCCCCATGTGTTTAAACACTTTAAAATTTCTTCCTGTTTTTTATCCTCAAAAAAATATAAAAAGCATTCAAAAAAATGCAGAGAATGATATACTTTATAAGGTGTCATTTTTTTACCATTTTTTAACTGCTTTCGTTGAAAAAAAACAGACCATCGCTCATCGACTTTGATCTTTTAACTTCGCCATAACATATAAAAGCGATATCATCCAACCTGTATCTTTTTTTTTAAAAACAGCAATCTAACATTACAGCCCTCCTGACTTATTTCTATAATTCTTTCAGGCAATAAAAAGACAAACTACTAAACACATATCCCCACATATCATAAATAATGTGATTCCATTTGGAGGATACATACACAAAATTGTACCACACCCAATAATAATTATGTATGTCAACGTCAAATAGAAATATTTTTTGATCTGTATTTCACTTACGTCACTCCTTTTGGCATAATTCTGTATATAGTTAATCGTCCAGTATAACCTCAGCAAATTTTTTTATAACACATCCTCTAAACTGTACGAGCATTTCGTGGATAATAGTTCTTTCTTTTTTTTATAAACTACTTTTCCATTTGATGCTTTATAAATAAAAGATGTCGAATATACTTTTTTTTTCCCATTAAATGTACGGCTTTGTCCAATAGCTTTTTTCGGAATAGGCACTGAAATATGGGAAGCAGAAATCGGTTGATTTATGACCTTATTTTCTGACGTATTTGACATCGAAATTCCTGCTGACACTCCAGCCGCAGTTAGGTTCCCACTTAAACCAAAAGTTGTTCCCCAAATACCAGTAATGAGATTTTGAGAGTGCTCAGGAATTGATGCAAATCCAGTTACATTACTTATAAATACAGTTGCTAAAAAAAGCTGTGCCTGCATTTAAAGCAGTTTTTAACCGTGAATCACCCCTTTGATAACTACACCAAATTGTATAGCCAGCACTAATCCCTCCGACCAATTAAAGGCTCTAATCATTCCTCCGTCTCCTCCAGCTCCAGCAACAGCAGCCCAAAAAAATATCCACTCCAGAGTATTTTTGTCCCGTTACAGTTGCCGCAATACCTCCAGTTATAACGTTAACGGCAGCTCCAATTACAGCTCCAACTACAATATTTCAGCATTGTCCATCGCCATCAACTCTCGTGATCGGGTTATCATCACAATATACATACAGGTTCTTCTCGCCCAGCATATCAAGATTGTCCCTTAAAACCTGTGTGTCATCCGCGCTGATGGCAGTAATACAGGCCGGTCTCCACGTCATAATAATATCCCTTATAACGGAACGGGTTTCTTGCTCCCCACCTTGTCTTTTAAGGTTCCTTCAATCTTAACTACCTGTCCCCAGCTGTCATAGGTATATCTTACAACCGCCTTTCCGTCCTTGTCAAGAAGACCGATGATGTCATTCTGGGCATTTCTAAAAAGGTACATATAGATCTCACTCATAGGTCAACGCGATCACGTTTCCGGAGGAATCATAACGGTACCAGAGCGTTTTCTCACTTCCTGTCCTTTCTGAGACAAGCAGGTCACCAGCATAGCACATCTGGGTGACAGCACCGTCCACGACTTTCCTGATCCGGTGTCCGGCATGGTCATAGGAATACTGGATATTCTTTCCGCCAGATACTGCAGCAAGGGCATTTCCTAATGTCCAGGTATACTTGGTATTTCCTTATTTTCACCTCTGATCAAAAATACGCCGGGAAGCTGTTTTATATGGATGCAGAGGACGCGGAGCAGGAAATGAAGCTGGCATTTCTTATCGCGGTACATAGTATGAGCTATTACAATAGTGAAGGTGAATGTCTTTCCTATATCCGAAATGGCCTTTACCGTAGGTTTTGTGCTCTATGCAGGGGAAATTACCAAAACAGCGAAGAAGCAACAGAGGTTTCCAAACTATGTGAATATGGATTTACAGAAAAATATGATGATGTTGAAACATTATTTGATTACGAAATGCTTTTAGCAAACAAGCCGATTGTTTACTCCCGGATTTTCAGGCTCCTGCTGGCCTGGTATTCGGATAAGGAAATCGGGGAGATTCTGCACTGCTCGAAGCAGTATGTGAACAGGATTAAGAAAAAATTATTTGAAAACTAAACACAAAACGCCCGAGGGCATCTTCCTGCCGCCCGGGCGTCTTTCATTTTTCCATCTTTATTTCTCTTCTGCGGCGTCCTCAGTCGCTGTCTCAGCTTCCGGAACTACGTTGTGTACCGGAGTGACGGTGGCGATGACGGATTCCAGATCAGTTGTGATGTGAATGTTTTTGTTCTTGGCAATCTCAAGATCTTTCACACGGAGAGTATCACCAATCTTCATGCCTGCAACATCAACTTTGATCTTATCTACCAGGTCTGCCGGAAGTGCTTTTTGTAAGCAACTTCTTTCAGCTCATCCTGCAGTACGCCAGATACAACCATTTCCTCGTTCTCCAGAATGATCTCAGCTACGGAATGAACCTTTTCATTGCTTACCAGTGCCTGGAAATCAACCTCTTCTACTGTATGTGCAAGAGGATTATAATCAACTTCCTTGATCAGCGCATCATAGGTCTTACCATCCAGTTCCAGCATTACCTGGCTGCCCTTGTTATTGTTCTTCAGAAGAACTTCAATTTCCTTCTTGGTGAACTTAAGGGGAATGGAACCTTCGATTTCTCTGCCGAACAGGTTACCTGTTACATATCCTTCTCTTCTTAATTTCTTTGCTTTGACGTCCATGCTTCTTTTTTCAGCTTTTAAAGTATTCATTTATCTTTTCCTCCAAATTCTGAAACGCTTAGCAGCCTTCAACAAAGAGGTTTTGTTAAGTACTTCTTTTTTTTCTTTTTACGTCCCTTATTATAGTCACCAATTCCCATTATGATTAACCAAACATAAATTTTTTTTCGAGCCAATTTTTTGTGAATTTTCATTCTTGATTTTTATGCAAAATAGAATTATAAAATAAATGGATCGCAACATTTCTTAGAGTGAGTAAAAAATTTTCTGTAATCCGTATTCTTCAAAAAATAGTATCTATACAATTATCACAGATTACTCTCTTTCCGGTTCACATTTTTTCGCATATAATTCCCAATATTCGTCAGACACAGCAGCGTCACTATAAGAAAAGCACCAGGAATAAAAATGATCCACCAGGAATTGGTCATCAATGCTTTTTCCGAAAGAGACAGCATGCTCCCCCAGGATATGACCTCAATGGGAAGTCCAATTCCCATAAAGCTCAGGGTGGATTCCGAAATAATAGCACTTCTTACATTCATAATAACCATAAACATAATGGACGATACAAAATTGGGTGCAAGATGCTTCCAGAGAATGTGAAAGAAGCTTCCGCCCATGCACCTGGACGCAATAACATATTCACTGTTTCGGATCTGCCGGACCTCTGTACGAACTACCTTGGCAATGCTTGTCCAGCTGGTAATGCCAATCACAACCGACAGGCTTAAAATATTGGCTTTTCCCATAATTGCCTGCAGAAGAATCACCAGAAGCAGAGATGGAATACTAAGAAAAAATCTCCGTAAAACGCATGATCAGATTGTCCAGCCACTGAGGGGATATACCGCTGAAAGAGCCAACTACAACTGCAAGCAAGACAGAGATTACAGTAGAGAGAATTCCAATCAGCAAAGAAATTCTGCCGCCATACCAGATCATGGAAAAAATATCTCTTCCCATAGTATCTGTACCAAACAGAAATTCTCTTCCAGGTGCCTTATTATAATGAAGCAGATCCATATAGGTTGGATCTTTTGTCATGATCGCTTCTGCAAACAAACAGCCTAAAAGAACCATCCCCAAAAGAACAATGGATACCACGGGTTTTCCCTGAAACCATTTCTTCTTCACAGTAACCGTTTGATTTTCCACTGCATGTGCCCCGACAATTTCAAAAGATGTATCTGTCATAATCTGGTCACCTCCGATATTTCCGTTACTTCGTGAGCTTTCATACGCGGATCAATATGTTCATTGATGATCTGACTGAGCATATTGCAGAAAATCACCAGGATGCCGGACATGATACATAACAGCATCAGCAGATTATAATCATGATATCTGGCACTTTCATAAGACAAAGCGCCAATTCCCGGATAGGAAAATACACTTTCTACCACATAGGTTCCTCCAAGTACATGGGGGACTGCAATGGCCATAATACTTAAATAAGCAGGCATTACATTTCTCAGACAATGCTTAAAAAAGAATCTCCCGTTTCGCCACGCCCTTTGACTTTGCCAGGAGTACATAATCTTCTCTTACTTCTTCCAGAATCTTATTTCGGATCATGTAAGCATAATACCACAGGTGTTCCAGCGTCACAATCGTAAGCGGCATAATAAGATGCCAGATCCGATCTCCCACATCCTCCGCCTTTCCCGTGGAATATGCACCGCTGCTTGGCAGGATTCGAAGGGTTACAGCAAAAATCAGAATCAATACAATGGACAGCCAGAATTCCGGAATACAACTTGATATGGTTCCTATTTTGCACAAAATCCGGTCACTCCATCTGTCTTCCTTCCACGCACAGAAAATTCCCAGCAGAAGGGAACCTGCAAAAATGAAAAGAAATCAATCCGCCCAGCAGAAGAGTATTTACAATTCTTCCGCGGATTACCTTCAAAACATCCTGTTTGTATTTAAAGGAAATACCAAAATTACCATGAAACGCCTGCCCAAGCCATTTTATATACTGTACATGGATTGGTTCATTAAGTCCCAGCTTCTTTAGTGCCCATTCCGTTCCTTTGGACTCATTTTTTTTCTGTTCGTTCTCCATAATAAGAGACCAGCGGATCTCCTGGTGCAAGACGTGCCACATAAAATACTACAATTGATAAAACAAGTACGCTAAGCAGAAAAACCAGGATTTTTTTTCCATAATAAGCAATAGGATTACTCTTTGGCACTTTTTTTACCCTCCTTCCTGCCTTTTCAGCACAAAATGTCCAGGAGAATTTTCCTTCCACTCTTCTGCATCGGAATCCGTATCCACATATATTTTTACTTTTCGCTGTCTCTCCTGGACAGGATCCGGTATAGGAATTGCAGACAAAAGAGTTTTCGTATATTCATGCTGGGGATTGGAAAAAAACCTCCCGTGTCGTTCCCAGTTCTACCATTTTTCCGTGATACATTACCCCAACTCTGTCACAAAGATATTCCACCATAGCCAGATCATGGGCAATAAACAAAAATGTAAATCCATGCTCTTTCTGTAAATGCCGGAAAAGATTGATCACCTGTGCCTGAATGGAAACATCAAGAGATGCTACCGGCTCGTCTGCCACCAGAAGTTCCGGATCCATGCTAAGTGCCCTTGCAATGGCAACTCTCTGCCTTTGTCCTCCTGACAGCTCAGACGGGTATGGTTCCAGAAAGGGTTTATCCATTCCCACATATTGCATCTGAAACTCTGCCTCCCTGGCATAACTGCCTCTTGGCGGCACGATATGATTGATTTTCATAGGTTCCGCAATAATCTCTGCCACTTTCATTCTCTGATTCAAACTGGAAGCAGAGTCTTGAAAAGATCATCTGTCTTTTGTCTGGAGCATTTTTTTGTTGCCCGGAATTCCTTCTTACCTGTAATTTCTATCCCATGGTATCAGTTTCTCCTGCTGATGGGTGATATATATTCATAAGACATCTGGCTACGGTCGATTTCCCGGATCCGGATTCTCCTACCAACCCAAATACCTCCCCTTTGTAAATCTGAAAGGAAATATCATCTACCGCACGGATCGCAGCCTTCTTTGTCAGGTGAAACTGGTGAGTCAGATGCTTCACATCAACCAATACTTCTGTATTCAATTCTTTTCCTCCTACTGGCGGGATAATCCTGGGTGCTCTTTTATCCAAAAGCCAAGTAGCCGCATAATGGGTATCTGTAATCCGAAACATAGGCGGCATTTCCTCATAATCAATTCCAAGTGCATATTCATTTCTTGCGGCATATGCATCCCCCTTCGGCGGATTGATCAGAGACGGCGGCATCCCCGGAATAGTATAAAGCTGTTCCCTACCTCTGGAAAAATAGGGCAGCGACTGCATCAGCCCCCATGTATAGGGATGTCTTGGATCATAATAAATTTCTTCCGCTGTACCAATTTCCACGATTTTTCCGCATACATAACTGCCACATGGTCTGCTGCCCTTTGCTACCACACCAAGATCATGGGATACCAGAACAGTCGCTGTTCCAAGTTTTCCTGGATTTCCCGAAGAAGATCCAGAATCTGTGCCTGAATGGTTACATCCAGGGCAGTGGTAGGTTCATCCGCAAACAAAATATCCGGATCCGATGCCAGGGCAATTGCCATAACGCTTCGCTGCCGCATACCGCCGGAAAAATGATAGGGACAAGCATGATATCTTTCCTGCGGCCGTTCAATTCCTACCAGTTCCATCAGCTCGATTACTTTTTGTAAACCTGATCTTTTGTTTTTTCCTGTGGTGAATTAAAATTGCCTCTGCAATCTGCTCTCCTATTTTTATAGTTGGGTTTAAAGACGTCATAGGATCCTGAAAAATCATGGAAAAAAACCTTTCCACGGATTTTGGCCATATCCCTCTCTTTATATCCGGTAATATCCGCTCCATTCACCAAGATACTTCCCCTTTTATCCTTGCACTTTTGGGAAGAAGCTTCATAATACTTTTGCATAACACACTTTTCCCGCATCCGGATTCTCCAACAATTGCCAGCACTTCTCCTTTTTTCAGGGAAAATGATACATCCCTGACCGCCTGTACTTCTCCTTTTGGACTGTCGAAACTGACGGACAGATTTTTAACTTCCAGTATTTTTTCCATTTCATACCTCTTAATCATGTGCTGCTGTCATTTTATGTCAGCAACGCCAAACGCTCAAATAAAGGGGCAGAATCTGCCCCTTTATTTGCTTCAGACATAAGTTTTTTCATGTATCTCTTACTGAATAGTCCAGTCCGCTACATTCCAGAAAATCCCCACACCATGGTGGCCCATAATCGTATCTGGGTCAATTCCTGAATGTCTGCATCTGCTACATAGTTTGCATCAATATAGCAGATAAATGCGTACGCCGGATCATTTGCCAGTTCCACTTGGAACTTATCGTATGCTTCTTTACGTACTTCAGGGTCATCTGACTGACGCGCTTCTGTCAGATACTGATCTGTCAACGTCTGCATTAGAATATCCAGAATAGTTTGCACCTTTGTCAGTTCCGAAAACCTTGTAGGTATGGTCGTCTGCATCAAATGGGCTTCCCCATCCGATCAGATATGCCATCTGTCCTGCCCCAGTCAACCTGTGCCGGGATTTCAATGGTCACATCCATGCCAATCTGCTGCAGTTCCTGTGCTGCGATCTGGGCAATGTCTACACGTACCTGGTCTCCAGCACCAACACTGATCACAAATCCTACTTTTTCACCATCGCGATAATAAAAGCCGTCATCTCCCATCTCGCATCCAGCTTCTTCCAGTACTGCCTTTGCTTTCTCAGGATCATAATCATAATGCTCTACATCCTCATTATTGTAGATATTTCTCTGAAGAGGACCATAAGCCGGCATTCCCTGTCCCAGAAGAACTGCGTCAATAATCGCATCTCTGTCAATTCCATAGCATACAGCCGGAATCAGGTCCCTGTTTTTCTGCCAGTATTCATTCCAAAATTAAACAGGATTCCTCTGTAGTCTGAAGTTTTCATATCGTAGCAGGTATAGGCCTCGTCATCAGCAAAAGTGGCAGCATCCTTCGGAGTCAGCAGCGCAAGATCCAGTTCGCCTGATTTCAGCTGCAGTGCTTTTGCATTATCGTCCGTTACAATTTTAAATACTACGGTGTCAATATTCGGCTCGCCTTTAAAATATTCTTCATTCTTTACCAGGGTAATTGCCTGTCCTTCCTCCCAACTTTCCAGCTTGTATGGGCCAGTACCTACAGGATTGCGGAAGAAATCAGAGGTCTGCATATCTTCTCCCTCAAGCAGATGCTTAGGAAGAACTGCCATTGTCATATAGTCAAGGAATGCAACATTAGGCGCATCCAGCTTAAAAGATACGGTATGATCATCTATTACGGTAATTTCCTCTACATCTTCATAGTTTGGAGCATTCTCAGAACCATTTTCCGGATCCATGATCGCTTCAATAGTAAATTTAACATCCTCTGCTGTAAAAGGCTCACCATCATGCCACTTTACATTTTCTGCAAGATGGAATGTATAAGTATTGGTTTCATCATCAAAATCCCAGCTCTCTGCCAGTCCTGGAACTACCTGATTATCTCCGTCATGGGCTGTCAGTCCGTTAAAAATCAAGATATTAATTTCTCCATGTTCATCCATTGCCGGATTAATTCTGGTATAATCTCCGCTTCCATATACCAGCGTCTCCTGGCTTTCTTCTGCACATACAGAAGCTGCCGGAGCAAATGCCAGCACTCCCGCCAGCACCAGTCCCATTAAATTTTTCTTTTTCATAGTCGTCTACCTCTCCTTTTTTGTTTTTTATGAAACTTTGCAGTTATGCAAATATCTTATGAAAAGAAAAGCAGTCATAAGTTATCAGACTTACAACTGTTTTCCATAGAAAATTTCACATGTAAATTTAGTGGAGGTCTTACATGTAACTATGTATAAGAATTCGCATTTTCGGCCTTTCTCTTGCCTTCCTGCTAAGATTATTCTATCAGATTTTAAAGGCTTTCACAAGCTCCCCAGGGGGATATTCTGCCATTCCTATTTTGCATGATATCAGCGTTTTTTTGGAATACCTTTCTGTAATAAAAAAAAAGACCTGCAAGGTAAGTCGTATCTTTTCTTACCCATACAAATCTTTTTTCTGCATTCTATAAAAATACAGCATCCACCAGTTTCCTGGTATACGCTTGCTTTGGTTCATTGATAATGTCGTCCGGGAGTCCGCTTTCCACTACTTTTCCCTCATACAAAACCAGTACTCTGTCGCAAAACATCTGAACCAAAGCCAGATTGTGACAGATAAAAATGAAAAGACAGACCGTGCTTCTCCTTCAGCTCTTCCAAAAGCTCCATGATTTGCTTCTGAATGGTTACGTCAAGTGCACTGGTGGCTTCATCACAGATCAGCACCTTTGGATCCACTGCCAGTGCCCTTTGCAATTGCCGCGCGCTGGCACTGTCCGCCGCTGACTTCATGGGGATAACGCTTTGCAAATTCACTGCTTAATCCACACTGCTCCAGAAGTTCTGCCACTCTTTTTTTTCGATATCAGCTTTCTTCATGCCACGATTTCGAAGACTTTCTCCAATTCCATCTCCCAGTGTTCTTCTGGGATCAAAGGAACCAACCGGATTCTGGAACACCATCTGGATATTGCCATACACATCCTTCAGCTGATTATGCTTCAGTCTGGTAATGTCTTTTTCCTTCAAATTTCAGAGTTCCCTCTGTGATATCTGTCAATCGGGTGATCATTTTTCGCCAGCGTGCTTTTGCCGGATCCGGATTCCCCGACAATCCCAAGGGTCTCACCTGGCTTCAGTGTAAAGCTTACATCGTCCACTGCCTTAAAGGATTCTTTCCCTCTTTGTGTAAATATCTTTGTTAAATGCTCTGCTTCTAAAAGTGTACTCATGCTTTGACCTTCCTTTGCAGCTTCGGCACTGCTGCCAGAAGTTTTTGGTATAAGGATCCTTTGGATGATCCAATATTACATCCGCAGTACCATATTCCACTGTTTTTCCATCCTTCAGAACCAGTACCGTATCTGCCATTGCACGTACCACACCAATATCATGGGTTACAATTACAATTGCAGTTCCAAATAGTTCTCTTAGCTTCAACATTTCCTTTACCACCTGCCTCTGAACCGTCACATCCAGCGCACTGGTAGGCTCGTCCGCAAAAAGGATTGGAGGATTCATGAGCATGGCAATGGCAATTCCGGCTCTCTGGTTCATTCCGCCCGACAGTTCAAATGGATAACTTTTCCAGACTCTTGCGCTGTCTTTAAAATTCAATTTTTCAAACAGATCCATAGCCCGGTCCTTTGCTTCTTTTCTTGTTACCTTCTGGTGAGCACGCATGCTTTCATAAATCTGGTCACCAATGGTGCGGATGGGACAAAGAGAAGCTCCTGCATCCTGAAAAATCATGCCAATTTTAGCTCCCCGGATTTTTTTTTTTTTTTTCCGGAATATCCAGAATGTTTTGCCCCAAATAGCGGATATCCCCTCTTGTCACAAGTCCCCCCGCTCCAAGAAGTCCCATCGCAGCCTTGATCAAAAAGTACTTTTTTCCGCTTCCGGACTCTCCCACCAGTCCCAGGATTTCTCCTGGGGCCAGAGAAAATGTTCACATCCTGGACCACTGCTTTTCCATCGAATGAGATTTCAACGGAATCATAGGTCAATATTTTATTTTCCATATTAGTTAATATCCAAATCCGCTGTCAGTTCATAATAATCACATGGGTGGGCAACCAATCCGGTTACATTGATTGCATAATCATGCTCATTCTCAGATGAGAACAGAATACATAGGCATTATCGTCCAGAACCGTCTGCTGCATCTGGATTCCCAGTTCAGCCCGCTTGTCCACATCAAATTCATTTTCCATCTGAGCTGCAAGCTCTTCCAGCTTATCGCTGTGGTAATGTCCATTATTGGAAACAGAAGAATCCAGGGCGCAGGAAGTAAAGAAATACTGTGGATCGCCAGTAGGTGCCGTTACCATAGCGCTTGCATATACATCCCAAAGTGTAGGATCTTTACGGATAGTATTGTTATCAGAAGTACAGTTTACCTGAACATCCATACCGATTTCTTTTAAAGTGCTCTGAGCAGCTTCAGCAAGCAGCGGAAGCTCCTGACGGCTCGGATAGGTCAGCCAGCGGATCACCAGCTTCTGTCCATCCTTTTCCCGGATGCCATCCCCATCGGTATCCACCCAGCCAGCGTCTTCCAGAACCTGTTTTTGCACCATCCGGATCGTAACTTTCTGTTGTCAGATTCTGTCCTCCAAAGGAAAAAGTATCCGGAAACGCCCCAACTGCAGGATATCCATAACCATTCAGCAGCACTGATACAAAATTCTCTTTATCAATTCCCATGGCAATTGCCTTGCGTACTGCCGCATCAGAGGTTACCGGGCTTTCAAAATTCATCCATGCATAAAAGGCACGGCTTGTTGCAGTACTGGAGAAGGTAAAAATCATCATTTTCAAAAAAAAGGATAGCTTGCATATGCCATGCCGTAAGCAGCATTGATTTCTCCTGCCTGAAGAGCAAATGCAAGGGTATCACCGTCTGAAATGGTGCGGACCGTAATTTCGTCTATATTTACATCTCCATTCCAGTAATTTTCATTTTTTTCACCAAAGTCAGATGATCATCGGTTACCAGATCCGTTGCCACATATGGGCCGGTTCCGATTACAATTCCATTGTCTGTAATGCCAGCCTGCGTATCAATGATACATCCATAAGGATCACTGAGATAATTGATCAGTGCCGGTTTTGGCTCAGTTGTCTTAATGGTAATGGTGTTTCCATCTGCTTCAATGGTATCAATGCAAAGGTCTCCTGCTGCACGCTCATGATTTGCCACCAGAGCTTCCAGACATTCCTTCACAGCCTCACCATCACAGGCACGTCCATTTGAAAAGACAACACCGTCATTTAATGTGATTTTCCAGGTCAGTTCATCTATATTTTCGTACTTTTTTGCAATCCATGGTTCAATCTCCATGGTATCGGAATAGCGGAACAGAGTTTCTCCCACGCCATAGCGGATGCAGGCCCATCCGGCGTAGGTATTCTGGGGATTAATATCTGCTTCTTCATTCTCTGCATTAAAAGTGGTATCACCAAATACAAATGTTTTTTGTCATCTGCAAAGGTTGGCACTCCTGTTAACCCAAGTGTCATGCCTACTGCTAATGCCATTGCCAGAATTTTTCTTTTGCTTTCATCTTCATTCCTCCTACTATAATTAAATTGTTATTATAAATACCATCAAAAAGCTTCTCTGTTTTTTAGGATCCAGGTAGTCACGAACTGTATCTCCAAGTAAATTAAAAATAACGACTGATACAAAAATTGCAATTCCAGGTGACAAAACAACCCAGGGATATGTCTGGATCATGCTTCGTCCACTGCTCATCATACTTCCCCATTCAGCCATAGGGATCTGCGCTCCAAGCCCCAGGAAAGATAAGCCTGCCAGCTCCATCATCATAGTTCCAATATCCAGCATGGCAGTTACCAGAACAGGTCCCAGCATATTTGGAAAAACATGCCTTAGCATAATCTGGAGGGAACTGTCACCTGATAGTATAGCGGCATGGATATAAGGTTCATTTTTCAGCGCCAGGGTTTGACTTCTGGCTATGCGGGAGTACTTCGGCCAGCTGATGACTGCCAGTGCGATAATCGCATTCTGGATTCCTCCTCCCAAGGATTGCTGCAATTGCCATAGCAAATACCAGTCCTGGAAAAGCAAGGCAGACATCTGAAATCCGCATCATGACAGAGTCCATAATGCCGCCGTAATATCCACACCCCACGCCCACAATCGTTCCAAATATGGAAATCACCGCTACCAGAATGAAAGTGGAAAAATACTGGCTCTGGCACCGCTGATCACACGGGATAACATGTCTCTGCCATAGGTATCTGTCCCCATTGGATGTGCCAGGCTTGGAGCCTGAAGGGCACTGGAAAGATCCTGCGCATAAGGATCATAGGGACAAAGGTGATCTGAAAAAACTGCAAGTATTACCAGACAGACAGCCAGAACGGTAAAAAATGCCAGCTTTTGTTTTATATGGCTCTTTTTTCACTTTCTGGACGCGCACTGTTACCTTTTTTTTCCATATTCTTTAGTGGCTGTATTTCTTACATTCATATCCTCATTTTTCCTTTTACTCACTGCTTTACACCTCCCAGACGAATTCTTGATCCAGGAACCGATAAGACAGATCCGTAAGCAGATTCACCAGAACATAAATGATCGCCATCCACATCACATAGGCCTGAATAATCGGATAATCACGCATGGTAATGGCATCCACTGCCATTTTTCCCACGCCGTCCCACATAAAAATGGATTCCACAATTGCAGTACCGCCAAGAAGATTTCCCCACGGAAAGCATCAATAAGGTAATGATCGTTACCAGGGCAGCTTTCATAATGCTTTTCCACAGCGTAACAGAAAATTTCACACCACGTGCCTTCGCCCCTGCCACATAATCCTTACTCAATTCATCCAGTACCGTTGCTCTTACCTGACGAAGATACTTCGCACTCATGGCAATGGCCAGTGTAATCGCCGGCATAGCCACACTTTTCAGGCTCACATCCTTTGCTATGACTGGAAAAATCCTCAGCCTTATGGCAAGAAAATACATCAGCAAAAAGTGAGACGAAAAAAATTGGGAAGACTGTTTCCGATAAAACTGCACAGCCGAATCAGATAATCGACCACTGTATTCTGTTTCACCGCCGACAAAATTCCAAGCGGTATGGATATTACAATGGTAAGCAGAATCGAAGTGACCGTAAGAAGCAGAGTTGCCGGGAGCTTCGATACAAACGTATCAAAGACCGGAAAGCCGGATACATAACTGTTTCCCATATTTCCCCGAAGCAATTTTCCAAAGCCATACGAAATACTGCGTCAGAAATGGTTTGTCAAGCCCCAGCTGTTCTCTGGCCGCATCTAAGGTTTCTTCTGACACTACCCCTCCTGTATTCTCCATTTTCTGCGTGACAACATCACTTCCTGCAATCCGCATCATTCCATAAGACAGAAAGGTAATGGCAAACAAAATAGGAATCAGCTGAAGGATACGTTTTATTACATATTTCCTCATTTGAATATCTCCATTTCCTAAAAAGCACCTAAACGATTTTCAAATACGCTTCGATTGTTCATTTTAGCAAAAAAAAAATAGCCCACAACCCACCCTGGGGTTATAAGCTATTCTTAATTTGCATGGATTTTTTATTTTAGGAATGCCTCTCTTATTCTTCTGTTCTTTCGTTCACGGTCTTGCCTTTTAGCTTTTCAGCCAAAAACTCCAGAAATTCGTCCATTAATTCATCCGTTTCATCATTTTTTTCTTCTGATATAGCCAAAGAAAATTTTGTTCTTTTTGAAATCCAGGGGAATTCCCTGATTCATGGCCTTTTTATGATCAGAAAGGTAACTTCCGCTGATGTTGGAAAGCTCTGTCTCCTGGAGCATTTTTTCCATAATATAGTCGCTGTTTGTGATGACTGCCAGATCCAGGTTCTCCCAGCTAAAGGTTCCACGCTTTTTCTTTCTCATTTAATTCCAGAAACTCATCACGATAATTCTGGATAAAACGCATGGATTTCATCTGTTCCATAGTTACGGTAAAAGCGTTCTCTTTGGAATGATCCATTTCTTCCAGATCCTGGTACAGTGGATTTTGTTTTCCAGGATAAAATGTGGCCGTGCTCTCCTGCATAACCTGGAACACCAGCCGATTTTTTTCGTCAGTTCATACTGGAATTCCTTTTTCTGCTGCTCCATCACATATACAAAACCAATATCCGACAGATAATCTCTCACACGTTCCATTACCGTGCGCACCCCTGCCGTATAAACTTCAAAGTGGTAGTTCTTCTCATAATTTTTTTATAAAACTCAACAAACTGATTGGTAAACCAGGAGCTTGATTCAATGAGATCCGAAGATATTTCACCATATTCTGGTGGCTCATTTCTTCCAGTTTCCGGGAATCATTTACAATCCTGCATGCATAACGGTAAGCTTCACGCCCCTGTGCAGTAAGGACAATTCCACGGGGCATACGGTCAAAAAGCACGATTCCCATATCATTTTCCAAGGCCTTGATTGCTTTGCTCACACTTGGCTGAGTGGTATAAAGAAGCCTGGCAGCCTCACTAATGGAGCCTGTTTCTGCGCACACAATAAAATATTTTAACTGTTTTAGATCCAGCATTATATCAAGATTCCCTCCAGATGATCACACTCGTGCTGGATGATCTGCGCGGTCCAGCCCTGGAATTTTCCCCCGCTGTTTTTGAAATTGATATCCTCGTATTCCACTTCAATCTCCTCATATCTAGTGCATTTTCGCACGCCGATCAGGGACAGGCAGCCCTCTTCTGTCTGGTATTTTCCGGTCTTTTTCACAAACACGGGATTGTACATAATGGTGTTCATAAAACCCATATTTACCACGATAATACGCTTGCGCTCCCCGATCATGTTGGCTGCCATGCCTACGCAGCCCTCCTCATTTGCCTTCAGGGTATCCAGAAGATCCTGGGCAATCTGGGCGTCTTCTTTTTGTAGCTTTCTCTGATTTCTGGCTTAAGAACCAGGTGTCATGCATAATTTCTCTGATCATATTCTTCTACCTTATCTATTTTATTTTCCAATGAATCCGTAAACTTCTCTTCCACTTTACCATATCCACGCCCGAAGTCAACCCACATTGTTTATTCGGCATCCATCCGCATTTTCTCTCATTGACAAAAAATGGAAAACTATGTTACTATAAGAACCATATTAAACCTAGTTGACAAGTAGGTATTAGGAGGTAAATGACATATCCTGGATTAAACCAGTTACTTATGAAACCGCAAGCCCAGAGGTAAAAGCTTTCCTTGATGAGAAAGGCCATGAGATCTTAAACAGCTCCCGCAAGCGTCCTTACCAGATGCTTTTGCATTTGACAGGGTCTGATTTAGATTAACAAAAACTGTATATGAATGACTTTACTGCCAATTCATATACCGTTTTATGTATTTCCTCAGTTGCAACTGCCTTTTGTTGCTGCGATTGCGAACATTGGGGTTGGATTGTAGAAGGCATCCTTCTCTTTATACATTCTTCTGCTCACTCCAAGATCTATGGAAATCTGCTCCATTCCCACTTTTCCAAGCTCTTCCACGTCCCATGCAGGGCGGATATAGGAGCTGATTGGAAGCTGGCGTTTGATATCTTCGCACTCCTGCATCAGGGAATTTCCAAGCTGGTTGTGGGCGTGATTTTCTGGGAGATCAGAGGTTTCAGCAAAATCCACGGCACCGTAATTAGCATCGAAATTCAAAAAGTACTCCGCCTGGTTTTAACACTCTTGTCCACTCCTTATAGGCCTGTGCAGCCTCCGGCAGTGTCCAGGTAAGGTTTCTGGAAATGACCACATCAAAGCTGTTATCTGCAAAGCTTAAATGCTCCGCATCCATGATCTCAAAATTGCAGTTTACCTGCTCTTCTTTTTTGCAAGGATTCTGGAATTTGCAACCATGTCCGGGGTAAGATCCGTGCCAGTTACCTGATGGCCTTCCTTTGCAAGAAGAATGGTGAAAAAATCCGGTTCCGCAGCCTACATCTAATATTCTAAGCTTTCCATTATGCGGCTTTTTCAAACTCATTCCTACCTCTTTATTCCCATTTTCTTCAGAATCCAGGGTGTTTTCCTTCCTTTCAGGCAGATATTTCCGGATTTCTTCCAGCCATCTGTCTGCCAGCGCACTGTGCAGTTCCGCTCTTCTCTGCTCCAAAAAGCTGTCACTTCTCTTGGTCCAGTAAGCGGCAATTTTCTCCTTACGGTCATCTTCTTCATAGCTGATCCTGCCGTAAGCTACCATTGACCATCCTTTAATACCTGCAGAGAACCTGCCTGATAAAGGATCACCCGTCCCCGTAAGCTACACTGTTTTCCAGAATATTATCCTCATAATCCTTCACATAACCAAGGATCTCACCCTCTGTAAAAAGGTCTCCCGCCTTCTTCTGGGGATACCACATTCCGGTATAAGAAGCAGACTGATACTGCACCTGGGTTACATTCAGCGGATAGTATTTTCGCAGGCTTGCGTGTCCGTCATAGATTCCAAGGAAACGTAAAATGCTGCGCACGTCACGCTTCATAGAACGCACTTCTTCTGTATCCCAGTCGCCCATTCCGCCTCGTTCCAGAAGGACGGAAGGGATGCCGCAGGATGCTGCATAATTATAGCTTCCGCCAGATGCCACCTCGGATTTCACCATATAGGGCACATCCACCTGTTCTGCCATCTGACGGGAGATTTTAGTTACTTCCGGGTCTGCTTTTCCTGCGTAATAGACATAGGGAGTCAGCTTCTCATAGTCATCTCCGCTGTGAAGATCAATGTAGTAATCTGCTTTTTTCTGCAGTTCATTCACCACTGCATAGGCCAGTTTCTCATACTTGGTTCCATCTTTTTGCCAGGGAAAACACGGTTCAGATTCTCGCCTGTTTCCCTGCAAAGAGAACCGTGGCGGTTCTCAAATTCGTCCCTTCCAACTACCTTTTACAATAATGACTGTTCCCCGTCATTTTCTCAATTTTCAGGTCTCTTCCAAGCTCTATTGCGCTCTGATTCCCACATATTCTCCTGCATGGATTCCCGCCGTGATCAGAGCCGTTTTGCCTGGCTTTTTCCCCGCGGACAATCGTCGCAGGAAGGGAAAATTCACCATCTCCAATGCTGATAAAGCCGTGGACGCGCTGTCCCGGTGCCGCGCAAAGACCGCCGATATTTATTGTATCACCCATTCTTTTATACTTTCCATATGGTAGCTTTAATCATCATAATGATTCAGAATACTGCCTGCTGACCATTACGCTTTAGTTCCTCTTGTTATTTCGTAACCTTAATCATAAACATAGGCGTGGACCCATAATTCAGCTTTTTCTTCCTCACTCCACACCTGCTGCCAGATGTTCTCATCTACCTCTATTTTTTCTGCTTTCAGTTCTTCCAAGACCTTCACATCCCATCCCGGGCGCTTTGTCTCAGACAATGGAACCTGCAGTGCGATCTTCTCCATGCGGTCAATATCCGTTCACAGATAATGGTCGTCAAGGCTGCCTTTTTCCACATTCCTGCGGTCGTTTTCATAGGCTTCCCGCTTCTTGTCATCATAGAGATAGCCGTACCAGTTGGCATCAAAATTCAGAAGCTTTCCGCCCTTTTTCAGCACCCTAAGCCATTCCCCGTATGCCTGATCCGGATGAGGAAGATTCCATGTCAGGTTCCTGGAAATGATCACATCAAAGCTCTCATCCTCAAACTCCAGGGCCTGGGCATCCATCCTCTTAAATTCAATATTGCTGCTCTTTTCTCCAATAAATTTTGCCGCATTTTCAGCAGCCTTTTCCAGCATTCCAGGGGTGTAATCCACAGCCGTTACGTGATAACCAGCCTCAGCCAGAATCATTGAAAAAAAGCCAGGGCCTGTACCGATATCCAGGATCCGCAGCTGTTCCTTTGTCGTTATCAGAAAGTTTTTTTTCAAAAATCCACTTTCCAGGGTCTTTAGCCATGCCTTTTTTGCATCCCCTTCAGCTCTTTTTTCATTCACCTCAGAATACCCCTCTGTCCGGGTACTCCAATAGCTCTCTATTTCATCCAGCAATCTATCCAATTGTATTTCCTCCGCATAAATCTAAAGTTGTATATTCCGCAAATATACTCCAATGTTAAAAACTTTATCAAAACGCTTTCTTTCCGCAAGCCCCCGGGGATGTATATACAATTCTCCCACTGCGCCATTAAATTTCCCAGCAAAAAATATCAGAGAACCTCTGTCAGCTGAGATTCTCTGATATTTTTCAAAATCCGTTCTGTTTCAAAGCTTTTATTTCTTTGTATCGTGCCGCACTGTGCAGCTGTTTTTCCATTCTTCCTGGGTTCGTAAAGGGCCTTGTCCGCTTCTGCCTCTTCGGGCACAATATACTGTAAATTAAAATCCCCGATCACCTGGTCAAAATTTACTGCGGAATGCTGGGGAACCACGGTTTTCTCATCTGCAGAATAATACAGAATATACCCCTGGGTTTCCAGATCGATCCAGCATACATAGTCAAATTCCGAAAGAACCGCGTGGGCGATGGATGCATTTCGCTGCTCATCCTGCAGAAATATTTTTTTGAAAAAAGTGATTTTCTCCAGCATAATGATTCACCTTATCTGACTGTATTTTCCCAAAGCTTTTTCAAAATCCTCTCCAAAATGAATCCTCACGAAATCAATAATTATTTTTATTATACTACCCGGTACATGATTTGTCATGGGAAAAATACTGTGAAATGTTACGGTTTCCCATATTTACAGGTTTCTGTTCCTATTGTATAATGAACAGGTCTTTGATAAATTTCATTTCAGGAGTATCATTTTCATTTATGATAAAGCAAAACAGACATTATCCCCTTCTGGATCCGCAGAATCCTGCGTCCGGTACAATATTTTCTTCATTTGTTTTTATAACAATAATGATAAAAATATATTTCAGAAAGGATAACCGCTTAAAATGTTAAAACAATTTTTCAAATACATCACACAGAGTGTGGCTGGCATGATCGGGATTTCTGTGTATATTCTTGCAGATACCTTTTTATTTCCGTTCAGTCAGGTGCAGATGGACTGGCGGTGCTGAACTTGATCCTGCCTGTTTACGGGCTGGTTTATGCAATCGGCGCCATGATCGGCATCGGCTCTGCTACCAGATATGCCATCAGCAAAGCCCAGGGCGGAAATCCGGATTTTTATTTCACACAGTCTATTTTTGGTGCCTGATCTGCAGCATTCCTTTTATTCTCACAGGAATTTTTCTTCCGGGAAAATTTCTTGGGCTCCTTTGGTGCCGATCAGAGACTGATCCATCTTGGAAAAGGATATCTCAGAATTATGCTGATCACTACGCCGCTGTTTATGTCCAATTACACCTTCACAGCCTTTGCCCGGAATGACCATGCTACCTCACGGGCCATGATCGGCGCTATTGCAGGAAGCCTGTTTAATATTGTGTTTGATTATATTTTCATGTTTTCTATGGGACTGGGGCTTTCCGGTGCGGCACTTGCCACTGCGTTTAGCCCTGCGGTAACCATGACCATCTGTTCCACACACTTTCTCAGTAAGAAAAATCAGGTGGAATTTCAGTGGAAGCGCCCTTCTATCCGACACCTTGTTTCCTGCTGCCAGCTTGGAATTTCCGCATTCGTGGGAGAGCTTTCTTCTGCAATTATTACCATTATTTTCAATATGCTGATCCTGGATATTGCAGGAAATGTAGGCATAGCTGCTTACGGCGTTATTGCCAATCTTTCCCTGGTGGTCATGTCTATTTTCAACGGACTGGCGCAGGGCGCACAGCCGCTGATCAGCCAGAATTATGGGCAGGGAAAACAGGAAAATGTACGAAAGCTTTTGAAATGGAGTATTCTTTCCTGCCTGGTTCTGGAGCTTGTTACAGTGGCTCTTTCCTGGGGATTTACAGATGGATTAATCGGGATTTTCAACAGTGAAAACAATCTTCTGCTTTTTGAATTATGCCCATACCGGACTTCGAATCTACTTTCTTGGCTTTTTGTTTGCAGGCATTAATATTATGCTGGTGGCCTATTTTTCCGCCACTGACAACGCCCGCCCAGCCATCACAGGTTCCCTCATGCGCGGAATCTTCGCCATCGCCGTTAGTGCCGTAATCCTATCGAAACTCCTTGGAATAAACGGCGTATGGGGCTCCTTTTTAAGCTCGGAAGTCATCACATTCGCCGTACTGCTCCTGCTTTCCAGATTTCAGAAAAAAGCCCCAAAAAGAGATCAAATAAAAACATGCATAAAATGCATAAAAGATTGCGGATAAACTGGTCAAAAAAATAATTGCCCAATTCAGTAAACTATGGTATCCTATAATTATTATACTTGAACAGCAACACAAGCTAGAAAATTGAGGTGATCTATCGTGAAATCAAATGAATCCGCTGAGAACTATCTGGAGACAATTCTCGTCCTCAGCAAGAAGAAACCCGTTGTCCGTTCTGTTGATATCGCTGATGAGCTTGGTTTTAAGAAGTCCAGTGTCAGCGTTGCCATGAAGAATCTCCGTGAGAAGAACCATATCACCGTCACTCCTGAAGGATATATTTATCTTACTGAATCCGGTCAGAAGATTGCGGATATGATTTATGAGCGTCATGAATTTTTATCCTCCTGGCTGATCAGCCTGGGCGTTGATCCTGAGACTGCTACTTCCGATGCCTGCCGCATCGAGCACGTTATAAGCCCGGAGAGCTTTGCCGCAATCAAGAGCCATCTGGCTCCGGATAAATAAATGCCGTAATCCCATACTCTCACGGCTGCACGCTTTACGGAATATTGCCTGCCAAATAGTTACAGATTAATACATGAAATAAGACCTGCACTCCAGATAAATGAACTATAGTAAGTTTCGATTATAGCATTTATTTGGATGCAGGTCTTTTGTTTATACCAAATACTGTGACAAATTGCAATGCTCTCCAAGCTCTGGACTACTTTTCGTAAAGCTCTTGAAACAGCGTTTCAAGCATGCCCTTTGCTGTCTGCTTTTCAATATTACTTCACCAGATAATATCTTGCGGAAAACGGTCCCATTTTGAATACCGCTTTTCCGCCCTTGATTTCTTTCTCTTTCTTGGTGTAGCGCTTTTTGCCGCCGTATTTTACCATGTCGCTGGCAAGGAGAAGCTCATATCCGGCGTAATCCTTTTCCAGGGTGTATTCCTGAGTTTCATCTGAGAAATTGAACACTGCAAGAATCTTCTGATCCCCGCTGATTCGCTCAAACAGGTACATGCATTTTTGCTCCTGATGGCAGTCCACCCACTCAAAGCCATCCTGGCGGATATCTCTCTGATAGAATGCATTATTCGTCAGATAGCACTTATTCAGGTCTGCCATGAATTTGTGGAAAGCTTCGTGGATCGGGAATTTCAGCAGGATCCAGTCAAGCTCGTCTTTCTCGCACCATTCTTTGAGCTGTGCCAGTTCATTTCCCATGAAGTTCAGCTTTGCGCCTGGATGTGCATACATATACATGTAAAAAGGCTCTTGCCTGAGGGAATTTGCCGTCGTATCCGCCGTTCATTTTTCTGGGCGATGGTGGCTTTTCCGTGGACGACCTCATCATGGGACAGAGGGAGAATATAGCGCTCATTGTAGTAGTACATCATGGAAAAAGTCAGCTTGTGGTACTTCTCTTTCTTTCATTTGCATCTGCCTGGAAATAGGACAGGGTGTCGTGCATCCAGCCAAGATCCCATTTGTAGTCAAAGCCAAGTCCGCCCTCCCAGACAGCCTTAGTAACACCCTGGTAAGGGGTAGAATCTTCTGCAAAAAAGCAGGCATTCCGGGACACGCTCTTTCAGTCCCTGGTTCATGGTGCGGATAAATTTAAGAGCAGCCAGGTTCTCGCCGCGGTTTGCGTCTCCCTGCCAGTAGATCAGGTTTCCTACCGCATCCATGCGAAGTCCGTCGAAGTGGAATTCTCTCAGCCAGTAATATGCGGAGGGACTGGAGGAAGCTGCACACCTCGCCTCTGGAATGCATAAAGTTGCAGCTGCCCCACTCGTTGCGGCCAACTGCCATATTGGGGTACTCGTATAATGCGGTTCCATCGTATTCTGCCAGTGCATAATCATTCACAGCAAAATGCACAGGAACGAAATCCAGAATTACGCCGATGCCTGCCTGATGGCACTGGTCTACAAAAGGATTTCAGTTCTTCCGGCTTTCCGTAGCGGGCAGTTGGGCTGAAATATCCGGTATCCTGATAGCCCCATGATTCATCGCAGGGATACTCGCAAAGAGGCATGATTTCTACATAGTTGTAGCCGTATTCTTTCAGATAGGCGATGAGGATTGGGGCAAGCTCTTCGTAGGTGTACCAGTCTTCCTGTCCTTTCTCCCCGTTTTTTCCAGGGCCGAAATGCATCTCGTAGATGTTGATTGGCTTGTCATGGCCTACCTTGCAGCCTTTCTGCCATTTGGCATCTTTGAATTTGTAGCCGCCAAGGGCATAGGTTTTTGGATGCGGTGCCGGGGCGCATTTCGCTGTAGAATGCGTAGGGGTCTGCATGGTCTATGAAGGAGCCGTCCTGGCGGTAGATTCTGTATTTGTACATCAGGTCGGAGCCCACACCGTCAATGGTGCATTCCCAGAAATTTCCATCGGGGACGCGGTTCATTGGGGTTTCAGTCCAGCCGTTGAATGCTCCGATTACGGAGACGCGCTGTGCTGCAGGGGCAAAGGTGCGGAAGGTCGTGCCGCTTTCCAAGACGTGTGCGCCCAGGTACTGATAGGCTTCAAATTCTTTGCCGGTGTAAAAGTTGTAAAAATCCATAAATACCCTCTCCCATTTCTATTGTGATTGATTTTAAAAGTTATTAGACAGTAGTTGGTTTTCTTTTTGTATAATAGGGATTATAATTGTATGGAAAAGGAATTGCTACCATCGAAAAACGACTTTAGTTGGAAATCCAACTTTTTCAAAAAAAGTGTTGGATAATTATATTGCTAAAGCGGACGCCAGGAGGAGCAGGAAAAGTGTATGGATATTAGGGTTGAAAAGACAAGACAGAGTATTATTAATGCGTTTATTGAATTGAGATCGCATAGGGAGCTAGAGAGGATTACGATTAAGGAGTTGTGTGAGAGGGCGCGGATCAATAAGTCTACGTTTTATTCTCATTATCAGGATATTTATCATCTTTCGGATACGCTGGAGACGGAGGTGGTGGTTTCTATTATGGAGAATTTGAGCCATCCGGAGAAGGTACTGGAGGATACGGCGGATTTTTCGCGAGAGCTGTTTATGGGGTTTCTGGCGAAGGATGCGCTGATTGGGATTTTGTTTTTCGGGGAGCAGGAGTAAGTGTCTGGTGCAGAAGATTGAGATTGCTTTGAAGGAATTGGTGTTTGGGGCTTATCCACAGTATCGGGAGAACCGGGATATTAATATTATGCTGACGTATATCTTGTATGGATGCTATTATGCGTTTTATGAAAACCGAAAATATGGGGATGTTCCGGTGCTTTCCAGTATTACAGAGCTGACGGGGAAACGGCTGCGGCGGCACTGAAAATGGTTAATAAATAGAGAAAGGACAATTATGACATTGAATACAACAGGTTCCAATCTGCAGATGGGAAGTTCAACGATCACTCCTTTGCAGATTTTAAAAACTTATTTCGGATATGACTCCTTCCGTGATGGGCAGGAGGAAATTATAGATACGATTCTGGACGGCAGGGATGCGCTGGCGATTATGCCTACAGGGGCTGGGAAATCCCTTTGTTATCAGGTTCCGGCGCTGCTTTTGCCGGGAATTACGCTGGTGGTTTCGCCGCTGATTTCGCTTATGCAGGACCAGGTGAAGTCCTTAAATGAAGCGGGAATCCATGCGGCATATATCAATTCTTCCCTTACAGAAGGACAGATCAGCAAGGCACTTTCTTTCGCCGCAAGAGGCGTGTACAAGATTATTTATGTGGCACCTGAGCGGCTGGAAACGGCTTCTTTTCTGGCGTTTGCCCTGCATACTCCCATTTCCATGGTGACAGTAGACGAGGCACACTGTATCTCCCAGTGGGGACAGGATTTCCGTCCCAGCTACCTGAAAATCGTAGATTTCGTGAGGCAGCTGCCTGGACATCCGATCCTCAGTGCTTTCACCGCAACCGCCACAGAAGTGGTCAAAAACGACATTGCAAGAATTCTGGAACTGAAGAATCCAAACATTGTCATCACTGGCTTTGACCGAAAAAAATCTCTACTATCGAGTGGAGCATCTTACAGGAAAACAGAAAGATACCTTCATTGCAAACTACATAGCCAGTCACGCAAACGAAAGCGGTATCATCTACTGCGCCACCCGCAAAAAACGTGGATACTTTGTATGAACAGCTGCTAAAACAGGGTGTTTCTGTCACCCGTTATCATGCGGAATGAACACAGAGATCCGCAAGGAAAGCCAGGATGATTTCATCTATGACCGCGCCCAAGTTGTGATTGCCACAAACGCATTTGGAATGGGAATCGACAAGTCCAACGTGCGTTTCGTCATCCATTACAACATGCCCCAGAGCATGGAAAATTACTACCAGGAAGCTGGACGTGCAGGCCGTGACGGGGAACCTGCAGAGTGCATTCTGCTCTTTTCCCCGCAGGACGTTATGATCAGCAAAATGCTCCTTGGAAGCAAGGATTTCGAGGGCATGGATTTCGCTGAAATGGAACAGGTGCGCCATCAGGACGCAAAGCGTCTTCAGATTATGGAAGGCTACTGCATGACCACCTCCTGTCTGCGCAATTATATCCTGAATTACTTCGGGGAATCCACTGACCAGCCCTGTGACAACTGCGGCAACTGCCATCAGGAATTCGAAGAACTGGACATGACTCAGGACGCCAAATGGGTAATCGGATGCATTACAGAAATGCGCGGAAGATACGGCCAGGCCCTTGTAATCGGTACCCTGCTTGGCTCCAAGAGGGCCCGCTTAAGAGAGATTGGCGCCGACTCCTACAACTGTTACGGTCAGCTTCAAAGCCGCACGGAAAATGACCTTAGACTTCTCATCAGCCAGATGATCCGCCAGGGTTACATCGTCCAGACAGACGGGGAATACAGTGTCCTCAAAGTCGGAAATATCTCAGAATTACAGCAGAAAAACACCCAGATCCTTGTAAAAAATTCAAGGAAAAAGAAAAGATTTCCGCGTCAAAGAAACGCAAAAATCCATACGGAAAGAGCTATTTCGAAGCCGAAAATACTGCCGGCAATTCCAACGAAGCCACTAATACTTCCAGCCCAAATGCCGCAAAAAATCCGCCCTTTTTCGAAACCCTACGCCAGCTTCGCCTCCAGATTGCCAAAGAAGAATCCGTCCCGCCCTACATCGTCTTCACCGACAAAACCCTCATCGACATGTGCGAGAAGCTTCCAGGAACCGAATCCGAAATGCTGGATGTCTCCGGCGTCGGCCAAAACAAACTAAAGAAATACGGCCAACGTTTTTACAAGAAATCTCCTCATTTCTTTCCAACAACAACTAATCATTTCCCGCAATCTTAAAAGAGGTCCCCGTGAGACTTTTCCAGTCTCACAGCGACCTTCCTTTAAGGAGTTTGCTTCACGATCTCTTATATGGCGTTAAGAATCCGTCTTGCATTATCAATTCTTTTCCTGTGTTGGAGGTTTCACGCCCTCCAGCGGATACGGGATTCCCAGCTTTTCCCACTTAAAAGTACCAAGCGTATGGTACGGAAGAACTTCCACGCGCTCAACGTTTCCCAGTGTCTGAATAAAATCCGCAAGCTGGTGCAGATATTCATCCTTGTCACTACCTCCCGGAACCAGTACATGGCGAATCCACACAGGTTTATTCATGTCCGAAAGCTCACGGGCCATAGCCAGAATATTCTGGTTGGTCTGCCCGGTAAGCTTCACATGCTCCTGCTCATTGATCTGCTTGATATCCAGAAGCACAAGATCTGTGTATTTCATCAGTTCTAGCCATTTAGAATGCCAGGGTTCCTTTGTAGTATAGGGGTTTCCGCTGGTATCCAGAGTTGTATGGACTCCTGCTTCCTTTGCCTTGCAAAAAGCTCTGTAAGAAAATCCATCTGTAAAAGGGGTTCTCCGCCGCTCACCGTGATACCGCCTTTTTCTCCCCAGTAGGATTTAAAGCGAAGAGCTGTTTGCAGAAGCTGATCCGTGGTGTATTCTTTCCCTTCTGTCATATTCCAAGTATCCGGGTTATGGCAGAACTGGCAGCGCATAGCGCAGCCGGAAAGAAAAATTACATATCTCACTCCGGGTCCGTCTACAGACCCGAAGCTTTCCAGAGAATGAACATAGCCTTTTAACATGTTGTTTTCCT
>VOFC01000984.1_pt1 | contig 28000 bp, 50 predicted proteins | sample 5384161 | NCBI WGS metagenome assembly VOFC01 (sample SAMN12384722, study PRJNA508395) | human gut metagenome | isolation source: healthy gut B | host: Homo sapiens | reverse complement strand
TCGACGTTCCGTCGATGCCCTCTACGCAAGCGGCATCTTCGTGCCCTATATCGAAAGCCTCAAGATCGAAGATCTCTCGATCGCCGCACCCGACATGGGAGGTGCCAAGCGCGCCAATACCTACGCCAAGCTGCTCGGAACGCCGATCATCATCTCCCACAAGGAGCGTGCGAAGGCCAACGTCGTGGGCAAGATGACCGCCATCGGCGAGGTCGAGGGCCGCAACATGCTCATCGTCGATGACATGATCGACACGGCCGGTACGATCTGCATGGCCGCCGACATGCTCATGGCCCGCGGTGCCAAGAGCGTACGGGCCGCTATCACCCACCCCGTACTTTCGGGTCCCGCCTACGAGCGCATCAACGACAGCGCCCTCGAGGAGGTGATCGTTACCGATACCATCCCCCTCAACCCCGACAAGGATCTCCACAAGTTCACGGTGCTCTCCGTTGCCGACATCTCTTCGCCGACGTCATCGAGATCTCCTCGATCTTCTTCAAATAGAACCGGGAGTCCATCTGATACCATTTCGCCCCTGCCGCAACCACGCGACAGGGGCGAATCTTTTCGGAACCGGGTGGGAGGAGGGAAGGAGGGGGGCAGAGAAGGCACCCGCCCCTCCGATACGTTCCAATCAGTCGGGGCCAGTCGGAGTCAGTCGGGGCCAGTCGGAGGTCAGTCAGGGGCAGTCGGGGCCAAAACCGGCTGGCCCGAATCCGACGCCGCCATTCCCGAATCGGGCGACCCGAGGCGCCGGAGGCTACTCACCGCCACTCTCGCGCTCCTTGCCACGCTCCCGATCCTTCTCCCTCTCGCCGCGCGTGCGGGTGCGGACATACTCCGTGGGCAGACACCCCACGTGCTTCTTGAAACTCGTGGCGAAATAGGAGGGCGAATTGAATCCCACCATCGAACTGATCTCGAAATCGAATACTTGCGGTCCATCAACAGCTTGCAGGCGTAGTTGAACCGGATCTTGCGGATGAACTTCGTGGCCGACTCGCCCGTGATGGACTTCATCTTCAGATGCAGGTTCGAGCGGCTCATGCACAGCGCCTTGCTGAAATCGTTCGACGAAAACTCCTCGTTGTCCATGTTCTCCTCGACGATCCGGATCGCTTTCTTCAGGAACTCGCCGTCCATCGAATTGGAGGTGATCTTGTCGGGATCAATCTCCGTATCGTCCGAATAGTGGTGACGCATCCGGTAGCGGGCTTTCAGCAGGTTCTGAACCTTGGCCGAGAGGAGCGAAATCGACAACGGCATCGGCAGATAACTGTCCGCTCCGGCCTCGATGCCGGTGATCTGCTCTTCGAGACTCCCTTCCGTAGCGAGAGATCACCACCGGAATGTGACACGTGCGGATGTTCTGCTTCACGGCCTGGCAGAGTTTCAGACCGTCCAGCCCCGGCAGCATCCGGTCGGCGATGATCAGATCGGGCTCCAGGCTCTTCAGACGCTCCAGCGCCTCGTTGCCGTCGGCCACCGACACGATGTGGTAACGCGTCCGGAAATGGTCGGCGATGTAACGCGCCACGTCGGGATTGGCCTCCGCAACGAGAATCGTCCCGCCTTCTCCTCCTCAGGCTCCTCGGCCGGGAGGGCGCCCGTGGCCGTCGCCCGTCCACTCTTCGGGCAGGAACTTCTCCGCATCGCGGATGATCGTCGCACGCACGTCGTTCTCCCGGGCCCGTTTCTCCATCGGGTAACTCTCCAGGTCGTCCGAAAGCGTGATCGTGAACTCCGAATAGCGGTTCGGTTCGCTGCGCAGGGAGATCGTGCCCTGGTGGAGCTCCACGATCCGCTGCACGATCGAAAGCCCGATCCCGGACCCCGCATAGGATTCGTTGCCCTGGTAGAAACGCTCGAAGATATGCTTCTGCTGTTCGGGCGTGATGCCGATGCCGCTGTCGCGCACCTGGATGCGGAAGCACCCCTCGCCGCGCTGGAGCGCCACCCGGATGATCCGCCGTCGGGCGTGAACTTGAAGGCGTTCGAGAGGAGATTCGTCAGCATCATTTCGAGGAACATCCGGTCCACGGGCAGCGCCTCGCCCCGCAGATCGGAGTTGAGGATGTAATCCATGTCGCGGTTCTGGGCCACCTCCTCGAACATCGAGAAGACCTCCGCAACGATCGCATCCACGTCCTGCACGGCAACCCGCATCCGGAACATCCCCAGTTCGGCCTTGCGGTAGTCCAGCAACTGATTGAAAATATGGAGGGAGCTTCCAGGCTGTTGCGGTGGATGTAGTCGAGGCGCGAAGCGGTGTATTTGTCCGACGTTCCGTGGTCGCGGATCTCCTGCAGCGGCGAGAGGATCAGCGTCAGCGGCGTGCGGAGTTCGTGCGAAAGATTGATGTAGAAGCGGATCTTCTCCTGGCTCAACCGTTCGACGGACTCCTTCTCCATGCGCTCCAGCCGCAACTGCACCTTCATCTTCATGCGGCCGAAGATCGCCGCCAGCACCCCCGACGGCCGCCAGCGCCAGCACCATCCACAGGAGGCTTTGCCGCCAGCGTCTGCCACCACATCGGCAGCACGCGGATCTCGACCGTCGCCACGTCATCGCTCCAGCGTCCGTCGTTGTTCGCCGCGCGGACCTTGAAGAGATAGTGTCCGGGCTTGAGGTTCGAGTAGTTGGCTTCGAGGTGCGAGGTCTCGTACCAGCGGGTGTTGAAGCCTTCGAGTTTGTAGGCGAAGGTGTTGCGGCCCCCGGCCAGGGGGTTCACCGCCACGAAGTGCACCGAGAAGATGTTGCGCACCGAGGGGAACGCCGCCGCCGTACGACCCGACCCGCCGAATCGCGCTCGATGCGCACGCGGCGGTCGTTCCCGGCATCGGTGACGGCGACCTCCGTAATCCGGGCCTGCGGCGCGAAGGGGTTGTCCACCAGGTCGTGCGGCCGGAACCAGGTGATGCCGCCGATACCCCCGAACCAGAAGACGCCGTCGCGGCTCCGGCAGTAGGAGTAGAGGTTGAACTGGTTGTTGGCGATTCCGTCGCGCAGGGTGTAGTTGCGGAGGGCGTTTTTCTGCATGTCGAAGCAGGCCAGTCCGGCGTTGGTCGAGATCCAGAGCCGCGACAGTTCATCCTCAGAATGCCGTAAACGACGTCGTTGGGCAGTCCGTCGGCCACGGCAAAGCGCGTAAAACCGGCATCCGCGGCATTGAACCGGTAGAGTCCCTGCCGGGTTCCGATCCAGACGTTGCGGTGCGAATCCTCCGGAGACGCACAGCACGGCAACCTCTTTACGAAGGGGGGGAGACGCACTGGTCCGTCGTAGTCAGATCGCAGGCCAGCACCTGCCGCTGATCGGGCTGCCAGAGGTAGAGCCCCGCCTGCGTACCGATCCAGACCCGGTGTTTCGAGTCGCGGAAGAGCGTCGTGATCTGCAACGACGCCAGCCGGGGCTCGTAATCGGCGCAGAGGTGGCGCGAGAACCGTCCCGCGGCGGTGTCGAACGACAACAGTCCGTTGAGCGTGCCGACCCACAGCGTGCCGTCGCCGCCGTCGAGCAGGGCGTAGCAACTGTTGTTGATCGGGATCGAGGCGTTGACCGGATAGTGGCGGGTCCGGAACGAGGCCATCCATCGGGTCAGCCCCCGGCGTGGGTGCCGATCCAGAGGTTCCCGCGCCCGTCGGGAAGGACACACTTGACGTTGTTCGACAGCAGGGCGCCGTTCGTCGTGTTGAACTCCGCGAAACGCCCCGTCCGGCGGTCGTAGCGGTTCACGCCGTCGTCGTTGGTCCCCACCCAGAGGGATTCGGACGAAGGGTCCTCGACGATGCAGCTCACCGTATTGTCGCCCAGCGAATTGCGGGCCGGATCGTGGCACAGGACCCCGAAACGCCGCGCCAGCGGATGATAGTAGCTCCCCCCGCCGTAGTAGGTGCCGAGCCAGACGCCCCGCTGGTCGTCGATGAAGATCGCACGGATGGAGTTGTGGCTCAGGGCTCCGGGACGCGGCGTATAGACATACTTTTCGAAGCGTTTCGTCCGGGGATCGAGGATCGACAGGCCGTCGAAGGTCCCGATCCACAGCCGGCCTTCGGAGTCGCTGCGCAGCACGCGGATGTAGTCCGACACCAGTCCGGGATACTCCGCCGCCGTGTAGCGGTCGATGACCTGCAAGGCCGCATCCAACCGGTAGAGGCCGTTTCCGTGCGTGGCGACCCAGTAGCCGCCGTCGGCCGGGACGATGCTGGCGATGTCGTAACGGGCCATCTGCGGCAGGATGCGAACGGCATTGCCGTAGGTGGAGGAGTAGGTGTAGACACCGTTGGAGGTTCCGACCAGAAAACCGTCGCGCGAAGGGCAGACCGTATGGACGCTGGTCCCCTTGAGGTAGGTGCGGATTTCGAGCGAACGGCTCGCCCGGTCGAAGAGCACGATGCCCAGATCCGTGGCCAGCAGCAGGTTTCCGTCACCCGTGACGTGCAATGTCGGAGACCTGCATGTTGTGCCCCCTTCGAGCCGGGAAGTTTTCGAAACGCTGCGTGGCGGCATCGTAGCACGAAAGTCCCGACGGGTTCCGATCCAGAGCCGTCCGCCGTCGGCGAGCAGGGCGCTTGATCGCGTTGTCGCCCAGGCTCTGCGGGTCGTTCTCGACGTGGCGGAAGACCTTGAACGAATAGCCGTCGTAACAGTTCAGACCATCCTGCGTACCCATCCAGATCCGGCCCAGCGGATCCTGGGCGATAGCCAGCACGGTGGATTGCGAAAGTCCGTCGTTGACCGAAAGGGTCCGGAATTCGATCGTGGCGAAGGCCGGGACGGCAAACAAAAAGGCGAACAGGCTGAAAAAATAAGTGTCGAAATATAAGCATGGGCATCGTGTTACAGGAGTAAATTTACGATTTTTTCGGAAAATTCCGAGTCTCCCGGCGTTTTTCGTCAAAACGGCAGCCGCCGGAGGTTGGACCTCCGGCGGCTCTCGGAAAACAGGGGTCGTCAGCGAACCGAAGCCGGGACGACATCGACCAGTTCGCGGTCCGCCTCCCGGGTGTTCGGATGAGGGTGCTGCCCTCGATGGTCGAGGCCTCCGTATCGTAAAAAGCACGGCATGGCCGCGGGGATCCGTGACTTCGAGCCGGGCGGGTTGCGAGGCGTCGAGTTCGGCGCGGATGGTCCACGCCCCGACCGTGAAAGCGCCGTCGGACTCACGGGTCAGCGGCAGCGGCTCCTGCCCCGGCGGGCGTGATGCGGAAAGAGGGCCAGGAAGCGCTGCGCACGGCTCTTCCCCGGGGTTGTGAACTCCGAATGCCACTGATTCACATACTCCTGCACCTTGCCGTCGGGGCCTGTGCGCTTCTTCCAGTTGATCGCCGGGGAGAAGAACGCGTCGGTGACCTTCACCTCAAACCGCTTGAGGTAAAGGGTCCATCCGTCCCACGGCCAGTCCGTTATCCGCCTCGACGGCTACGGCGCCATGGGCTGCGTCAGCCGGTGGTGGCTGTGCAGCAGCCACGTCCAGGTAATCGGTTCGCGGGCCGCCAGTTCGTCGTAGAGGACGATCACGTCGGGCTTCAGAAAGAGGAAGTGGCGCCGGAAACGCGTCACACCCGGATCCCCCGAGGCCGTTCTCGCGCGTATAGGCCACGCCGGACTTCTCCATGCGGTCGATCAGAAGGGCGTGCGGATCGAGTCGTAGGCGTGCGAGGCGTCGCCCAGCGTGTAGGTCAGCGCTTCGGTATCGGCAAAAGCGGGCCAGCCAGCCGTAGCCGTTCTCGCCGATCACCTGCGCCAGTCCGTCGGCCAGGATCGTATTGTGGCCCCGCGAGCGGTAGTGCAGCAGCGTATGCTTGTCGTTGAAGTTCAGTAGTAGCCCGTGCCGCCGAAGGCGACGGCCGCCGTAGTTGATCGTGAAGCCGTTGTGGGCGGCGTGAGCGTGGCCCGTCGAGCCGAACGGCAGCGCGAAGAAGGCCGCCATCAGGTCGTCCCGCGCATCGGCCGGGTCGGTATGCATCAGCGAAGCCCGCATCGGGGTAGAAGCGCGACGTATTGCGCGCCGGAGCCACGGGAGCCACACAGTCGAGCGGCTTGTCCGTCAGGATGCGGTAGAGCGTGAAGCCCTTCGAGCGGTAGAGGTTCCGCGCATCAGGGGCCGATCAGTTGGTCGGCATACCAGCGCGCCTCGCCGCTGCCGGTCTCGCGCGCCAGGGCGTCGGCAAAAGCCCATGTAGAGCTGCGACGGGGAGGTCATCTTTTCGTAGTCGTCGCCGAAGCCCGTGGCGTAGGGTCCTTTCGGGAAGGTAGACCAGGAACGACGGCAGATTGCGGTACCACGGCAGGTCGAAGAAATCCGTACCCGTCAGGCGCGAGAGGACGAACGGCACATAGACGAACGTCACGAGATTGGCCTGCATGTAGCTGCTGCCGTCGTGCCAGCCGCCGTCGTCGCCCCCGAGGATCGGGAAGCGCCCGCACCACACCTCGTAGCAGTAGCGCAGCCACCGCTCGGCTTCGGGCAGATCGCCCAGCGTGGCGACCGACGTGAAGAAGAAAGTTGCGGAAGGTGTGCTGCCAGACGTGGTTGTCCATCGAATGACTCTCAAAATCGCGGACATAATTCCGGAAGAAACGTTCGCCGCGCACGGATCGCTTCGAGCACCGCCGCACGCTCCTCCGGCGTCATGCGGTCGCACGCCGTATCGTAGCCGAAGGCCAGTCCGTACATGATGGCCGAGCGGTTGAAGATCCTCCGACGTGGCGTCGCTGTCGACGGGCATCGCCGCCACGTGCCGCGCATGGCGCACCACGGCGTCGAGGAAGGCATCCTCGCCCGAGAGGAGCCACGCCAGCGAGAAGTCGACGATCGGCTGGGTGACGACCTCGCCGAACTTGTGGTACATGAGGCGTGAGCGACTTTTTTGGAAGGGCGACATGCCGGTCGTGTCGCGCGGACGCGTCGGCGCAATCGGCACCGGATCCATGTCGATGCGTTTCCGCGCACGGTCGAGGAACTCCCGGGCCTCGGGGTTCGACGCCGAGCGGGTGCGGAACGACTGGAGGCCGTCGCGCGTGACGTAGAGCCGGTGGTGGGGCGTTGCGGCGATCCGGCGCACGAGCCGTCGCCCGTCGGGGTGGCGAAAGCGCCGCGCCGAGTCCGTGACGACGAAGTCGCACGTCGCCGACCGTTGCGAGCGCCCTTTCGCGTGTAGGTCGTCACCCGCCACCAGTAGCGGCCCGGCGTCAGCGGCCGGTGAAGCGCCCAGACGGCCCACTCCTGGTTGCTGGTCAGCGTCCTGTCGGCCGGGAAGTCGGGCGACGGGGGCGAGTTCGACCCGGTAGCCCGTGACGTCGGCTCCGCCCCGCAGGCCAGAGCAGCGATGCCGGGTTCTGCGTCACGGCAACGCCCCCGGCCGGCTGCATCCCACTCCCGGTAGCGGGGTGCAGTGTCCCGTTTGTCGAGGCGCTGTTCGGCGGCCGGAAGCCCGGCGGAGTTCATTGGCTGGTTGTGCCGCGGTTTGTGCCGCGGCCCCGAGGCCGTCAGCAGCACCAGCAGCAGCGTAATGGTTCGTTTCATGATCGGTTCTTTTTACGGAAAAGGTCCTGGAGTCGGTAACGTTTGTTGTCGATGAGCGGCCGCGCCCAGAAGGCGATGCTGACGATATAGCCGATCGTCAGGCAGACGAAGAGCAGCGCCCCGCGCAGCCCGACGAGAGCGCCCAGCCACCCCACGATCAGCGGCCCGAGCGCTCCGCCGGCGATCCCCGTACAGAGGATTCCGGCAAACGACCCGTGGTAGCGGTCGACGGAGTTCAGACCCAGCGACATGACGATCGAGAACATCACCGAGATGGAGAATCCACGGCCGGGAAGGCTGTCAGAGCGACCTCTGCACCGCCGAACAGCGCCGCCAGCAGCAGGCGATAGCCAGCACTCCGGCCACCTTCAGCACGTCGCGCGCATCCCAGAGCGAGGGCGAACAGCCCGACGAGGCACCCACGGACATGTAGCCCCAGAAGCGTCCGACGGTCGGGGCGCCCACCGTCTGCGGGTCGAGGCCGTGGTACTGGCGCAGGAACTCCGAGATCAGTTGGCAACGCCCTGTTCCGAGCCGTATAGCAGAGCATCCCGAGGAAGAAGAGGTAGACATACTTGTTTTCAGCAGTTCGCGGTAGGAGTGGAGTCCGCCGCTGCGCTCGCTCTCCTGGAGTTCGAGCCGCGGGAAGCGGACCAACAGCACCACGACGATGACCGCCACGAGGATCACGGCGAAGAGCCAGTAGAGCGAAACCCACGGCAGCGAGGGCGGCGTGAGCGACTGCAGCCAGCCCGTGAAACCCGTGAGGGTCTCCCCCGGGTGAGGCGCTCGACCAACCCCGCGTAGACGAACGGACTGACGAACGACGCCGCACCGAAGACCAGTTGTCCCATGACCGAGAAGAAGGCGAAGTTCTCCTCGCCGCCCGCCACGCGCGTCAGCGGGTTGATCGTCGTCTGCAGCATGGCCATGCCCAGCCCGATGGTGAACGGCGAAGGCCAGCAGCACCGGAAAGGTCGGGCTCAGCGCGAAGAGCAGCGAGCCGACAAGCGGCAGCGCAAAGCCCACGCCCAGCACGAACTTCTGGCTGAAATGCTCAATCAGCAGACCGGCCGAATCGACATGATGCCGTAGGCCAGGAAGAACGACATGGGGATGAAGCCCGCCAGCGCCAGGTGCTGCAGGCGGAAGTTGTCGATGATGTCGGGGATCAGCGGCCCGATGATGTTCGTGATGAACGAGATCACGAACCAGAAGAGCATGATCAGCCCCACCAGTGCATAGTTGCGTCTCATCGTCACGCCTCCTTTCCGAGAATCAGTCCCGCGGCCCCGAGGCTCCCGGGCCCGGTTGCCGAGGCTGCGCGGCCACGATTTCGGTCTCCGCACCGCACACATCCATCATCTGACGCCGCACGCCTTCGCGCAGGCGCTCCAGATAGAAGGGGCCCGCCTCGGAGATCCCGCCCCCGACGACGACCCGTTGCGGTGCAAAAGGTTGATCATCGAGGCGATGCCGTGCGAGAGGTACATCCAGTGCTCCTCCAGCGCCCGGACGGCCGCCGCATCGCCCGCCTCGTAGCGGCGGACCACCTCGCGGCCGTCGGCCTCCGACGCCCGCTCAGGCTCCCGGAAGCGACGAACCAGCGCCGAGGTCGAGGCGTAGTGCTCCAGGCACCCCACCCCGCCGCAGGCACAGCGTTCACCGTCGCACTTGACCGTGATGTGGCCCATCTCCATGCCGCGGCCACGGTAGCCGCGGAAGAGGCGGCCGTCGATCAGCACCCACAGCCGATCCCGGTTCCCACCGTCACGAAAACCACGTCCGTAGCCCCCGGGCCGCCCCGTAGAGCGTCTCGCCCAGCGCCATGGCGTTGGCGTCGTTCCCGGCCACGGTCCCCCAGTCCCGTGGCCGCCTCGATCCGCGACGCGAGCGGGAGATTTTCCCAGCCCGCGATATTCTCGGCACCGCCCAGCACCGTGCGCCCGTCGGCCGAGACCACACCCGGGGTGCCGATCCCGACCCCCGCAAGCTCCAGTCCCGACCCGGCGGCATACGCCCGGCAGGCATCGATGCCCTTCACGATCTGTTCCAGCACCGCGTCGGCACCCTCCGCAGCCCGGGAGCCATGCCCCCGCTGAAAGAATCCGCCCCGACGCGGCGACCACGGCGTACTTCACCGAAGTACCGCCGAGGTCAATTCCTATGGCATGGCGCTCCATCGTCAGGCCTGTTCCACCCAGATCGGCGACGACCAGCCCCACTGTCCGTCACGCTGGCGTACCCGTACGTAATAGTAATCCGTCGCACGCTGCGCCTCGGTATCGACCATGCGGTGCCCGACGCAGAAGGCCGCCTCGGGCTGCGCCCGCTCGAACTGGATCGCCTCCGAAAGCCATCCCCGCAGGAAGATGCGCACGAGCCCCTTCGAGCAGCTCATCGATCGAGTGCTCGTAACGCTGGCCGTTGAACTCCGCCACAAGCCGCGCCGTGCGCGGAAGCCGTGATGTCGAGCACCACGCCCTGCATCGCCGGGGTCATCACGTTGGGGTTCTTCGACGAGTAGAGGTCCAGCGCCACATGTCGCGCATCGCGCCCACAACGCGGTTGACACGCGTGTGGAACTCCGTCTCGCCGGGCTGCGGCGAGGTGAAGGCCGCACCGCGGAAGCAGGTCTGCAGGTCGGTGATCTCCCTTCGGTCAACCGCAGGGCTCCCGTCCAGTGAACGTACTCTTCCTCGCGGTTCCAGCCGAAGTTGACCTTGATCTTCGTGCGGATCACGTCGTCCGAAGGCCCGCGGCGCGGTGCGGACCGTTCAGCCGCGCAATGCACTCCCCGTTCTTGATGAGGTCCACATAGTCGATGGCGTTCTGCGCCTCGATATTGAGGTAGATCTCCCGGCGCGAAGCCCGGATCACGTCGCCCCTACCCCGCCATTGATGCGGAAGTCGATCTTGATCTTGTCGCCCGTCACGCCGCAGACGTGCCGTTTGCCCATCTGCTCCCACAGCGCATTGCGCTCCAGCGACGGGGCGTAGACGCCGATGCGGCCGTCGCCGTAGCTGCCCGGGTAGCCGGCGTGCTGGTCCGTCGAGCACATCAGGCCGAACTTGTGGCCCTGCTCCAGACCGTACTGGATCGAGCCCTCCCAGATGCGCGGCCCCATGTCGTGGAGGTAGTCGTAGTCGCCCGTGTCGCTCTCGGCCAGTCCGTGACGCGAGAACATCTCGACGAACGGCAACTGCGGGTCGTTATCCGAAAAAAAGCCGCCCAGTTGTAACCGCGGAATCCGGTCATATAGCCCATGTGGTGGGGCGTAATGTAGCAGGCGTACTCCCGAAGCCGCTCCTTCCAGGTCGGGAACCGAGGTGCACTCGACCAGCGGGGCGTCGAAGCCGCGGAACAGCGCCACGTGGTCGCCGTGCTCCATGCTGTTGACATTCGTAGGAAACAAAGGTTAGGAACTCGCCCGGGCGGTTCGCCGCCTCAACCATCCGCCGGTATTTCTCATACCCCCCCGGCCCGCAGCCGTTTGAACGCCTCGGTGTGGTAGCCGATGACCCAGTTCAGGCGCGGGTCGTTCTCGCCCGGGATGTCGGGCCACAGGGCGTGCGGCGTCACCGACACGAAGTCGGCTGCTGCGCCGCGGCAGCCAGGGCGTCCGACAGGTCGCCGTGGCCGTAGGTCACGTTGCAGTGGTTGTGCACGTCGCCCCAGAAGACCTTCAGGTCCCGGAGCGAGGAAAGCCCTTCTTCACCTCGTCAGGGGAGCGAATCCGCATCCCCGAGGCGCGAGCAGCCCGGCAGAGCGTTCACCGCCGCCAGACCCAGCAGGGTCCATCCCGAAGTTTTTCAAAAATTCTCGTCTGTCCATATCTGTTGCAGTTTTGGGTCGGGGCCGGAACGTCGCCCGCACCCCGAATCGGTTATTGATGGTTCGTGTTCGTTCGTCAGAGTTTGTCCGCCCCTGGAAGAATTCGTACTCCTGTTCACACGGGTCCGTATCGCCGCACTCCGTCTGGAGTTTTCGAGTTCCCGGTGGAGGCTCCTGGCGGATGTCGGCATAGGCCGGGTCGTTATAGACGTTCTGCATCTCGTGCGGATCGTGCTTCAGGTCGTAGAGCTCCCACTCGTCGACGTCGTTGTAGAAGTGGATGAGTTTATAGTCGGCCGTGCGGATGCCGTAGTGGCGCTTCACGGAGTGCCACGAGGGGTATTCGTAATAGTGGTAGTAGACCCCGTGCGCCAGGCTTCGGGGATCCTTGCCGCCCGAGGTGAGCACGCCCTTCAGCGAACGTCCCTGCATGTCGGCGGGAACCTCCAGCCCGGCCATCTCGACGAACGTCGGCGCCAGGTCGATGTTCATGGCCAGCGCCCGGCTCCGCGTCCCGGCCTCCACGGCCTTCGGGTAGCGCACCAGCAGCGGCGTGCGCTGGCACTCCTCGTACATGAAGCGCTTGTCGAACCAGCCGTGTTCGCCCAGGAAGAAGCCCTGGTCCGACGTGTGACGATGATCGTGTTGTCCAGGCTCGCCGATCTGCTCCAGGTAGTCCAGCAGGCGGCCGACGTTCTCGTCCACGGCCTTGATCACGGCGCAGTAGTCCTTCATGTACTGCTGGTACTTCCAGCGTCATCTCCTCGGGCGTGGCCGTCCGCTTCAGTTGCTCGTACTCGGCGATACGCGGCGCGTAGGCCTCGTTCCAGCGCGCCTTCGGCATCGGTCATGCGGTTGTAGGCCGCCTGGTACGCGACGCTGCTCCGCCAGTCGTTCGCACGCGACACGTCGTCTTTGTTCGCGTCGCCCGTCGTCTCCCCAGCTCGGACTGCGCCCAGTTGCTCGGGCGTCATCAGCTTCAGGTCCCACTCGGGCCACATGTCGCGGCCTATCTCCATCGCCCTCGCGGGCGGCGCTGCCGCGGCCCGAATAGTCGTCCAGCAGGTTGAACGGCTCGGGGTAGACCCGTGCGTCGTTCATCCCCAGGTGGCGCTGCGCCGGCATCCAGTTGCGGTGCGGCGCCTTGTGGTAGTAGAGCATCGCAAAGGGCCGCGAGGGGTCGCGCCCTTCGAGGAACGAAATCGCCTTGTCGGTGATGATGTCCGTGACGTAGCCCTCCTCGACACGCTCCTCGCCGTTTTTCGATGAACAGCGGCGAATAGTACTCGCCCTGCCCCACGAGGATGCTCCAGAAATCGAATCCCTGCGGGTCCGGAATTCAGGTGCCACTTGCCGATCATCGCCGTCTGGTAGCCCGCCGCATGGAGCAGTTTGGGGAAGGTCTGCTGGTCACCGTCGAACGTGCGCGAGTTGTCCGTGAAGCCGTTCACGTGGCTGTACTTGCCGTGAGGATGCAGGCCGCGAGGGTCCCGAAATGGCGTTCGAGACGTAGCAGTTCTCGAAAGAGCATCCCTTCGCGCGCCAGGCGGTCCAGATTCGGGTCTCGACCAGCAGGCTGCCGTAGCAGGCTCATGGCCTGGGCCGTGTGGTCGTCGGTCATCATCACGAGGATGTTGGGGCGCTTGGGCTGCCCCTCGCCGCAACCCGCAAGGGTCGCCAGCGTCAGCGGTACGGCGGCGTAACGAACGCCCGTCCGCAAGGTTTCGAGGTTTTTCATAAGGGTATGGTTCAGGTCAACGGTTGTTGGTTGTTCGTTTTATGGATTCGGGTCGGCGAGGCAGGCTGTCGGGTCGGAAGTTCCGGTTGTCGAGCCGGGCGATTCAAACTCGGGGTCGGCGGGTCGGCAAGTCTGAAAGGGGCCGGCTGTCGGGTCTGGCTGCCGGGCCGGCTGTCGGCAGTTCACTCCCCGGCCTGGACGTAAGGGGTCAGGTTCCCGGACCAGGCGCTGCTCGCCGATCCGCACGCCCCACTCGTAAAAGCGCCCGGCGCAGGCGGGCAAACTCCCCGGCATAGCGGCCATCGACGGCCAGATTGACCATCTCGCCGGGATCGTCCTGCAGGTCGTACAACGCCTCGCGGTTACGGCCCCACTGGCAGAAGCACGTATACTTGGCGGGGTCCGACGATGCTCCAGCCGCGCATCCCGACGCCCGAGAGCAGCGTCTCGACGAAGACCTCCTCGTGGAGCGTCTCCGCACGCCCTTCGGCCACGGGCCGCAGGCTCCGGCCCCGGTAATGCGCCGGATCGAGCGCCACGCCCGCATAGTCGCAGCCGTGGCGTAGAGGTCCAGCCCGACGTTCGACAGCGCCGCGGTGTTCACCACCCCGCAGCCCCCGGTCCTTCGGCGACTTGACGATCAGCGGCACGTTGATGACCTCCTCCTGCAAGTTCCACTTCTGGTTCCAGCCGTGGGCGGCCGCACCGTCGCCGTGGTCCGAGAGGAAGACGATCGCCGCGTCGTCGTAAAGCCGTGTTTCCTGAGCACCTCGACGATACGCCCCACCTCACGAGTCGACCCGCTCGACAAAACGGTAGTAGGCGTAGAGGTAGCGGCGCCAGTCGTCCTGGGTGTAGGTGTAGGTGTCGTGGTAGCGGGGCGAGGCGGCGCGTTCGAGCGTCAGCGCCTCGGCCGCAAGGTCGAAGGGCATGAAGTTCGCCGGAAGGTTCGGGCACTCTTCCGTCGCAAAGGGGGCCAGCTCGCCGTACTGGAGGGTTTCGTTGCGGCCGTATTCGCAGGATCTCGTGCGGATTGAGCAGCGACGCCACCAGGAAAGGGGCTTGTCGCCGTCGTAATCCCCGAGCGCCTCGTCGCAGGCCGCAGCCAGCGTCGGGTCGCCCATCTTCGATGCGCCGGAATCCCGTGCCCGAATCGGGGGAGGTTCACCTCCGGGACATGCCACTTCCCGGCGTAGAGGCATTCGTAACCCGCCGCCGCGATGCGGTGGCCGATCCCTTCGCGCATGGCTTCGGCGGCCGGGCGCACGCCGTTGTCGGTGGCCCCCCACCTCGAAGGGCATCCGGCCCGTGACGAGCGAGGCACGGCACGGCCCGCTTAGCGGATAGGGGCAGTAGGCCCGGGTGAAACGCACGCCGTCGGCGGCCAGGGCATCCATGGCCGGGGTTTGGACCCACGGGTTGCCGGCACACGACAAGGCTCCGGCCGTCTGCTGGTCGGTCATGATGACGATGATGTCGGGTTGCTGCCCGGCGGAGGGTGCGGGCTTCGGGGCGGGGCGGCGGCGGCATGGGCGGCCGTCGCTACGGCGGCAAGAGTCGCCGCCAGGGCGGAAGGGTTCAGGTCGGTCATAAGCGGTTTCAGGTTCTCGGAGGACCGGGGTTCGGGCGGCCTGCGCGACGCCCCCGAAGCGGGCGGGTCGGCGGCAGGCCGCAGCGGCGGTACCGGAGGTCCGTGCAGTTTTTCAGTTATGCAAAATTAGAAAAACCGCACGCCGCGGCCCCGGAGTTTGTCCCAAAAATCCCGGATCGTGTGCAAACTCTTTCGATTTTGTAGAATCGAATCCCAAATTTGTCCTAAAACCCCCGGAAAGCCCCTCCGAGGCCGAAATTCGACAAATGCGGCATCCGGTTGCACAATTCTGATACTCCTTTGCAGAATTTCCGCCGAGGTTTTGAGATTCTGATAAAAAGAGCTCCGCACTTTGTCGTATCTTTGTCCTTGCGCCGGAATCCCCGGACCCCGCGGTCCGGCCGCGGAATCCGAAGTCCGCAGACGCGTCCGAAACCCTGAAACCACCCAAACCGCAAACCTGCATGAAAACCGCCAAACTCCTCGCCCCGCTGCTGGCCCTGCTCTTCGGCCTGCCGGGAATGGCACAAACCGATTCGACCGTCTTCACCCTGCTCGACCTGACACGCCCCGGGCTCGAAGAGGTCGCCAGGTATCATGCCGCAGGCAACGACCCGGCAGCCGCCGACGCCCTGCTGGCCCTATTTCCGCAACCGCACCTCGGTCCGCTGCCCCGGAGTCGAGACCGACGCCCCGACATCACCCCCCGACGAGCAGCGCTGGGCCGACGAAGCCCTCGAACACCGCTTCTTCGTCCATGCGGGCTATCAGCCCTCCTATTTCTATGGCGACGACATCGACTGGCAGTACTGGCCCGTGCGGGACAACGAACTCCGCTGGCAGTTGCACCGCATGAAGTGGTGGGCGCCCATGGGCAAGGCCTACCGCCGCTCGGGCGACGAACGCTACGCCGCGGAGTGGTGCGCCGAATACCTCGACTGGATCCGCAAGAACCCCTCACCGAGTATGACGAAAGCCGCATCGGCGACTGGACCTCGGCCGACAACGTCTACTTCGCCTGGCGACCCCTCGAAGTGAGCGACCGCCTGGAGTTCCAGATCCACCAGTTCCTCTACTTCCTGCCCGCCCGGGCCTTCGACGGGGGAGTTTCTCCTGCAGTTCCTCGAAAACTACCACCGTCACGCCGAACACATCACCCGCCACTTCTCCGCCTCGGGCAACCACCTGCTGTTCCAGGCCCAGCGGCTGCTCTTCGCCGGGCCTTCTTCCCGAGTTCCGCGATGCCGCACGCTGGCGCGCAACGGGCGTCGAGATCCCTCAACCGCGAGATCCGCAAGCAAGTCTACGACGACGGCATGCAGTACGAACTCGACCCCCACTACCACCTGGAGTCGATCAACATCTTCTTCAAGGCCCTGCAGATGATGGACGCCAACGGCTACCGCGGCGAATTCCCCGCCGAATACCTCGCCACCGTCGAGCGCATGATCGACGTCCATCTCAACTGCTCCTACCCCGACTACACCACCCCGCTCTTCAGCGACAACCGTCAGCAGGAGAAGGCTCACCTGCTCGAATCCTACCGCGAATGGCTGACGGTATTCCCCGAAAACACGTTCATCCGCGAACGCGCATGGGGCCGAAGGCGCCGTGCCGACCCATCTCCTCGCGGGCGTTCCGCACCTCGGGGTTCTACGTCCTGCGCAGCGGCTGGGACGCCGACGCCACGGTGATGGTCCTCAAGGCCGGGCCGCAGGGATTCTGGCACTGCCAACCCGACAACGGCACGTTCGAACTCTGGCACCGGGGCCGCAACTTCTTCCCCGACTCGGGCAGCTACGTCTACGGCGGCGACAGCGCCGTGCTGGCCCAGCGCAACTGGTTCCGCCAGACGCAGGTGCACAACACCCTGACGCTCGACGGCCGGAACCTCGAACACACCGATTCGAAATGCCTGCGCTGGGAGACGGACGACGCGACGCACATCGTGACGGTCGGGAATCCCCTCCTACGAGGGCCTCACCCACCGCCGCACGGTGTGGTTCGTCGACCGGCAGTTCTTCGTCATCGAGGATGTGGCCACGGGCGTGGCTGCGGGACGCGTCGCCCTGCACTACAACCTCGCGGAATGCCAGCCCGAAGAGGAGGATTTCGCCGCGGGCGCGTTGCGACCCGTTTCGAGGATGGGAACAACCTCGTGCTGCAGGTCTTCGGGCGAAGGGCAAGCCCCGGAGGGGTGGGTTTCGCACGTCTACCGTTCGCGCAACCCCCGTCCGGGCCTACGCCTTCACGGCGGAGAAGCGGCCCGGCAGGGAGGTACGTTTCATCACCGTCCTGCTCCCCACCGAGCACCCCGCCGAGGCGAAAATCAAGGCCGAACGTCGCCGCGGCACCATCCGTGTGACGGTCGACGGCCGGAAATACGATCTGAAATAGAACCCACGGAACGAACCGAAAAACCAACTATACCAAATATGAAACGAATTCTGATGATCGGCTGCGCCCTGCTGGCATTCGCCTCGGCAGCGGCAGCCGCGGAACCGGAAAAACCGGTGCTCGGCGATGAAAAAGTCGCTCTACGACCTGCTGGACCTCGAACGTCCGGACAAGAACGTGAAAAAGGCCGTCGAAAGGGGAACATCCCCGCCGCCGACAAGGGAGCTGCTCAAGTATTTCCGCACGCGCAAACCCGTGCAGGCTCTTCGGGCTCGACCTCGAAAACATCAAAGGTCAGCAAACTCGAACAGCGCCAGGCCGATGAGGCCCCTCGAACACAAGTTCTACGCCCACAAGGGCTATCAGCCTCTCCTACTTCTACGGCGACGACATCAACTGGCGATACTGGCCCGTCAAAGGACAACGAACTCCGCTGGCAGTTGCACCGCCACTACTGGTTCATCCCTGCTGGCCAAGTGCTACTACCTGACCCGCGACAACCGCTACATCGACGCCTGGATCGACCAGTACACCGACTGGGTGAAGAAAAAATCCGCTGGACGGCGTCGAGCGTCTCAAGGCCGCCGGAGTCCTCCGAAGCCGAAATCGCCGCCGAACGCGAAAACATCCGCTTCGCCTGGCGGCCCATGGAGGCCGGACGCCGGTTGCAGGACCTGCTGACGGAGTTCGCACTGACCATTCAGTCGCCGCGCTTCACGCCCGAGTTCCTCAACCTCTTCCTGCGCACCTACCGCCAGCACGCCGACCACATCCTGCACAACTACTCGAAGCAGGGCAACCACCTGCTGTTCGAAGCCCAGCGGATGCTGTTCGCGGGCATCTATTTCCCGGAGTTCCGCGAAGCGCAGGAGTGGCGTCGCAGCGGCATCGAGATTCTCAACCGCGAAATCGGCGTACAGGTCTATCCCGACGGGATGCAGTTCGAGCTGGATTTCGGATACCACATCGCCGCCATCGACATCTTCCTCAAGGCCCTCGGCATGGCCCGTCAGAACGGTTTCGAAGCCGAATTCCCGGCCAGCTACATCGAGACGGTCGGGAAGATGACCGCCGTCACCTGGAACCTGCTCTTCCCCGACTGCTCCAACCCGATGTTCGGCGACACCAAGAGCCACGACAAAGCCTCGCTCAAGAAGCAGTTCGCCAACTGGAGCCGCGTCTTCCCCGACGACCGGCAGCTCCAGTGGTTCGCCACTGAAGGGCCGCAAGGGGGCTCTTCCCGACTACACCTCGCAGCAGTTCCCCGCATTCGGGATTCTACGTCCTGCGCACGGGATGGGACACGGACGCCACCGTCACGGTCGTCAAGGCCGGGCCCCCGGCCTTCTGGCACAACCAGCCCGACAACGGAACCTTCGACTACTGGCGCCGCGGCCGCAACTTCTTCCCCGATTCGGGCAGCTACGTCTACGGAGGCGACAGCGCCGTGCTGGCCCAACGCAACTGGTTCCGCCAGACCCGCGTGCACAACACCCTGACGCTCGACAACCGCAACCTCGACTCGACCCATTCGAAACTCCTCTTGTGGAAGCGCCGCCCCCCGAAGAGACCCTGCTCGTCACCGAGAACCCCTCCTACGAGGGCCTCACCCACCGCCGGGCCTTCTTCGCCACACAGGACGGGCTGCTGGTAATCGCCGACTTCGCCACGGGATCGGCGGCCGGGACCGTCGGCGTACACTTCAACCTCTGTCCCGGTGAGGTGGAGTTTGCCAAGGACGGCACGCTCCGCACGCTCTTCGACGACGGAAACAACATCCGCATCAAGAGCACGGGAAGCGTCCCGGTGAAGATCCAGCAGGAGGAGGGTTGGGTCTCGAACGCCTACCGCAAGAAGGAGGAGCGTCCGGCCTACGCCGTCGAGATGCCCAAGAAGGCCGGGGACGAGTCTCTGGATGATTACCGTCATCACGCCCGACGACGATATCCGGAAGGGTTCGATCGCCATCGTCCCCGACAAGGAGAATTCCGACAGCCGGTTCGGCGTCGCAGTCCGTGTCGGCGGCAAAACCTATCGTTTCGAATATGAACTCTGAGATGAAAACGATCGGAATCATCGGGGGCGCTGCTCATCGGAGTGTCGGCAGCGGCCCAACAACCCGAACTGCAACCCCTCTCTGAACGGGTGAACATCCAGGGGCGATTCGGCCCGCCGTGAACAGGTGATCGACGGCGAGTGGGTCGCCGTGGGAATCCGCAAACCCGAGGCGCTGTGCCGCGACTACTCCCGGAGGTATGCCGGAAAACCCTCCTACCGTTTCACGCTCGGAAGCGGGGGACAACACCCTCAAGGGGTATCATCCCGGCGAGACAAAGGGGCGTTCGGAACTCGCGTACTGCTACGCTACGGCCGCGGATTTCGCGGAGATGACGCCCGAGGCCTACGCCGCCGCGCAGAAGATGAAGACCGTCTACCACCACGGCAAGGGGGATCTGTCCCCAGGGCACGACGTGGCGATACACCTTTGCCGTGTACGTCCCCAGGGAGCCTCGACAGCCGGGTGTCGACCATCTTCGCACAGTGGCACGGTATGCCCGACCGCACGCTCGTGACGGCTCCGGACGGCCGGGTCCGGCAGGCTCTCGACAAAGGAGTTCGTCGCGCTCTACGATACGGTCATCATCAAGAAGGAGGTGGCCTACCGTCGCATCCAGGCCACTGACCGCAAGGGGCCGCACCATCTGGAAGGCCGGAGAACCTACGGGCTGGAAGGTCGAACAGGGGGCTATCCCCGCTGGCGTTCGGATTCTCCGAGGGGTGGTTCTACATCAAGGCCAACTCCGACCGCCGCTGGTTCACCGACAAGGACGACCGTTGCAACTGCAGCCCCGCCAAGGTCGAGGCGATGCAGCCCGTTACGTCGGAGTTCAAATCGTCGACGATTGCCGCCAAGATGCCCTTTGCGGAGTTCCCGAAGGATCGTTGGGTCACGTTCACCGTCGAGGTGGCCTGGACCCGTTACGGCGGTGAAGCCGAAACCATCGTGCAGCCGGGGCGGCTCGACGTGGAGATGTGCTGCGACGGGCAGTCTCGCAAGTTGGTCGACAACCAGCAAATCCTCATCGGCCGCAACGACGAGGCCGGATACTACTTCAAATACGGCATTTATCGCGTGGCCGGGAGTACCGTGCCGGTCAGCTACAACCTCGCCGGATTCTCCCAGCAGCAGATCGAATAGAGGTTCGGAAGAGCGCATTTTGTGCAAGGTACTTTTCGGATCGCAAAAAAATCCCTGCCATAAAAAATGGCAGGGGATTTTTCTTGAGGATAATAGTGAATGTATCCGCCGTGCAGAACAGGAGGATCAGGGCAAAGAGAAGGAGATGGAACAGGTCGGGCAAGGTTGCAGCGACTGAGAAGAGCAAAAAAGAAGGAAGGGAAAAAGAAGAAAAAAGAGGCTGGATCGGAGTCCGTCAAGTAAGAGGAGGGACTGGTTGTGTAGAGCAGGCGGAGTAAAAAGGTGAAAAAGTCCAGTCCCTGAAAAAATTCGGATACTCCCCCCCAAAAGCACGAAAAATCCCGACCGGAGCAATTCCGGTCGGGATTTTCAAGTTTCTGTCACTCCCGCGAAAACGGAAATCAATCGGGGAAGCCAAGCCCTCCCGGGTCAGGCTATTCGCCCCAACCCGGATTCTGCTTGCACTTCGTCATCAGGTCGAGATCCCGCTGCGGAATCGGGAGCAGTTCGTGACGGCCCTCCACCGTAAAGCGGGCTACGGCATAATTGGCATTCGTGAACCAGTTCACCAACTCCTGAGCCGTATTGCGGATCGTCGTGTAGTAGATACCCCAACGGATCAGATCCTGCTTGCGGTGACCCTCAAAGCAGAGTTCATAGGGCCCGCTCCTTGCGGATCGCCTCCCGGGCTCCTCCTGCGAAAGAGCATACGAAAGATCATGCAGCGTATCCCCGAAGCCGCGGCGGCGAACCGCATTCACCGCATCCACCGCATCCACGATCGAGCCGCCCGATTCGTTCAGCGCCTCGGCGAAGAGCAGCAGCACGTCCGAATAGCGCAGAATGTAACAGTTGACGTTCGACTTGTCGTTGTTGACGATGTAGTTCGCCGAATTGACGTACTTCTCCGTATCCCACTTCGCCGGCGTGAAGAGCTGACGCTGCTTGTTGTAGTTATCTTCCGAAGGGCTGCTCACCGTCGAGAAGTAGGTGACAGGCCCGTCGCCCTTCGACGAATCGTACTTTGTAGTCGGCAATCGACAGCGCCATACGCGGGTCGTCGTGCGTCTCCCCACTCCCGCGTGAAGGTGTAGACTACCTTCCAGTTTCCGGCATTACGACCCCGCTGTCCCTCCACAGCATCGGCCACCACGCCGTTCCATTTGCCGATACGTCCGGCCGTGTTGTCGCTGTCGAGGCCCGTCGGCGAGTAGAACGACACTTCGATCAGGCTTTCGCCTGCATCCCAGATACCGTTGCAGGTGTTCTTCCAGACGGTTTCGTAGTCGGAGATCAGACGGTGCTTGCCCGACTCCACGACCTGACGTGCCACCTTCGCAGCCTCGGCCCATTTCGACTCGTCACGTACCGGATAACCCGCCCACGTGCAATAGACCTTCGCCAGCAGCCCCAGCGCTGCACCCTTCGAGAAACGGTAGGCATTCGACGAACGTTTCGTATCGTCTACAGCCCACGGAAGAACCTCCGAAGCGTATTTCAGATCCTCCTCGATGAAGGCATAAACATCCTTCGGATCAGACTGGACATACTCCGTGGCCGGAATGTTCGACTCGGCGGTCGACTTCACCAGCACCACATTCCCGTACCAGCGGACCGGCTCGAAGTAGAACAACGCCCGCAAAGCCCGCGCTTCACCCAGGTAGATCGTCGCCAACTCCCGATTCGAAGAGTTCCAGTCGTCCAGGCGCGACGATACCGTCTCGATGAAGTCGTTGGCGTCGTAGATCGACGAATAGAGTTTCTGCCACGTCTGCATGATCTGCTGCGTCGACGGGTTGTGCGAATTGGTCGGAATCTCGCGGCACGACGTCGTCGAGTTGCCCTCGCACTGCGCAATGTCCGACGATATGGTGAACAGCAGCGACCGATGATAGGAGTAGAGATACTCGTTGGACAGGTCCTTGTAGATGCCCATCAGCACCGTCTCGGCCTCCGCAGCATTGTTCACGTAGTTGCCCTTGCCGACCTCCGTATAGGACTCCTCCTCCAGCAGATCGGAGCACGATACCCCAAAAAGAAGCCCCAGCGTCGACAAACCGTATAATAATATCTTTTTCATAATGCTATAGCGTTTTTAGAATGTCAGGTCAAGTCCGATCGTATATACTTTGCTGCGGGTAGGCACCCCAGTCGAGCGACGGAGTCATCGGGTTCGAGGCACGCATGTTCACCTCGGGATCATAGCCCGTGTAGCCGTCACGACGAAGAGATTCTGACCCGAGAAGTAAACGCGGAGTTTCGAAACATAGAATTTCCGCGTCAGTGCTGCGGAAGCGTATAGCCCAGTGTCAAACTCTTCAGTCGCAGGAACGAGCCGTCCTCGATGAAGCGCGAGTAAATCTCGTTCTTGATATAACCGTCCCAGGCCGGCACCTTGTTCGAAGCGTTGGTCGCCGTCCAGCGGTCGGCCACCTCGGCCATCAGGTTGGAACGCTGGTCCTGCGTCTGCGAAGCGTAGATCCGCGTGGCATTATAGACATCGTTGCCGTAGTTGAACTGGAACATGAAACTCAGGTCAACGCCCTTGTAGGAAGAAGGTGTTGGTGATACCGCCGTACCACTTCGGCGTACCGTTGCCGATCACCGTACGGTCGTTGGTCGTGATCTTGCCATCACCATCCATATCCTTGTACTTCACTACGCCCGGACCGAACTCACCGCTCGTATAGGTGCTCCGACATGTCCCACGACGCCGTCACGCAAACGCGTCTCGCCCGTTGCCGCATCAACCACGAAATCCGACGACTGGTAAAACCCCGTCGAACTGATAGCCGTAGATCAGACCCAGCGACTGCCCGATCTGAGCCATATAGTCATAACCCGTATAGTCGCTGTTCCACGACGCCGAGGTGTACATTGTCGCGGCTCCGTCGGCCAGGGCTCGCAGTTCGTTGCGGATGAACGAGATGTTGAAGTCCGTCGTCCAGCGGAATCCGCTCGGAGAGACGATGTTCGTCGAATTGATCGCCAGTTCGAGGCCCTGATTGCGAATCTTGCCCACGTTCTGCCACTGCGATCCGAAACCCGAAACATACGCCTTGTTGGCGGCCATCAGCAGGTCCTTCGTATCTTTGAGGAAGACATCAGCCGTAATGTTCAACCGGTTGCGGAACAGACCCAGGTCGATACCGATGTTCGTACTCTGCGACGCCTCCCACTTGAGGGTCTTCGTTGGGGAGGCTTGGGAGAAGTACCGTGATCAGACTGTTTCCGTAGCCGTATTTGCTCTGTGAATAGAGCGTCAGCGACAGGTAGTTCGTGATGCGGTCATTACCCACAACGCCCCAGCCGGCACGCAACTTCAGGTTCGAAACCACATCCTGATTCTTCATGAACGGCTCCTCCGAAATACGCCAGGCGGCCGAGAACGAGGGGAAGTAACCCCACTTGTTATTCTTCGAGAAGACCGTCAACCGTCGGCTCGGATCGTCGCCGTAAAGAGGTAGCGATCCTTGTAGCTGTAGTTTCCGCGGGCGAAGAACGACACCAGCATGTTGTCCGACCGCGACGAGGTTACCTGGCTCGGCGTGGCGCCCAGCCCCAGGTTATCGTTGCCCAGGTTGTCAAACGGGAAATCCGTGGACTGACCCTTGAGGTACTCCGTACCCTTGAATGAGGTCTCCTGACCCAGCATCACGTCAAAGGCGTGGCCGTTCTTCTTGTCATATTTTATATGTAGGTAGTTGAAGTTCGTCCACCGCACGTCGCGCGTCATCTGCGTCGAACCGTAGGGGTCTGGCCGTTGCGGTAGGGCCTCCTTCGAGCCATCGTAGTAGAACTGGTAGTAGCGCGTATTGGTCGTGAAGTAGGAACCCGCCGTGCGGAAACTCCACCCCTTGCCGAGATTGAAGTTCAAAGCCACGTTTCCGGACCACATTTCCGCTTTGCGCGTGTTGATCACCGACTCGGCCTGCTTGATGGGGTTCACCTGCGAGAGCGACTCCGAGGACTCAAGCTCCAGCGGGTCGATTGCCAAATTCAACAACTCCTCGTCGGTCAGCCGAACGCCGCCCGTCGGACGGGCCCGCAGAATCTGCCCCAGCATGTTGAAACGTCCGTTATCACCGAAGTACCCACACCGCGCTTGTCCGTGAAGGCATAGTTCACCGTGGCGTCGACGGTCAGCAGTTTCGAAACCTGATGGCTCACGCGCATCTTCGCCGTAATTTTGTTGAAGGCGCTGTTCCTGAAGATACCGTTCTCCAGAAAGTCCGAGAACGAGAGGCATACTTCGTGCGGTCCGGAACCGCCCGACACCGAGACATTGTGATCCTGCGACCACGTCGGCTGGAAGGTCTCGCTCTGCCAGTCGATGCCCGAAACCCCGATGTAGTCGTCAATCGTCTGGTAACGATACGGGATGCCGTTATCGTCGTTGCCGGTCTTGTAATAGGTGTCGCCGAACTTGTCGGGCCACGCCTCGGTCTGCAGACGCACGAATTCGTAGGGCGACAGCAGATCGAAGGCTTCTTGGAAGATTTCGCGGTAGCTCGCCGAACCGTTGTAGGTCACAACCGGGCGACCCTTCTTACCGGACTTGGTCGTCACCATCACCACGCCGTTCGCTGCCCGCGAACCGTAGATCGCCGACGACGAGGCATCCTTCAGCACCTCGATCGAAGCAATGTCCGAGTTCGAGGTAGTCGATATTGTCAACCTGGAATCCGTCGACGATATAGAGCGGAGTGGTCTCGCCGTTGACCGATCCGATACCGCGGATCTTGATGTCGAAACCCGCACCCGGCGTACCGTCCGTCGCCGTGATCTGCCCACACCTGCGATCTGGCCGCCCAGCGCCTCCATCACCGACCCCGACTTGAAACCCTCGACATCCTTGGCCCGAAACCGAAGGCGATCGAACCCGTCAGGTCGCTGCGCTTCTGCGCACCGTAACCCACAACGACCACTTCATCCATCACATTGGTTTCGGGCTCCAGTTTCACGTCAATCGTCGTCTGAGCCCCGACGGCAATCTCACCGATTTGTAACCCAGGTAGGAGAAGACCAGCGGCACCTTTTCTTCACCGAGAGGTTGTACATACCCTTGAGGTCCGTCGAGACACCCGTCGTGCCCTTGACCACGACGTTGGCGCCGATGGCCCGGCTGTTCGTTCTCATCGACGACCTTACCCGTTATCTTGTTCTGGGCCGTGGCAGCAAAGGCCACTACCAGGGCGAAGAGGTCAAAACCCCCTCTCAGCCCGAAAACCCGTTTCTTCATATCTTTCATAAGATTCTTTCAGTTAGGTTAAAATTTCTCGTCGAACCATACCCACAGCGGGAAAATCTGCGACTTCGAATCGCTGACACCGCCTTCATTGCCGTCGGTCACGAAGGTCATCTGACCGATGAATGCTCCATTGGCGGCCACCCGTTGGCATCGACCCACTTGTTCGGGTTGACAACCAACGACTTCGTCACGGGATCCACATAACACAACGCCGAACTCAACCGAGAAGCGTTTGAGTAGTAGGAGACGGGATCCTTCGAACCAGTTTTGACTTCGCTCGAACCGATGCTCGTATAGTAGGAAGTCCAAACAGTATTCATGAACGATCCTGCCGTTGCAGGCTGCCCGTCGGTATGCGGACCGGCAAAGTTATAATAGTTGAACGTACGACGGTAGTCCATCCAGGAAGAGCGACGGTTCGACGCCATCAACGGTCGGAGCCACCGAGGTGCCGCCCGTACGCGGGTTCACCTGGAAGACGAACGGTGTATAGTGAACCGTCACACCGTTGACAGCCTGGATGAACGAGAAGAAGATCGGAACCGTCACCGACGTCTCACCCACTTTTCCCTTACCGGCCGTTGCCGTCACCAGAATCAGACCTCCATTATTGGCCTTGAACCCTTTCGGAGAGAGTTCACCCGTCTCCGAATCGATCAGCGAACCCGAGCACTGATGCTTGGTCTGGATCGACCAGGAGAGTTGCGTACCCCGGCAGGCATCGGTCGTCGGCATCAGGCTTCCAGAGACGTCAATTCGCTCTCCTTCGCAGGCAACGGTACTGGTTGGCATAGTTCTCGGCCGGTTCCAGCCCCAGGTTGTTGCCGTAAACGATCTTCGTGAAGTAGTAGGGATTCTCGTTCACGGTCAACTGGGCGTCGTTTCGGCCTGGCCGCTTCAGGTTCGACGCCACAACCGGAATCGCATAGCTGCCCAGCGGTATCAGTGGCCCTTCGCAGCCGAAATCTTACCCGTCGCGGTATCGATCGTAATCTGGCCTTCAACCTCCGCCGGGAGCGTACCCAGCGCAAAGACCGCCTCGTCACCGACGAACCCGGCACGCTTCTCGGCCGTGAACTCGCCGCCCTGGATCGCCTCAACAGGGATCGTAGGCAAACGTCGCGGCATCGATCGGCTCGATGTAGTCCACCACCGTCAGCGTGAAGGCTCCGTCGAAATCCGCCGATCCGAAGTCGTTCGTCACCGTCAGGTCCACCGTATAAACCGCATCAATGGGCAGGCCGTTGCCTGCATCCACCGAGATAACACCCGTTGCAGGATCGATCTTGATCAAATCCGTCTCGGGGCTGTTCTCCCCGGACGAACCTGGCGAATAGCCCAGCTAAGTCCGTCCGGGAGACCCTTCAGCGTCGGAGTCGTGCTGCTGAAAGCCATGTCGGTCTCGATACGGCCGGCCGAAGAGGGATAGCTCACCGACAGCGGAAGACTCGTAATCCGACCCGTCAACAGACCTTCGTAGGTCATCTCCCCGGCGTAGGTCTTCACCTGGATCGGCAGCGGGTGGTGCCCGGCATCACCTCGCCCTTGAAATTGGCGTTGAGCGATACGACACCGGCCGAAGTGATCGAGAATACTCCTGACCCTCCGGCTGCACGAGGCTGTAGCTCTGGATCAGAAAACCGATTCCCCCGACAGGCTCTACAGTCACCGAAGCCTCGGTCGTCTCCAGATCGGCATACCTGAATCTCCAGCGTCAGGGGCGCTGACCGTCAACGCCTCGGGCGTTGCGGGCGACATCAGCACCGTGAAGATGTCGCCAACGTGTAGCGGGCTCCGCCGGCCAGACACGAGATCGTCAGTTTATAGACGCCCGGTTCCAGCGTCTCCGTATTCGTAATGGAGACGATACCCGTCACGGCATTGATCGAGAAGCTCTCGCTCAGAAACGGCCGCATCGTCGAGCGTAATGCCCGTAATGGCGAAATCCGGTGCCGGACCGTAGTAGGTCGGGAAAGCATCGAGTTGAAAAGCATCGAGGGCCGATATTCACAACCTCGAATAGTAGAGGTCCAAAGCATCCGACGTTTCGTCGTCTTTACAGCCCGTAAAGAGCACCCCGCCCAGCAAAAACGCCGTGACGACAAGGCTCATATTTCGAAACAGTGATTTCATATTCGTTTTGCAGTTTTTAGGTTTACAGCGTATAGAGAGGTTATAGGTCTTGCCGTCGATCGAACCGAAATCGAGGCGCCCGTCTCCGACCACTCGCCCGTATTGATCTCAACACTCTGTGCCGCAGCGTCCGTCGTCGGGAACAGAACCGTCACGTAACGGACCGCAGCATCGAAGCGCTCTTCTCGATATTGAGCCTGGTAAGCCTTGCGGTCGATCTCCTTGTAGGAGTCGGTCACGATGTTGTAGGCCGAAGCCATCCTTCTCGGCAAAGGTGAATGCCTTGTCCAAACCGCCGTCGAACCAACAGGTTGTTGCCGTCGAG
>VOFC01000938.1_pt1 | contig 28000 bp, 27 predicted proteins | sample 5384161 | NCBI WGS metagenome assembly VOFC01 (sample SAMN12384722, study PRJNA508395) | human gut metagenome | isolation source: healthy gut B | host: Homo sapiens | reverse complement strand
CGTACAGCTGGCATTCTCATCTATAGCAATTCCTGACTGCCTGCTCTATTTCGCTTTAGTTTATAAACCATACCGTTGTTCCTTTTCAACACGTAAAGTATATTTGAACACCTACTTACTCGCTGACAAAATAATCTTCCACCGCTACTGCATACCAGCCTTCTCAATATCGGCACGCGTGTACGTAGCTGCTGCGGCGAACTTTCAAACTGGCTCTCAAATGCCGCTTCGCCTCGTCATTAGTCAGCTACTTCCGTCGCCGAACTTCTCCGCACCCTCCGTGACGTCCGAAACTTCTGCGTCCGTGTGCTCCCGTGACGTCCGAAAACTTCCGCGTCCGTGCCCTCCGTGACGTCAGAAACTTCCGTAAATACCTTCAATCCGTCATACCGCCCGAAACAACGTCTTCTACCTTCGCCTTTACCTCATCGTCGCCGAACTCAAGGTTCAATCGCTACTGGGTTATGCGAAATTCTGAACCTCTTCGTCAAGCTCGTGTTCATTGATAATCTTAATCAGTCCGCGTCTGAAATCGTAGCTATGCTCAATAGCGTGCTGAATCATGAAGTTCTTTCGTCGTAAACTTAGCTGGGTTCTGGCCAAAACTGTTAATCGAACCATCACTGAAATTCACCTTCATGCTGGACTTTCCCATCTTGATTACGGTCTGGTACTCCATCATGCCATACACACCGTAAGTAATTACTTTCTTCTTCATTGCTTTTTTCCTTTCTCGTTAAAACAAAAAGAGAGAGGGGCTTCCCCTTCCAATGACGTTAAACTGATGTCACAATCATTACCTTGCAACATACCACTTATACGATATTATCTACCTCTCTCTCATAATTTAACTAAGTAGGTGTTCATAATTTTTTACATTTGAAAACGCGGCATTTATTTAGAACCGCAGCGCCCGTCATTATTCGGGTTTTTAACCCATGGCGCCCTGTAAGGGCAGTAATGTCACCCAAACCGAATGCAGAGCGAGGCAAGCTTGCTTGCATGAGCTATGCTGAGGTGCAGCCCCATTCGCCGAAAGCAATGTCAGTGCAAACCGAATGCAGGCGACGAGGCTTGCTCTTTCGGTGAGCGCCATGCTGAGGTGCAGCCTCCGACTTCGCCGGAAGGCAATGGTATCTCCTGCGGTAAAGTGAACGAAGTGAACGACACCCGGTCCCCCCACGATCTGCGTTTAAATGGTATCGCGCCCTGTAAGGGCAGTACGTCGGCAACAGGGGCAACGCCCCGACGACAAACGTCCGCTAATCGGAATGCAGCGACTTCGCAAAGTAAAAATACGTCGATAGAATTATATTAAATAATTTTGAACACCTACTTAAAGCGACTGAGCCATTATGTCACCGGCATATTCCACCCTAAGGCCTCGCTCTTGTACTGCCACATCTGACCGCTCACGGCTTCCTTTGTTAATGCCGGGGCAATCCTGAATAAGGTAGTAAACAGCTCCTTCAACTGGGGCAGAAGGTGCTTCAGCGCTGTCCCAAAGGTGAATCTGTACGGCACCGGTGTTGTCGGTTTCACCTTCACCGTTAATCCATACGTGGCAAGAACCTTCGTAAGTGCGTATCCCACACGAGCATCGCTTCGCGAGTGGCTTCTTCGCCTTCCATGCGGTCGCGTGTGGTGTGTGTTCGGCTGAATACTGGTAGTGAACAAGGCGGTCGGGGGCTACGATAAACGCACTGTTGCTCCACTTCAAGCGGTCGAGCGTCGGGTCGTGCTTCAACTCAAGGTCGCCAAACACCGTGTGCAAGTTCGTCACTACCCAGCCCACGGGGTTCGTCTTCGTCGTAATCTGAATCTCGGGGTGCTTCGAGCAGTCAATGCACTGAATGTTCTCCAAAAGTTCTTGCCTGCCAAGGCAATCACGCTCTTAGGTACGTCTTCGCCGGTGAACACCATCTTTGCAAGGGCAATGATTTCTTCAATCGTCCACTTGCCTACGTGCTGCAACTCTTTCTTCACCTGATAGCGTACGCCTTCGGTAAAGTAGATGTCTTGCGCACCGGCCTTGGGGGTCTGTACGCGCATCTTACCCTTGCGACCTGCATAGAGGGTGCGGTTGCCGCGTACCTTGAAGTTCGTAATGGCAGCTTGGCAATAACGGCTTTTGCCGAACGGAATACGCTTCTTCTGAGCTTCGTAGTAGTCCGACACAATTTGGTTCATGCCGCGCGCTTCTGAAGATAAATTTCTGTGGGCTGCGGAACAATCAAATCGGGGTCAACTTCCTTCTGCGTTTCATAGAGCGCATTCGACAGAATAATAAATGTACTGCCGGCTGGAATGGCTGGGGTATTGCAGAACTCATCGCCGCTTGATGTCTTCGGACCGTTCACTGCGCGAACAATGGGGTTGCCTGTTGAGGGATCATTACCGGTTACAAACAGCATCAACTCTTTGCCGGGGGTGCGCGTCTTGCCATCAGCGGCCCAGCCGTCAACGCCTTTCACAAGCAGCGTGCCGTAAGGACGGGGAATCTGTGAATCGTTCGATACAAGCGAAAAGAACGAACTGAGGGGCATTGCCTTCTTCTACGGCCTTGTCGCCGGTTACGCTGCTGCGAGGTTCGTCAATCATGTAGTGTTCCACAACAGGCGAACTTACCTTCACCTTCTTGGCCTTAAGCATCAGCTGCATAAAGGGGCGTGTCATCCGACTTAAACTTAAACAGTTCGTTGTCCAAATCGGCTTCTACAAGGTTACCTGCGCCGATTCCGCCGCTTGCATCGGCTACACCGCTTACGGTCGTGGCGACCGGGAACCTGACTCTGCACGCCTGCACTGCCGGGGATAGGTTGCTGTGACTTACCCCCAAATTCATTACTTCTCCCTTCCATGTTCTTAATGGGGTTTAATTGTGTTGATTTTACTTTCGGCTGAAAGGTCTATCAAGTGTCCCCCGACCAATACCACCCGAGGCATTGGCCACACTGCTCACACTCGTTATACCGTTCGAACGTGGCAGCACAAACCAGCACTGCCTGTCAAAGGCTGACGTGCTTTATGTGTGATTACTTTGATAATTTCCCCTTTCATGTTTTTTCTTTTTAGTGAATACTGTACACACGCTTCTTGGCTGTGTATGAGCGACATTACATAGCTTCCCCTGCAAGGTCAAACAGGTTCTTTTTCTCTGCGCTGTCGTCCGGTGCCTCCGGGTTTCCCGTTCAGCGGCATCGTACCATCGCCTTTCTCTACCTTCCGAAGGCGTTCTGTAATGCGGTCGTTCCGGCCTGCTATACGGCCTTCTTCTCCGGCATTCGCCACATCGGCATCATAGTTCATGGCCTTGGCAAATATTTCGAGAGCTTCGGGAGTGATTTTACCCACAATAGCGTCCGAAGCCACATCAATGATTTTGGCTGCTAACGCGTCAACCTGTTCATCCGTCATGCCTCGCTCGTCTCGCCATTTACGCAGCAAGTCCAACGTCTCGTCCATATTCGCTTCGTAAAGCGCGTTCAGCTCCTTATCCTTTGCCACACGTGCCAAGTATTCCTTGTTAGCTGCTGCCAACTCTTCCTGCATCGCTGGGTCATCGATCACGTTCTCAATGTCCATGCCGAAGTTTCGTACCAGCGAAACGAACGGATCCTTGCCTCCGTGCATATCTGCTAGAAAGGCCGCTGCCATCGGACTCTTTGAAAACATATCCGACAGAGCCTCTGAATCCTTTTTGTATAGGCCTACCTGATTTTCGTAATCGTCGTAATCGCTCATTGCCTGACCGTACAGTGCTTCATCATCCGCAAAATCCATGTCAGGATGCTTCTCTCGCAATCGTGCCAGATACGCATCGCGCTTACTACTGGGTGCCTGTATCTTTTCTGCCATATCTTTTTAGCTTTTATCCTGTTGTTTAACCTTCTGTATCGTTCGTCATACCTATCCTGTTTTTGAAGTCGTCTGAACTTTTAGGAAATTCAATCTTCGTCAGAAAAGTTTAGACGACTTCTTTTAGAAAATCCATTTCAGAATCTCCCTACACAACCACAACTTCAAAACCAACAACGCACATCCTAACATGACAAACGCCGTAGGTCTTAAACCCGTGCCCCAAGCCCCACCAACTTCAAAAAGCTACCAACTATCGGAGGTTTTGAACCCATGACGCCCTGTAAGGGCAATGTCAGTGCAAACCGAATGCAGAGCGACGAGAGCTTGCTCTCAAGAGCTATGCTGAGGTGCAGCCTGACTTCGCCGAAGGCAATGGTATCTCAGCCCAGGGTAAAGTGAACGAAGTGAACGACACCCTGGTCCCCCCACGACTGCGTTTAAATGGTATCGCGCCCTGTAAGGGCAATACGTCGTCAATAGGGGCAACGCCCCGACGACAAACGTCCGCTAATCAAACGACAAACGTCCGCAAACCGAACGAAAACCATCCGTAATTGCAAAACTCCGCCCAACTTGCAATCGCAAAATTAAACACAAGAGCATTACAATTTATGTTATCTTTTGTGACATGAATTTACTAATTTTGCAATTACACAACCACTCAAACAAAACACACTCTAAACCCTGATAATCAATCACTATGAAGTACTACGGAAGCGTACTTGATTTTACGGAGCAGCGTAACAAAGAACTTATGAATGCATACAGAAAGCATATCATCGAGGCTAACGTTGTCATCATACCGGAAATTTTCAAACGCGTCGCAAATTCGCCTGCTTCGCGTTTCTGGGTCTCCGAAGAAAGAGCTGCTGTCGTAATTGCGGCCATGATGCAGGGAAAAAAAATACCCAAAATGAGAGGTAACAAAAAACAAATGTTTGACGAAATCTTCGCACGGGTTTGCAAACTCAAACAAACCTATCCCAGACTTTCACTGCATCAACTCGTCGCTAAGGTCATTTATCAACCGGCACCAAAATTTTACCTTACGACAAGAACCGTAGGGGAACTAATCTATAGAATCAAAAAACAGGGGGAACATGGAAATAAGCAATCTGGAACAACTGAAAAAACTATTAAAAAACCATCTGAAAGAACTATTAAAAAACCATCTGAAAGAACTGTCTGAAATAATCAAAGAAAACAAAAGACGAAACAACATAATTTACGCGCCTTTCAACCCGGTCACTGGATTAGGTTCTGTAGGAAAAAACGTACACGCGTACACATCACTGACTTTGCCATACCCGAACAGTACTTACCAGAAACCATGATGCACATACCATTGGTCAAAAAACTGATTAATGCTGGGAGTATTCGGGAGTTCTTAAAAAATAATTTGAACGAGGAACCATCTACAGAGGACATAACAAAGGTATCGCGGGCTCTCATCAGACTGCGTTACAAGCACGACTTCCGTTCTGTGCGGCTACGCTGCTCTATATCCACAACAAAAAAGCGGGTAGTGATGTGCTATTCCGACTATATTATCCGCAACGAATACTCGTAGAACGCTTCGAACGTCGTCGTCTGGCAAACGAACCTATCCGCCTCATTCTACTCAAAGCGCGTCAGTGGGGTGGCTCTACCACCACGCAGCTCTACATGGCATGGCTACAGATATGGCACAAAAAAGGTCTGAACTCGCTCATCATCGCGCACCAAGGTACGGCTTCCGACGAAATCAAGGACATGTTCGACAACATGATTCACCAGTACCCCGTGGAGTTCTTGCACAAAATGGGCGAAGACTATGCTGACAATGAACCTAAATTGGTAACAGTCGGAAAATCTGGTTCAACCTTCCGTGTGCCGCAGCGAAACTGCAAAATAAAAATCGGTACCGCCGAACGTCCAGACGGATGCCGTGGCGGTGCCTACTCGCTCGTACACCTGTCTGAGGTCGGTATCTGGAAAAAAACGGAAGGCAAATCGCCCGAAGACATTGTGCGCTCGGCATGTTCGGGTATATTGTTAGAGCCTCTAACAATGATTGTCATGGAATCTACTGCGAACGGTACGGGAAACTTCTTCCACACCGAATATCAAGCAGCAGCCGACCCTCTCATTCCTTCTAAGTTCGAAGCGCTTTTCATCGCATGGTTCCAAATTGAGCAGTACTCATTGCCGTTCAAAAACTTCGACGAGGAAAAAGCTTTCGCCATTCGGCTGCTCATGAACAAAAACAACGCAAACGTGCCTTCAGCCCGTGAGGAATCTGGGCGTTACCTTTGGTCGCTTTGGGAAAAGGGGGCAACGCTCGAAGCTATTCACTGGTACATCGAAGAACGTGCGGCAAAAAATAGTCATGCCGTCATGGCTTCTGAGTTCCCATCCGACGACATTGAAGCTTTCGTACATTCGGGGGCTATGGTCTTCGACCGCTATCTCGTTGAAGCATTCCGAAAAAATTGCAAGCCACCACGCTATCTCGGAGAGGTGCAAGCCCTGGGCGAAGAGGGTGAAATAGCACTAAAAAATTTACACTTTGTTGCCGACGCACAGGGCTTGCTCAGAATCTGGGCTTTGCCCGAAATTGACGACGCGGTACGAATCACAAACAGATACCTCACCGTAGTGGATATTGGTGGACGTACCGTTGGAGCTGACTGGTCTGTCATTGTCGTCTTCGACCGTCTTTCGCTCATCGATGGTTCTGAACCTCCGGCAGTTGTAGCACAATGGTATGGACATATCGACATCGACAAATTAGCATGGAAAGCAGCGCAAATCGCTGCTTTCTACGACAACGCATTGCTCGTCATCGAAAGCAACACCATCGAAACACACGACCGGGAAAGGCACATCGAAGGTGGTGACCAATCACAGTACATTCTAAACCAAATCAGTACTGTCTACCCGAACCTCTATGCTCGAAAACAATCCGAGGACGAAATACGCCAAGGCATACCAAGAAAGTACGGATTCCACACAAACGTGGCTACAAAACCAATGGTCATCACGTCTTTGGTAAAAGCCGTACGCGACAAACTATACATTGAACGAGACACGCGATGCCTCGATGAATACCTCACCTACGAACGAAAACCAAACGGTGCCTATGGAGCTATCACCGGTAAACACGACGACTTACTGATGACAAGAGCTATAGGACTCCACATCTGCTACAACGAAATGGATATGCCTAAAATCATCGAACGAGATAAAAACGGAAAAACGCGAAACACCAGAAATAACTACGGGGCTGCCGACTTCTAAGTAGGTGCTCATAATTATTTTTAAGTAGATGTTCATAATTATTTTTTACATTTGAACCCGCGCCAACCGCAGTGCAGAGCCACGAAAGTTTTGAACCCGTAGCGCCCTATTTAGAACCGCAGTACCCCGTCATTATTCGGAGGTTTTGAACCCGTGGCGCCCTGTAAGGGCAATGTCAGTGCAAACCGAATGCAGAGCGAGGCAAGCTTGCTTGCATGAGCTATGCTGAGGTGCAGCCTGACTTCGCCGAAAGCAATGTCAGTGCAAACCGAATGCAGAGCGAGGCAAGCTTGCTTGCATGAGCTATGCTGAGGTGCAGCCTGACTTCGCCGAAAGCAATGTCAGTGCAAACAGAATGCAGAACTTGAAAACTCGTTTTAGCGATAGCTCATTTTTCATGTTAATTTATATATAATGTATAACACTATGTTATATATTCACTATCTTTGCTTCAAAAAAATAGAAATCATGGAAGTAGCAATCAAAAAACAGACTGCATTCAGACTTGATAGTGACCTGTTGGATGCTTTGAAAAGTGCCGCCAAGCGTGAGCATAGAAGTCTAAACAATTTCGTGGAGTGTATTCTTCGGGAAGTGGTATACACAGAGCCGAACGAGGAAACAAAGGGAAGCCATTGCAGAAGCTCGTGCAGGCAAGAATTTGAAGAAGGTCGATATGAGCAGCTTTGAAAACTTCATTAAATCTTGTAGTGAATGAGAGTGGTTAAGAGTGGAAGCCAGTTCCGAAAAGACTTGAAGCGATACAGGAAAGACAAAGCCAAGCTTGAAAAAACTTTACGACATTGTCGGATACCTAACGCTGCGAAGACGTACCCAAAGAGTTCAAGCCGCATATGCTTTCGGAGATTACGCAGGACACATGGAATGTCATGTGGAGAATGATTTTCTCTTGATTTGGATTGACGACGAAATCGTAAAGCTGGTTAGACTTGGCAGTCATTCTGAACTTTCGGGAAGAAAAAGAAGGGCTAACTACTATTAGCTTATAAAAAAAAGCAGCGCGACTTATACCGCGCTGCTTTTTCTCTTTTAAGAATCGTTCGGCTACCACTATTCGCCATCGTCAGCCTCGCTGATTATGTCGCTATCGTCTCCGCATAAAGTGCGTAAGCGGTCTTCTATCGTGCGTACTTCTACATGGGCTTTCATGTCCATATCCAAAAGGATTTCATCTTCGGAGTATGGAACTCAAGCAAACGCAGTTCCGCATTCACGCGATCTTCAGGGCTGAGCTGGTTCATATCCATTTCAAACTGAGATAGTATCACAGCTGATTCTGCTTTCGACAGCAACGGCTGTTCCCGTGGCATGAAGTAGTCTACTGAGTGACTTTTCAAAAATTGCTTAAGGGGATTGTCTTTGTTGGGCGTGCCTTTCTTACGACCGCCGGTCTTCATTCCTTTCATAATAAATCTGTTTTCTAAGTAGGTGTTCAAAATTATTTTTACATTTGAAACCGCACCAACCGCAGTGCAGAGCGACGGAGGTTTTGAACCCGCGGCACCCTATTTAGAACCGCAGTACCCCGTCATTATTCGGAGGTCTTGAACCCACGGCGCCCTGTAAGAAGTATTCAATTGATAATCAACCAAGTAAACCTAAAAATTCTTCATTCTCCAATCTCTTCCCTAGCGTTTCTTCAAAGAACGCTCCGAAAAGCTCCCTCCAATACTGCGCTATCATCCCCTGCCTAAAGACAAGGGAATTCCCGCTTAATTTTAAACCGACAGCATCTGCTGTGCACGTTGAACAGCTTGCATATCGGCCGATTGCTGAGCCTGTTGAGCTAATTCGGAGATATACCTTCGGGAACTTGACCGGCTGCAACTTGTTCCTTTTGAGATTGGATGCTTTGGAGCAAACGGTCTGCAAACGGAAAGTCGCCATTTTCAAGTAGCTGTTCCACGCTGATTGCCTTAGCTTGCCACAGCTGCATGAGTAAATCGTTCGTCAGCATGCGGTATGCTGGAGTTGAAGTACTTTCAACAATGCTTAGGTCGAACTCTACATCACGGATTTTCTTGGGGTCATATTGTACAATGCTGCTATTCTTTCCACTGATGTTAAACACCCTGGGGGTATCGTAAAACTGCTGAATGTTCTTCACGTCCTTATAGGCTCCGTCTCGGATAAACGACGAGTAGGTGTCAAGCAGGTCAAGCAACGACATGGTGGCATTCTGCGTCTGTTGATTGTACAAACTGGCTGACATGCCGCTATAGCCGGGCTTACCTTGAATGGCTCCGTTCACGCCGCTTATATCTTCAAAGAATTTCAACTGCATATTGAGCAGTTCCGATATGCCGATTTGAGTTGCGTTATTGGCTACTTGTTGCGGTAGCGCGGTGCCTGTCTTCGGTTGTTTAATCATGATGACGCCATTGAATCTTGCCCATTCGTCGGCAACGTCTTCAATGCTCATGTCGTCGGGCAGGCATTCTTCTGAAATAGCAGCACGCCCTTGGCCGATGCACGCAAATCCAATCGTACATGGTAATGAGGCGGTTGGTATAGCGTTGCTGGTCTATGACGTTGCTGACAAATGAATGGATTTCGCCATCTATAAATGGATAGGCCTTGAACACGTAGGGGTGGCTCTTGTGTTCGTAAGGGGTCTCACCTTTCTTCAAAAACGTCACCAAAAAAATGATAATATGTAGTAATACCAGTAACTATCCATCATCCACTCATATGCGGATAAAGGGGTATTTCGTCTTCGCTCATACCGGCTTCAACGCCCATCTGCAGGCGATGTTCGTTTTCAGCCAATACAAGTTCATCGAAATCTGCCAAATCTACTTTTAAAGATGTCGCCATTGTTCACGTCGTGACATCGGTAGCGCGGTTTACTTTCCTTACGCCATACTTCTATTACACGACAGCGAGTGTTGTCGCGCGGTACAAAAAAAATCATAATAGCCATGTAGCGGATAGCCGAAATTGTCGTACGTGGCCGAAAGGTAGCTGCGATCGCAGGCGTAATGGCATATTTCGGCCAAACGGTTATAGCTCGCGGTGTCGGTTGCAAAACGACTACACAAGTCTTCAAACGATATATCGTGTATCTCGCCAACACACGTGCAGTCCCAACCGCGAAAGTCGCGCATGTTATTGTCTATAAAAAGTTATTGGGCTGCACGTTAGTCCGTCCAACAGTCTAATTTGTTTTTCTCTCCAGCCATACCACTTGCGTTGCACAACGAAGCCGCCAATCAGAAATTCTTCCATGCAACGGGCGTTGATTTCGGTCATGCGGTTCAGTTGCATGTTGCATTGCAGTACTATCGACATGGTTTCGCCATATTGCTGTTCGTCGCGGTCGCGAGCGGTGCAGGTTGGTTCTTTGCTCTGACTTCGATACACGCCCAGTACAGCTTGTACCATACGGCGGATGAGTTGTTCTTAAGTGGGGTGTTGCCTTGACTTCCTGATATACTCCTCCTCCTTCATAACCACGCCATTTACGCATATTTCGTCATCCCACTGGCGGCCGTAGGTATAGTTCTTGTTGCGTTCACGGTCGGTTCGGTATTGTTCCATACTCAACCAATACTGTTGAGCGGTAAAGAGCACGTCAAGCGCGCGGCTCTCACCCATTTCTTTCTTGCTGCGCTTCACGCTGTCGAGCGAAGGATCGCGCTGCAGCACGCGGCTTATTCGGTGTAATTTAGTTGTTTTCATCATTTTTTTGCGCAAAATAAAGACAACGCGAAGTTACTTCTCCGCGTTGTCTTTTACATGATAACTTTTGCTTTGTGAAGTCGACTGAACTTTTAGAAAATGCAATCGTCGTCAAAAAGGGTTAGACGACTTCATTCAGCCTTTCGAAGCGTTTGTTTCTGGTCCAATATGCTGTCTACGGTGTGTATCATCGCTGATTTCAACTCGTACAATTCTTTTTCCATACATTTCTTCAACACCTCGTCTTGCTCGCTCTTGAGGGCTTTGTTGTACTTGTCCACCTCGATTATATATTCATGGGCTTTCATGGCCGATAACAATTCGGGCGAATCTTTCATCTGTGCTATCTTTTGGCTGTAGTCGCGTTTTCCGGTTTCAGTTTCGTAATTATAGCCTTTGTAGTCTTTAATGAGTTCTTCGCTGTCTGCCTTAATTTGATAATAGCGATTGTTGATGGCTCGATAAGCGGTACGTTCGCTGCCCGATTTCACAAAGCGGTTCACTATGAGCAGATTGCTGGGGTCGTATTCGCGCGAACCCACAACGGTCTCACCCGTTTTAACCAGTTTGTCTACAAGGTTGAAATAGCCGCCCAAATAACCGCGACCTAAATGTTCAATAACGGATGGGTTCACATCTAGCCAACCACTCTTCTGACTATCACCGCCCGACAGCTCGTTGAGCATTTTACTCATACCTACCAGTTGCTTATTGGTATTGCTGTAAGCCTTGGTGTATGCTGGGTCTCGCTCGTTGTAGGCTGTCTGCTTGTAAATCGGAAGGCCCGTCCACGATTCGTTCGTTAAAACTTCGAATGCTGGTTTAGCAAAAGTGGGAACAAACGCACCGATTCCTTCGCCTACTACGTCCAACGGAAGCACCTGACTGACTTGACAAAGCACTTCGTGAGCCAGTTCCTGGTTCGTGTAGCGTTCCTTGCCGCTCATCACGCTGCCCAACAGTTCGCCCATGCCGTAAACGGCTCGGAATTCTAAAGTTAGCGGAATGCTTGCCCAACTCTTGCCGTTTATGCGCAACATCAGGTTGCTGCGACGGGTATTGGAGGGGTGGTCAAAGTAGCCGTTTCCTTCTTCGGCATCATCGTCATCATCACCGGATGCACCGACCATGGCATTGGCAAGTCCTAAAGCAAACATAATGGCCATGGCGGTGAGTGCCTTTTTCGGGTGTCGCTTCACCACGCGACCGAAGTTCGTTGAACCTTGAATGGCAGCGTTCCAGAAGGCGAAGAAACTGCGGCCTACACCGGACGAGAATACAGTCAGATAGATTGCAACATCTTTCGTCAGCTTCAACAAATTGGGATTTTCCACGATAAATCTCGAATATCGTTTTTAACCTGGGCTCCATAACTATCCAAGAATTTAGCACCTGCTCCCTTCTTATTGAAGTTCACGCTGATTTCCTTAGCATCGTAAATGCTGCGGTCCAAAGTTCTTCCTGCTTCGCGCGAGGTGATAAAGGCGGCAAAACGGGCACTGTTTTCGGCGGCTTTGTTAAACAGGTCGAGCATATCGAATGAAGCATTCCACACCTTACATACTGAGGGATCTGAAGAAAGTTTCTTCAGTTCTTTCTTGATTTTCGTTTTATGCGCATCAAGGTCACGCATGGCGGTGTAGCCGGTTTCGCCACCATTTGAAATAAACTGACTGAACAGCATTTCTGTAGGATCTGTCAAATCCAACTTGCCATTCATCAAGCGACTATACAGACGAATCATATTGAGCAGATTGGCACGCGTGGCGTAGTTGCGATTGAAGTTCACTGCGTAGCTTGAATCTTCTTTCAACCAAACCATGGTATTAGTATATCCTGCGTCTCGCGCTAAGTTCGTCAGCACGAAGTCTGGATTTCGAGTGGTATAGACACTTGACAGCCAGCGGTTAGCACTTTTCAATCGACCGAGCCATTACTCAATCGCGCCCGACATATCGTTATTCGGATTCGTCAGTCCGTTCACGGCTTGTGCTGCACGCGGATTGCCGTTGATAGTCAGCACATAGGTCTTGCCGTTACGTTTCACCATCACTTGGTGTTGCTGCATTTCGCGCGCATTGACTACGCGGTAGGGTATATCGGGGCGGTCTTTCTGGCGTACAAAGTCATCGGGGTTCTGCAGTGCGAGTTGCTGCATCACCTGTTCAAACTGCTCCATCTTTTGGCTCACCATCTCGGCTGTGTCGCTATCTTCAAGTTTGTCCGTACCGGGCAGGTCTCCGGGTTGCACCACGCTCCACTGGTCTGTAATCGGGTCACGGCGGAGCCAGAGTTCACTCACGCTGATTAGGTCACTCCGGGTGGTTCAAAGCAAAGTTCAGCAACTTCTGCTTCACAAGCTGGTTTCGGTTGCCTTGGGCAATGGCACTCTCTGCCATCATCTGCGCATGTAGGCAAAGGGGTCGTCGGCCTTGCTGCGTCGGCCCTTAGCGGTTTTGATGGGACTGGTAAACACACTTTCAGTGCCGCCTAAGTAGGAGTATTCTTCATTCGACGTGCGTTTGTCAAAACCGCGGAGGGGTATGTAGAACTGATACATCGAGCGAATATCATCATACGTGTCGCGACTTATCATGCCGGTATCAAACGATTTCTTCAGCGTCCGCTGCGTCACGGTGTTGATAGCGTCCCAAAGGGCGTTCGTATCGTGGGCGTTCTCGTAGGTATCTACCATGTCATGGGCCATGAGTTCTGCATCTGCCACAGCTGCTTTGCCTGTCAGCGTAGTAAGTCCTGCATAGTCCGTCTTCTGTCTGTTTTCGCTGTAGAGTGCATCTTCTCTCTCCTGCATGCGTTGCTTCACGTCGTCCAATGCATCTTCCGCATCTTGGTCAAGCGGGTCTTTGGCTACCGCGCGTGCGGCTGTGCGCAGTTCTTTCTCAAACTCCTTGCGTGCTTCTTTGGCCGCGGCTCTGCGGGCCATCACTTCGTTGCGCTCCAGTCCGTGCTTCGCAAACAGGTAGTCTATCAGTTTCGCGCGTTCATCGGCTGTCGGTGCCAACTTACTGACTTCTTCGAGCATGGGGGCAAACACTTCGCGTGCAAATTTTTCGGCCTCGGCTTGGTTCACAGACGATAGGCGGTTCTCGCCTAAATAGGCGTTCTCAAAACCGTCAATGTCTTCAATGTAAACGCCCTTTCGGCCTTCGGCTTCAAGAATACTCTCCATAGCGGTGCGTAGTCCGAGCATACTATCCTGAGGGCTTCTTGCGTTTGATACATGCCCGATTTGATGCGCCTTTCGTAGCGGTCGCGGGCAAGGGCTTGCGTGTACTGATAGTCATTGCCGTCGCGGAACAGAATTTCTGCCGTCTCTTCCTCGCTCAACGCTTCGTTCTCGGCCACACGGCTGCCGGCTGTTTCGGTCGGTGCAAATCGGCCTACTTGCAGCGCGTGCTGTTTCGCCACATCGCGCGCCTCGGCAATGAAGGTCGGATATTTACCGGGTTCCGTCAGGTTCTCATAGCTGCGCCAAAGCACATAGCGGAGTTCGTTGTCCGTCAGCGTCTGGCCATCCATTGCTTCAAAGCCCAATCCGCGGAGCATATCCAGGAAGAAACCTTTGATTTTTCGCCCACCACTGCGGCGAGGCATGCTCAAAGTCGGTGCGTTCGGCAAGGTCGGCCAAATATTCCTCGGTGGCCGTGCGCACATTCCACCCATGTTTGGCGGATGCTTCGGCTATCTTTCTGCGGATGCCTTCCTCGGCATTGCGGTAAACCATATCGAGGAAGTCATCGAAGTGCTCGCCAAACAGCTGACGCAATCCGTAGTGAGCCACCGCCTCGTGCAGCAGGGTTTGCTCCACGTCGGCCGTACTGGCATGGTTCGGCAGCACAATCGTTATCTTTCCCGTCCGCTTATTATAGAAACCCTTGGCCGTGCGCTGCTTGCCATCAAGTTGCGAAGCGTCCGTCACGATTTCTACGTTCGTCAAATGCAAACGTTCAACCAACTTCTCCGCGTGCGCTTGCATTCTGCCTCTTTCGCGTTCCGCAAATTGCGCCCGTTGCTTCTTCGTTCCGCGCGGCTTGCCCATCATCTGCGCCATCGGGTCATTCAGATAGCTCAGCATATCGTCGGAAAGTTCTCCCTTACCTTCGCGGAAATTATTTTCCTCGGAAAGTTGGGGATTTACAAAATCTTTCACTACCTTTGTGGCAGAAGAAAGCTCTGCTTTATCTGAGGCTTCCGCGATTGGTGCGGAGAGGTGCAGGTAATTCAGAGCTTTCTCTTTATCCACATACCTCATGTAGCCTTTGTTTATCCATCCTGCTACGCTATCCCTCCTTTTTCCAAATACGCTGCTGACAATATCAAAGTCCGCTTCAGTACCTTTACCCAAATCAATTGTAACAAGGAAGTTCCCGTTTACGGTTCTTAATTCAGTCAAAACAGAACGGTTCCCTTCACGGCCCAAGTTGTCAAACACAGCAATAGGATTGGCTACCGCACGTGGCAGATCACGCAATTCTTCTATAGCGAAACCGTGTTTTTTCATTTTCTTTGCTACCTTACTGCCATGAAGACGTATGGGTCTGTCGGCAACTCCGGCCAACAGCAACTTTTCCGACGGAGTTCCCAAATCGAAATTTATCTTGTCTGCATTATCCAATACAAACTCATCCAGTTGCTCATTAAACCGTTCATTCACCGCTTTCAAGTCTTCATTCTGATGCTCATCAAAAGAGGCACTATCGCCTAAGCTATCAGCCTTCCCCACATTCTCCATAATGAAAATCTGGTCTTCGCGAGCCACATCCTCGGTTTCTTCCGCCAACGACTGACGGAGCTCTTCGGGGGTCATGTGAAGTCGATTCTGCACGTTACGCGCTTCAACCTCACCGGCGAGCTGGTCGTATCGGTTGTTATATTCCCCTGATCCAAATTTGCCCATAAGTCGTTGATATTCATTATAAGCATCTTCATAGCCCTCGTTGTCATAGCCTCGTGTCCAAAGATTAAAACCTTTGTCAAAAGCTTCACGACTGGGTGCAAAGCCATCACCAAACTCCAAACCCAACGACTGATATTCTCTAACCAAAGCGTTGTAAACATCTATCGGTCGCGCATCATCGCCAAGTTCTTTGCTCTTGTCTTCAAATTCATCAATAACAGACCACGCTTCATACTTCTCTCTAAAACCTGCAAGGTGTTCGCGATAGGTTGTGCTGTTCCCACCCATCGCAAAACCTTCAATGTGCTGAATGGCGTGCTGAACCTCGTGAAGGATTACACCTTTACCTACTTCATCGAAACCATAGCTGTATGCCTTGCGCTTGTCGCCCCACATCAAGTCATGGTACCTCTTGCCCAATTCAGACTCAAAGAATTTAGCTTCGGCTTCATTCATAGCCTCTTCCCATTCGTCTTCTCTGCCTATATAGGCATCAGGCATATCACCCTCAAAGTACTTGGAATATTCCTTGTACTCGGGAGTGGATTCAATCTGCTCTATTTCACGACGCACATCTCCCGGTTGGGTGCGATGGCGATACAGCCCCATGCTCAAAGACATGTAGCCACTTGGAAGATATATGCCAGATACGCCTACATCCATCTGCTGTATGCTTACAGGCAGCGTGCGCAACTCCAGGATAAGACCGGTAAAGCTGTTCGTTGTCGAGGATTTCGCCCAAGGTGGTTTCGTAATGAACTTCACCATCAGAAGAAACCTTCTCTTTTACATTCGGCTCTTTCTTCAACTCTCCATCCATGATCTCATACCGCCACTTACCGTCACCACCACGCTCCCAACCGGTAGCCAACTTGATAGCCTTCGCGTCTTTCTGCTGACTTTCCATCTCACGTGCCACGCCTAAGTTATCAAGGCGCATAGTGGCTTCTTCAGCCTTGTCAAGAGCTGCTGCACCTTGTTGGCCGACGAACTGGAAACGTATTCTATTGTCGGCTTCAAAGGCGGCATTGGTGGCGCGGTCGCGGTCTCCTTCGATTTTGGGGTCGTATTCGTAGATGGCAATGCCAGACTTTTCAAGTCCGCCCTTTACATCCTCTGATAAATCGGAAGGTATGACGGCTGCTGCAAACTCATTAAGGTAAACGGGACGCTCAAACTTTGTTTCAAAGTATGCGCTGGTCATATCTTCACGGATAGCCTTTTTAAAGGCATTCAGTTTATCCATGAATGATTTGCTCAAAGTAATGCCGTATTCCTTCTTCGCATATTTTACCGGATTGTCCTGCACGGCAATGTCGTGCAATCGCTGCTCTCCTGCAAAAATATCGTCAGACAACTCATCTGCAAGTTCTTTGTATGTGGGCATCCATTCGGAATAAAAACCTTGCTTGCTTTCATTGGTCGCAAGTCGCTTTTTGTTGGCTCTCATTTCATCGGCGCTATCTACACGGTCTGCAAACTTTGCCACAAAACTTCCTAAAGACACCATCTCACCGCCATTGGTCTGTCCCTTAGCATCGGATACCATAGCCTTAGACACATTCTTGAGTGTTTCGGGGATATACTTGCGTGAACCATCTGCCGAATAGCCTCTAAACAAACGGCCCTTCACGCCAAATTCTTTCAACTTTTTTGTTCTGCCATCTCAAATAGTCTGAATATAGATCGTGGCTATGAACATAGGTTGAAGCCTTCGACTTGGATAAACTGAAGTCCACATGCTTGGTGCGGTTGTGCAAGTCGAACAAGTGCTGCATAACCTTCTTCACGTCTTCTTCACCCGGCATCAAATCTTCACCAAACAAATACTTGGCGTAATCGCGGTTAAAGATTTCAGTAACCTGCTTACGGTATCTGGGTGGAAGTATAGCGGGAGCAGTACCTGTTTCTTCCTTGATTTGCTCACGTAGCTGCTCTCTGATTTTTCCCTTGATAGGTTTTGACAATTCGGCTTTGACATAATTGACAACCTTTTTATGCAACTCCTCATCCTTCTGCATTCCGTCAAGGAGTTCGTCTGCAGAACTATATGCATCAAGTGTCTGCTTCCATTCATAAGGAGCATTCGAGGTGTAAGCGTGTGCGTCAATTCCTTTTCGAGCAGATATATCAATTCCCAGCTGAGTTCACGATTGCTTTCAAACGCTTCTTTTGTCTGCCGTTTGATTTCACTCTTTTCGCTGTCAAGCAAATCCAGAGACTCTACCCACTTGTTAAACTTTTTGAACCCTACATCGCTCATCACACGTTCCACCTGCGGATAACGCTGCGTATAGGCATCAGTTGTCCAGGTACCTGCCGTTTGACCGGTTCCCTTATCAACAAGTGCGGATGGTGCAATAAGCGATATTTCACCAAAATCTTCATGCTTATTTTGAGCCGTGTCGATGATGGCAAGGCTGGGATTAGCCAAGCCTCCAAGATTTAAGGCTTTACGCAATTTCTCTTCGGTAATGTTGTGTATACCAGCTAAGGTTTTATCGTTAAGGTGCAGTTTTTGTACACCTTTACCCTTCCGCTTAATGTATTTGTTCGGATTCACCCCATTCAGCATATCAGCCAGCACGCGGTCGGCCACTTCTTCGGCACTCGTGAAACGGATATGGAAGAGTTCGGCTACCGACTGCCAGAACTTTGCCAAAGCCTGCTTCACGCGCTCGATGGCAGCCACAGCTGCAGCACGTTCAAACACACTCTTCCCCGTCTCTGCTGCTGCATGCTGCTGTGCCTCGCGCAAACGTTCGGCACCGCGTCGACCTGAATAGTGGGCAAGCACTTCGTCGGCAATTTCATCATCGGTCTTCAGTTCAGGGTACAAACCTCTTACCTCCTCCCAAATGGGGGTGGCTTTCATCAGGCCCACAATGTCATTCCATGCCTCTGCGTTTACATTGCGTATCATGTCTGCCCAAAGGTGAGCGTATTCGTGAATGGGCGTTTCAGCAGTGGCAATGCGTGGGTCAAGGTAAATTTTACCATCAACCGTAAAGCCGTAGGCCTCGCCGCCGGGGGTGCGGAAATAGCGAATATCATCCTCTGAACTACTGAAGCTACCGACATTTTCTGTAGCACTTTTAATTTGATTAGGCTCTAATGCTACATAAGAAGCACCTCCATACTCTTCATCTGCTTCTACGATGATGGAATCGTAGCCTGCACTTCTGAGTTCATTCAAATACGCTTCTACACTTTCGGCTTCACCTACAGCATTAGCCATTTCTTCCAAGGAATCAAAGCGGAGCGGATTTCTGAAATTCAGATATACCGGCATGTGCTTGTCAACCCAAGGTATTTGTTGGGTGCTAAACCAAAAAGCCTACATGGGCTGTACGTGCAAAGGCTTCGTCTGAGGCGTTCTCGTCGGTGTTCTTACCCAACAAACCCCTATCGAAAATTGAAAAGTCTGCATCCGTACCATGATAAACTATCAGCGGTTCTCCGTTTTCATCAACCACTTGCGACGCTTCGTCTGAATCCTGCCAATCGCCAAACCAGTTTTTAAACTCATCTGTACGAACTTCATGCCACTGTTTCTCGGGCAAATTGCTAGGTTCTCCGTTGTCGGCGGTTAATACGCGGTGCTCGCGAAGTCTTGCACGCTGCTTTGCGCTCTCTTCAAGAACTTTAACACCCGGCCTGTAGGACATCTCAACATCTTTCAGTAATTTTGCAACAGATATAGAGTTGTTCGTACCGGGGTTGCTAGATATATCTCTACCAACTAAAGTTCCTGCGAGCAACTCTATTTTTGTAGCCTCATACGAATAGGCTTTATTATCTCTTACAGCATCTTTATACTCCTTCAGCGTAATCTTTACCCTGTAAATGTTTCCGTTTATTTCAACTGCCCCATAACAGCGGTGGATGAGTACGTTCTTGTTGATTTCATTCCCAACTTTTCTAACTCCATTCTCATCTTTTTTAAAGTCAGGAGTTGTTTCTACGTCCACACTATCATGAATAATTTCGGGAAGTTTCTTAAGCACAGCCAAATGCACATCCTTGCTATCACTTTTGGCAACAGCACTCTCAGAAAGGTATTTATTGACAGCAGTAGAACTGATTTTTACATTTCCCTTACCACCACTTTCTTCGTTATCCAAGGTACGCACAATGTGGCTCTTAGCCCATTCCTTGGCTTCATTGAAATTGGCAAATCCATGATCGAGCTTTGCACGCTCAATATGTACATACTTATCAGCAATATTAGGCTCAACGCGACCTTCGGGATATCTATCATAATCGTATTCCTCACCAAAAGCCATAGTTCTTACCCTTCCGTTCACCTCATCCAGCACCTGCTGCGCCTTCTCGTCCACAACCACTTCCAAGCCGCTTTGCTGAGCCACGTCAACGAGCGCATCGCGAAGCGTGGCCTCTTGCGTTGAAACTGCCGGAGCACCAAGCTGTGCAGCATGCTTACGAGGCTTCTCGCCTGCTTTACCATTTTTCGTAGCCAATAGGTGTTCCGCGTATTCGTAAGCCGTTTTGTTGGCTACAAATCCGTTGATAAGATATTCCGTTTTCTTTCCTGCTTGTTTCACACGATTCTCAGCCTGAGCCTGTTGGCTTGCGTCCATGCGGTTAAGCTGTCTGCGCGAAGGTCCTTGCAGTTTGTCCACTTCCTTTGTTCTTAATTCAAGCATACCCTCTGCCACGTGTTTCTCGATGAATTGCGCCATCGTCATGCTACCCTCTTTGCCAAAGTTCGAAACACGTGTAAGTGCTTTCACGATAGAAGCTCTTCGCAGAGGTGTTTTGCCATTGAGAAAATCGCCAAACCGTTTGTTTGCCTCCTCCGCTTTCTGTTCCTTGGCTGCAGCTTCGGCTCGTGATGCAGCCTTTTCTTTGTGGGAAATGATAGCACTGCGCAGCTCATACAATTCGTCATTCAAGGCTGTTTGGTTCGCAAATGTGTTTCTATGCTTTTTGAGGAAAGCCTTTTTCACATCATTGGGCAGTGCATTTTTGAGGTCGTCGCCATACTTCGCCTTTAATTCTTCCCTATCGCGTTGCCACTCCTCGGCCATAGGGAACACCTCGGCCATTTCCTTTGTGCCGAAACTCATCGCATTCTGCAAGTACTTTTCACGTGCCAACATCTCTTCCAGCGAACTGTCTGCATGCCAATGCTTCCGCTCGTAACCTGATTGACGCGGTGCTTCTGCCTTCTGCTTCTGCTCACTCTTGGGGGCTTTTACCTTAACACCTACCTTAACAGGCTTCAACGTAGCATTCGTATAAAACGACAGCGCACGCGCATTGGCAATTTCGCCACTTTTCACACCATTGTAAATGTCGCGCAAGTCAGACTGGTAGCCGTTTACCTCAAAGAGCGAAGCTGCACGGTCAAAGAAGTCCTTTTCCGTTTCGGCTTCCTTTGCCATGCTGAATAGCTGCTCGGCTAGCTGCTCGTTCTGTGCGTTGTGGGCATCAATTTCGACATTGCGTTTCGCCACCTTGTACTCGGCAAACGCCTTCGTCTTGCGCTTGCTGCTGTTCACCCACTCGTTGAAATCAGCGAGCGGAACGGCTGTAACCTCCGTGCGGTGTGTCTTCGCCCAGTCAGACTCGTAGTTGGCAAAGTAAGCACCCTCGGCTTCCTCCTGCGAGTTGAAGCCCAGCATCACCTTGTGTTCATCAAACGAACCGTCGGGGTTGTATTGGTCCACCACAAACACCGTTGTGCCGTCCCATTCGTCAAGATCGTTTCAAAGGAACACGTCAATCGCATCACCATCCACGCCCTTTGTTCCGCCAAAGTAACCGTAGGTATTTTGCATCGTCGTTTCCCAAGCCTTGCCGTTGGCATCTACACCTGAGCGCACAGAACCACGGGGCTGTTCGATGACAACATCAAACGGCCCTACCTTCACACGTCCCTTCTTGTAATTCCCGGCTTCCTTCTGTCCCTCAGTCGGCTCCGCATTCGTCTGCTGTTCTGCACGTGTAACCTCCGACTGCAGCGAAGTTTCTGCATTTTCTTGGCCAGAAGTTTGCACAGCTGAATTTTGAGGCGTATCTTTGCCAGTAGTATTACTAATCGAAACAACATCGCCACGAGATTGAAGGCTTATTGCGGGTGCTGATTGATTTTCAGCATGACTGATGGAGGATATGCCGCCCTCCGACGATGTTTCATTTTCCCGTATGTCATTTAATTTGGCATACGGTTCTTTTTTTTGATTGAAAAAAGATTTATGCAATACTATTTTACCGCCTTCTTCTATTTGTGTTAATTCGGCAAAATATCTACCTATTCTTTTTATGAAAACTACGGTTCTTTTTCCCATCAACAAAAGTTTCTTTTATGCTGTCTGGATTATCAAGAACTGCCTGAATATTCAAATATTTGCTTACGTCAACATCTGCAGCCGATATTTGCATTCCGGATTTTGCGTGATTACGCAAAGCATGATCTATAAAATATCCTTTTCCACAATAAATTCTTTGGTCTTTGATATTAGAACCAATGAGGTTTATAAATTTTGTTGGTATATAAGCAATAGGCAAAACTTCGTTCCCAAAAATTTCGAATATTTCGTCACGTGTTTTACCCATTGCCATTGATAAGTTTTCTTCTGATAACCAATCAACGATACGATTTTCCATTTCAGTGCGTTCTGCACTACTGATTTCAGTTATTTGCGGTAAATCGTTTGAGCGTTTGTTGTCATTTCGTAATTGTCCGCGATTTCTTTCAGTTCTTCTTGGATGGTCATTTGACTCATTTTGATTCTCAGGTTGTTCTCCTGCGCTATCATCTCTTGCGCTTCCTTGTCGCCCTGTTGTGCGCGTCTCATTGTTGCCACCCAGAGCATGGCTTCCATTTGTTCCATCGTATTCAATGTTTAGCACCTCGCGAATGGCCTCAGCCAGTGTGCGCGGTGTGTTATTAGGATTAGGTTATATAAATCGGGCTGCTGACGGCCTTGCAGCAAATCGAACATTTCGTTAAACGTCTGCTGAATAGCCGTTTGCGTCTGCACCTTGTACATAGCAGCCAGCGTAAGGGCAAAATTAGTATATTTACCCTCACGTGATACTGACTGCCCCGTCGAAAATCAAATTGCATTTGTTGCAGCCATGCCATGGTTGCCTTTCGCGCCTCCTCGAAGTTCTTAGCGTTAGCAAAGCCGCATCTTGCGAAAGTTCGTAGAAAGCCACAATGCTGTTCTGAATTTCGGGCAGCATCTTTTTCGGATTCGGGCGTAGCAAAGTCGCGGTAAGCCGTAGCAAGTATCGCACGCTGAGCCTTAGCCGGTAGCGCATTGAACATATCTTCAAGACGTTCCGAACCATTCTTGAAAACAGCCCGATAAAGTATGCCACGCAAATGTTCGCCTCCAGTCACCTCACCTTCTGCATTGAAGGCTGAGCGGTATTGCGGTGGGCGAATGTAATGCTGTGCTTCCAGCCATTTCAGTGTTTCAACCGCATGCTCATCAATCAGTTGCGAAACACTCGCATCTTCATCCGTGGTGCGCAAGAGGATTGAGGCAAAGCGTTCCGCCTTGTCTCCCATCTTCTGCGACACATTGCGAGGCTTGATGCGTTCCGTACCTCCACTTTCCGTGTCCTTCTACATCATATTGTCCAAGTTCGCCTGTTCGTCCGTCACGTCCATCAAATTAACCAGCACAGGCTGCTCCATAGCTGCAATGTCTTCGGGATTCAGTCCGTATTCAGAGGCATGATCCATCAAATACTGTTTTTAGGCGGCTGCCTGTTTGGGATAGCCTTGCCACATGCGCTTAAGGGCTGCCGTGCGGTTGTTGCCCTGAATAACCTCGCCACGTGCGTTTACCGAAGGAGCACCCGTGTAAGCTGTAACGCTTGAAGTGATTTCTTCAGGGGTTCATCTGGGCGGCCATTTGTTCGGCTGCATGCACGCTCTCGTGGTCGGTACGCTTCTTCGGCTGTGCCTCGGGCAGAAAGTGCAGCACATTCGGCTGACCGTTCTGATGGCTGGGTTGCAAAACTTCTTGCATCCACAACCGCCACACGTACAGGCTGTGAAACTTTGTTGGTAAATTTCACGCTCACTTCTTTTTACCCACGGCTGCAGCAATGGGTTCCTGACGGTCTGCGCGCTGTCCGTTCTGCATGCGGTAGCCGCGTTCTCGCGCATTTTCGGGCTTGTCAAACACAAAGTCGCACCTCTGTTTCATCGCCCTGCGTCACTTCTGCTGTGCCGCCTCAATCTTCGCACGCTCTGTTGCGGCAATGCGTTCAGCCTTCACCGCTGCAATGCGTCTCCACGCTTCAAGCTGCGCCTCGGCTTCCCTCAATCTGTCGTTTGTGCTTCTTCTGTGCCTCCAGTTTTTCTCTTACGCTACTACCGGCGCGCACCTTCGCCTTTTTCGCCTTCTGTACCTTTACTTCCATGTCGGCCACCATGTCAGTCACCACCTGCATAGCCATAGCCTCATCACCTTCCGCTTCTTGCACGATCGCATCCCAAGCCACATCAGAGCTACAGCATCGTAAACGGGTTCCCCCGTCTTCGTATCTACCGGAATGCCATTGCCCTGCATTTCTCTTTGTTGACCATTTGCTGCGTTTTCACCCCTCAGCAACCTCTCTACCCAAATCACATCATCCGCTTCATCGCGCACCGAACTGAGCATTCCATCGAACTCATCAGTCGGGAACACTTGCACAAATCGCCCATTCACCGGAATATCGGTCTGCACTTCCACGCCATCGTCAGTCTCTTGCAAACCACGCCATTTACAGAAGAGCCATTCGGCAAGTCCAACGTAACACGGGCACCACTAAACCTTCGGTGCAGGAATTCTGACCTCCGGTGCCTCAGTGGGTGCAGCAGTTCCACCCGCAGCACCTTCTTCCTGCTCAATTTCTTTGGTTCGTAGCTGCGGCAATGGCTTCTTCTCGCTCGGCAATTACTGCCTGTGGGTCGGTCGGTTCAGCCAATTCACTGATACGATTAGGGCGCAATCGTAAAGAGTTCGCCCGTCTGCACATCTTGCACATACAGCACATCGTCCGACTCCTGCTTATCTACCCCAGTACCGTCGTGGTACAACACCACCTACCGTTCAGTATATACACCTCGCGTTCGCCATCAAGCGTGGCTTTTGATTTGTCCGTTCTGTCGGTGTAATCTGTCGTACCTCACGTTTCACGGCATCGGCTTGTTCGTTCGCGCGGTCCTCGCGCTGCTGCATCACCCCTTCGTAGGTGGCTTGCGCGTTGGCATAGTCCAACACGGGTTGAATCTGCTCGGGCGTAAACCCTTGCTCCTCCAAGGTGTGAATATAGCCAATCGGGTCATTACCCATGGCTTCGTCCAAATCTTCGTCTTCTTCCAATCCAGCAGCTGCGCCACCTGTGCACGTGTTTCGTTCAGTCTGCGGTATGCCTTCTGTCGCTCAGCGTCGGTTCAGTTGTACCGTAGCCTTCTTCAAATGCCTGGTCAAGTGCCTGACCGATGGGATCTTAACGCCTTCCTCAGTTCGCTTCTTGCTCAGCTTGCGCAATGCCATGGTACTTGCGCAGCCTTCGTGTATTCCAAAAAGGCCATACGGAAACCCATGGGCAACTGTTGGTTGTCCATCACCTCGCGCAAAGTCTGCTTCTTCGTCCGTGCCGTTAATAAAGGTGTTGCGCCACGTGCCCCACTGTCTATAAGGCGGCATTGTTGTTGCAACATGCCATCAATCTGCCGACCGATGTCTGCCATTTCATTCAGGGGCGTTTCTTGGGTGCAGTGTACGAAGCGGTCTTCACGGCAGAGAAGAAGCCACCCATCACGGCCACCGAAAGGAAGGTCTCGATGTTCTTATCCACGTTGAATACACCGGTATCCTTGTCGGTGTCAAAGGTACTATCGCCCACCATCAAGGCATTTTCAACATTACCCAGCACCTCTTCAAGGTATTCACCGGTAGTACCATTCCAATGGGTGGCATTTTCAAAATCAGTAACGGCTTTTGCCACTTTGGTCGATGACACATTGCGCATAAAGTCATTGACAAAACCCAAGCCAATCTTATCAAGGGCCTTTTGTCCGCCCTTCGAAAAGGCCTTCCCGATAATGCCGAAGTAATCGCCAGCCATTTCGGTCTGATTTTCAATGGTGTTTGACAGGAATGCCTTGCCGAAGGCCTCGCCCCAGTCCACACCATTCTTATGTCCGCCGTAGGTTACGCGTCCAAAGTTATCAATGTCAGTTTCCACTTCACCGATTCTGCGCTGCACAGCATCGGCAGCCACCCGTGCCTGTCCCGTAGTAGCCGACATGGTAGCAGCCCCCAGCCAATCGCCAGCAATACGCGTACCGGCTTTTGCCAACAAGTAACGTTTGGCTATTTGTTTGAGCTTTTCCTTGCCGTATTTTTTAATCGCCCACTGCATAGCCTTGCGCTGCGCAAACTTACCCACACCATGCTGGGTTGAGGCCATTTTCGAGCATAAACGGCAAAGCCTCGAGCTTTACTGCACCTGCCGTGTTTCCAACCCAAGTGTTCTTTTGTTCTCGCCCGAATATGGTTGTTGTAATGCATAGAGGTCAAGCATTTTGCGCTGTTCAGCGAAAGTGCCTCCACACCCCCCTTTGTCCGCCTTTGTCAACGGCATCAAATATAGCCAATCCACCGGCAGGTCCGAAAAACCAAAGTCCCAGTTCGACAATTTCGAAGCCTGTCTTTTAAACGAACGCCCAGTGGCTGAACCAAACGAAAGAACCCTTTTCCGGCTCGCTCTATCCAGTTGCCGCTATCCGCAATCCATTGATCCGACGCCTTAGCATGTTCTGCCTTCGTCCAGCGTATCGAGGCCCCGATTCACCTTTGTCAAGCTGCATCGTAAGTGGCTTGTACTTCGTGTCCTGCAACTTATCGGTAAAAGTCTTGCAGCAGCCTGCGTCATAGCGTTACCGGCAACACCCGTCGCGAAGGAAGGAACTTATCGGTCGCTTTCCAACTGCGAAGAACGTGCACCCAGTTCTTCCTCAATGCGCGCCTTCTGCTCCAGCAAGTAATTTTGGGGTCATTGTGCTGCATGTTCGCCTCAGTCATGCTTCGCGCGCATGCTGCGCCCCCGTCTGCGCAAGTCTCGCTTCGGTTTCGCTCTCATATTCGCGCCCCAATGCGTCTATAAATGCTCGTCTTGATTCTTCGGGCTAAAGGCAATCAAGGTTCGATTGCCCTTTGAACCCCAGTCGCGTAGCGTTCTTACCAAACTGACCTGCAGTGTGCTGCAAGTAGTCATTCACATTTTGATGCTGATGTTGAGCAGCCTCGTTCTGCAGCCGCATATTCTCCACAAACGCATTCGCCTGGTTCACGTCAAATGGTTTAGTAGCTGCATCATCCTGAGTTTGCTCGTCCTTGACAGCCTGTTGTGCAACCTTTTCCGCCCGGCTGCACCGCAGCCTTCGGATTAAATATCGTATCGCGCGCACTCTGAATCGTCGAAAGCGTGTCAATCTGCTGCGGCTGCTTTCGGTGCGGCGGAAGCTGCTGCTGTAGGCTTCAAGCCACCTGCATGCGTTGCATAAACTCACCACTACGATGAACCGTGTCTTCGCCATTTTGCGAAATCAGATTATATACTTTCTGTCGGTACGGATAATTCTCGTTGCCTAAAAAATTTCGTGCGGAAATTGTTGTAATCCTTTTTATAACCACCTTTGCTTCAGCGTGTCATACAACTGCTTGAGTTTAGTATTTATCTATTGGCATACTATTAGTCTTTTAATATATATTTTAATCCAAACCTTCGTAGGGGTCATTCTGCTTAGGTTTTCTGCACGAACTTCGGGTATCCACCAACCAGAACCTTACGCGTAGTAGTTTCCGTCGTCGTCTCCGTCTTACCGCCAAGCCCGGGCTTTTTGGGTCGTATTGGTTTCAGTGAGTGTTCTACTTTGGTCTTGCTGTCCCGTTTTGTCTGGCAAACATTTCAGCTGCATCAGCTTTTTGTGAAATGACGTGTATTGCCGAACTTATCCTGAACCTCATATTCCCCTCGCGCGTTCTTAATCACCGCGTTCGTCTGCGCATTATTTTTGTGAACCTGCGAATCGTACACTTTTACCCTGTTTATTCAGATTGTTGAGTTTGGCTTTAGCAATCTTGTCAGCATATTTAGCGTTCGTCGTTGCGGTTTTAGCATCAGCCTCTGCTTTACCTGCCTTACCCTTCTGTTCGCGAACTTTGTCAGGGCTGCAGTTCTTCCGAGCCACAGGTGTTC
>VOFC01000845.1_pt1 | contig 28000 bp, 40 predicted proteins | sample 5384161 | NCBI WGS metagenome assembly VOFC01 (sample SAMN12384722, study PRJNA508395) | human gut metagenome | isolation source: healthy gut B | host: Homo sapiens | reverse complement strand
AAATGACCGGCACCACCAAGCTGGCATTCTTTTTGCTGTTTACCTTTGCCAGCATGATCACCTATAACACTTGGGTGCTGCTGGGGCTGATGGCCGTCAGCTTTGCAGCGTTCAAGCTCAGCCACATCAAACTGCGCGAAGTGCGGTTTATGCTGATCTTTATGCTGGTATTCCTGCTGCTGAATAACCTGTTCATCTTTTTGTTTGACCCCAACCAGGGCACCACGCTGTACGGCACGCGGCATGTGCTGTTCCATCTGTTCTGGCGGTATGATGTAACGGCGGAGCAGCTGTTCTACATGGTCAATATCTCGCTCAAATACTTTGTGGCACTGCCGGTGGCTATCTTGTTTATTTCCGCCACTAACCCCAGCGAGTTTGCCGCAAGCCTGAACAGCATCGGCATCTCCTATAAGGTTGGCTACTCGGTTGCCATTGCGCTGCGCTATATCCCGGATATTCAGCGCGACTACCACAGCATCAGCCAGGCCCAGCAGGCCCGCGGCGTGGAGCTGGGCAAAAGCGAACCGTTCTTTGCACGGCTCAAGAATTCGGTCAGTATTCTGCTGCCGCTGATTCTGACCAGCCTGAACCGCATTGATACCATCAGCAACGCCATGGAGCTGCGTGGCTTTGGCAAAAACGGCAAGCGCACCTGGTACACCCAGCGCCCGTAAAAAGTTCGTCTGTAAAATAACGAACAGAGATCGAGGAGGAAAATAACATGGAACGTAAAGTGGTTTTGATCACCGGCGGTGCTATGGGGCAGGGCAAGTCCCACGCTCTCAAATTTGCCGAGAACGGCTTTGACGTCGTTCTGGCCGATATGCAGGACCCCGAGGGTGAGACCTTCAAGGCAACGGTGGCCGAGGTCGAGGCGGTCGGCGCAAAAGCACTGGCCGTCAAGTGCAATGTCTGCTCCGATGAGGATATGCAGAACCTGTTCGCCAAAGCCTGGGAGACCTTCGGCCGCCTGGATGTCGTCGTCGCCAACGCGGGCGTCATCAACTTCGGTTACACCTGGGAGCTGACCGATGCACAGGTCGAGAAGGTCATCAACATCGACCTGATCGGCACCTGGCGCACCGATAAGTATGCAGCCATTTACATGCGCAAGCAGGGCTTCGGCCGCATCATCAACATTTCCTCTACCTCCGGCCTGTACGGCACCCCAAGCTGGCCACCTACTGCATGGCCAAGTGGGGCGTCCGCGGCCTGACCAAGACCCTTGCGCAGGAACTCAAGGGTACCGGCATCGTGGTCAACTCCGTCTGCCCCACCAAGGTCAAGACCCCCATGTGCGAGACCGACAGCTATGTGCAGTTCATCAACGACCTGACCGGCAAGGGCTTCAAGAACTGGCAGGAGATGTACGACGGTGTGCCCTTCCTGGATGTGGAGGACATCTCCGACATGGTCTTCTGGCTGGGTACCAGCCGTTCCGCCGGCAAGTTCAGCGGCCGTGATCTGGGTCTGGATCTGGGCACCCTGCAGCAGTAAGGAGACCGGACCATGAAAATCACAAAAATGACCCGCTGGCGTGTGTTTGCAGGCGTTTGGATCCAGAGCCTGTTCACCTCCGCCACCGCCTTCTTCAGTCTGTTCGCCCTGCCGCTTACCAGCCAGTTCGGATGGAGCAGCGCCGACTTCAGCATGGCGTACACCATTTATATGTTCGTCTACTGCGCTATGGGCTTTGTCGGCGGCCTGCTGGCCGAGAAGCTGCAGCCCCGGGTGGCTATCTATCTGGGCCTGGTATTCTTCTCAGCAGGCTGGTTCCTCACCGGCTTTGCCTCCTCCATCCCGCAGCTGTATCTGTTTTACGGCATCCTGGCCGGTGCCGGTGCAGGTACCATCTACCCGGCCTGCCTGCCCACGGCCCTCAAGTGGTTCCCCGACAAGGCCGGTTCTATCTCCGGCCTTGTGCAGGCGGGCGCATCCTGCGGCCCCTTCATCATGTCGCCCATTGCTCAGTGGCTCATTGACACCTACGGTGCGCAGATGGCCTGCCGCATCCTGGCGGTCATGTTCCTCATCGGTGTCGGTGCTGTGGCCTGGATGATCGTGCCCTGCCCGGAGGGGTGGCTGCCGGAAGGCTGGACCCCCACCGCCGCACAGGCCAAGGAGCTGAATGTAAAGAACTACAACATCCCCCAGATGGTCAAGACCCCTGTGTTCTGGGTTATGCTGGTCATGTTCATCTTTGCGAACGCCGCTGGCACGATGATGGTCAGCGCGACCTCGCCCATTGCCCAGAACCAGATCGGGCAGTCGGCCATGACCGCAGCCATGTGCGTTTCCATCATGACCCTGGCCAACATGTGCGGCCGTATCGGCTTTGGCTTCATCTATGACAAGCTCAAGGGCTGGAACTCTCTGATTTTGGTGCTCGTGCTCAACGGTATTTCCATGTGTATGCTGACCGTGGCCCACAGCCTGCCCTATTTCATTGCCTGCATCTGCCTGGTGGGCTTCTCCTTCGGCGGTCTGCTGGTGGTCTTTGCGCCCATCGTCAAGAACGTGTTCGGCTCGAAGTACTACAACCGCAACTACGGCCTGATCTTCATCGGCTACGGCATCGGTGCCTTTGTGGGCCCGAAGATCAGCGCCAGCTTCTATGATAGCACCGGTTCCTATGTGGCCGGTTATATCGGCTCTGCCATCCTCGCCGCTCTCGCTGTGGTCCTCGTCTTTGCAGCCCGGAAGCTGACGGCTTCCATGCAGGAAAAGGGCTGACCTCAACGGAATCCATCCTCCATTATAGCATAGGGACCCCTGCATTGCTACCGATTTTTTGTGTGTTGGTGATCGGTGCAAACGAGTGCCACCGGCCGGAAACTGCAAGTCCGGCCGGGGGCATTTTCCTTTCTGATTTATGCCGCGTCCACGAACTCGGCGGGGTCTTCCACCGCGTCCTCCATGTTTTCCTCGGGCAGCGTGTCGGGATCTGCGGGCTGCTCGGGGTGGAACAGGGCGTTCAGCAGGTCGCGCAGGTCGGCCAGCGGGTCCTCGGCCTTCTGGTTCTTTGCCAGCAGGTCCTGCACCATGTCGGGCTTGTCGGTGATGAGGTCGTCCACCCCCAGTTCCAGCATCCGGGAAGCGTCGCTCTCCCGGACGATGGTCCAGGCGGAGATGGTCTTGCCCCGGCGGTGGATCTGGTTGACCATGCCGGAGGTGATGAAGCTGGCCTCCACACTGAAGAAATCGGCGTCGGGCAGGTCGTAGTAATTGCCCACGCCAAGGGCCAGGATATAGCCGGTGGGATACTCCGGGGCCAGCTCCTTGACCTTGTGCAGGGTCTCGTAGCTCTGGGAGGTGATGACGCAGTTGGTCCCGTCAAAACCGTACTTGCGCAGCAGCCGGATGGTCTCGGCTTCCAGCGTCGGGGTGGAGGCGCTGGGCTTGATCTCCACGTTCAGGCCGATGCGCCCCTGACAGAGCCGCAGCACCTCTTCCAGCGTGGGCACCGCCGTGCCGGCAAACCGGCGGCTGAACCAGCGCCCGGCGTCCAGCTGCTGCACCTGTGCGCAGGTCAGGTCGTAGATCCGGGCGTTCCGGCCGGTGCAGCGCTTCAGGCTGGTGTCGTGGGTCACCACGGCTACGCCGTCCCTGGTCATCTGGACATCCAGTTCCACCCGGTCGCCGCCCTTGAGGATGGCCGAGCGGAAGGCGGGCAGGGTGTTCTCCGGGGCCACCGAACAGTCGCCCCGGTGGAAGGTGACCAGTGGGCGCACGCCGCCCACCGCCGTCAGCAGGGCCGAATCCTGCGGCAGGGCATACAGCGCGGCGGCCGCCCCGCAAAAGACCAGCAGGACTCCGGCGGACACGGTGGCTGTCAGCATCTTTTTGCCGGAGCGGCCGGGGGCAGGCTCCGGCAAAGCTTCCAGCGGCAGATCGCTGTGGCGGTCATAGAGCAGCTGCAAAATGGTGCCCTGCCCGGCGGTGATCCGGCAGTCCATCAGGAACCCGAGGAAGGGGAACACCACCGCGAACAGCACCCGGGCAAACAGGAGCATGACGCGGTGGCTGCGCAGGCCGATCAGGCTGGCGATGCCGTACAGCAGGGCGGCGGGGCCGAAGCAGATCAGAAGCGCCTGCACCAGCACCCCGATGCCCCACCGCAGCAGCACGGCTGTCAGCCGGAAGAACCGCGGTTTTGCGTAGGCAACGCTCCTGCGCACGGCGTCGGGCAGATCCATCCGTTCCAGCGTGAACAGGGGCAGCACCAGCACCCAGAACAGGCTCAGCAGGAACACGGCGGTCAGCACGGCCCCGTAGAGCGCGAGCCAGGCGGGCTGTGCCCGGATGAGCCCCAGAAAATATTCCGGCACGGCCAGCTGGGTGATCCAGCTGGAAGTCAGGAACAGATCCATGCAGGGGATGAGCAGGGCGCTGTACAGCAGGATGCCCCAGTTCCGGGGGCGCAGGGCGTGGCGGAGGTCCCGCAGAGACTGGAAAAACAGGTGCCCGGGCCGCAAAGCTTCGCCCCGGCGGGCCAGCTCAAACCCGTGGAAGAGCAGGGAAAACTGGTACAGGTTCCAGAACGCCGCCAGCAGCGCGATGAGTACGATCCCGCCCAGGATCGGGGGCGATGTGAAGATCTGGTTGGCGTTGCTGTTGGTCAGGTAGTTCACCGGTGCGGCCCGGAGCGTCAGCGCCCAGAGCCCTTGCAGAGCGGGCACAAAGACCTGATTGGTCAGGATCTTGTAGACCACTAAAACGGCCAGCACCCCGGGAAACGCGCGGTGCTGCAGGGCGCGGGCCGCATCCCGGATGCCGCGCCAGGTCCGGTCGGCCTGCCGGAAGGTCGTGAAAGAATGATGCAATGTGAAATTCACCTCGGCGTCTGAATCGGATTTTACTTTGATTTTTCGGATATTTATCCGTTATTATAAGTAGTATAGCACAAAGAAATGGAAAAGAAAACGACGGAACTGACCTTTTGTCCAAAATGCCGGACAGACGGCTCGGGTGCTTCCCAGAAACGGAAAACCGTGCTAAAATAGAGAAAACCCGATCGAGTGGAGGTACTGTACCGTGTATAGTGAGAAAAAGAGGCCCTTGCCGCCGGGCTGGACCTGAAGCGTCCGGCTGTCCTGGCTGTCAGCGGTGTGCCCGGCAGCGGCAAGACCGCCCTGCTGGAAAAGCTGATCCCCCTGCTGCAGGGCCGGGGGCTCAAGGTGGGCGTCATCAAGGGGGGGACCGCGAGGCACCGGCCCCCGCCGTGCCCGGCACCGATGCTGCCCGCCTGCAGCAGGCCGGGGCGCAGGGGGTGGCGGTCTATTCGGGCGGCCGCTATGTCCTGACCGAAGAGTTCCGCCTGAACGAGCAGGACCTTCTGGCGCTGTTCGAGCGCCACAGCTATGATCTTGTGCTGCTGGAAGGCTTTGACGACAGCGGCTGGCCCAAGATCGAGGTGGTGCGCCGGGAACTCTCGCCGGAACCCCAGTCCTTCGAGCCGCTGGCTGTGGTGGGGGACCTCCCCGGGGCCGATTTCACCCCCGGGAACCCGGAGGCTCTGGCCGACTGGATCGCCGCCCAGATGTCGGCGCTCTGATCCGGAAAGGGGAGTGCTGTTATGAAACTGATCCGTACCGAGGACGCAGTGGGGCAGGTACTCTGCCACGATATCACCCAGATCATCCCGGGCCAGTTCAAGGGGGCCCGGTTCCGCAAGGGCCACATCGTCCGGCCCGAGGACATCCCGGTGCTGCTGAGCATCGGCAAGGAGAACCTCTACGTCTGGGAGAAAAAGCCCGGTATCCTGCATGAGGATGAGGCGGCGGCATTGCTCTACAAAGCCGCAGCCGGTGCCAATATCCACGGCACCGAGCCCCGGGAGGGCAAGATCGAGCTGATCGCCGACTGCGACGGCCTGCTGAAGATCCGCCGCGAGGCTCTTCTGGCCGTGAACCGGACGCCCCAGATGATGATCGCCACGGTCCACGGGGACCTGCCTGTGAAAAAAGGCCAGAAGCTGGCCGGGACCCGGATCATCCCGCTGGTCATCGAGCAGGAGAAGATGGACGCCATGCAGGCGGCCGCCGGGCCGGAGCCGATTTTGAACGTGCTGCCCTTCCACCCGAAGAAGTATGCCGTCATCACCACCGGCAGCGAGGTGTTCCACGGCCGCATTGAGGACAGCTTTACCCCCATTCTGGAGAAGAAACTGGCAGAGTACGGCTGCACGATGCTCTTCCACAAAGTCTGCGACGATGACCCGGCGGGCATTACGGCGGCCATTCTGGAAGCCAAAGCGGCGGGCTGCGAGCTGATCTTTACCACCGGCGGCATGAGCGTGGACCCGACGACCGCACCCCGCTGGCCATCCGGAACACCGGAGCCGATATCATCAGCTACGGCGCGCCGGTGCTGCCTGGGGCCATGTTCCTGCTCAGCTACCTGAAGGGCACCCCGGTGTGCGGCCTGCCCGGCTGCGTGATGTACGCCAAACGGACCATCTTCGACCTGTTGCTGCCCCCTGCCTGCTGGCGGAGGACCCCATCACGGCCGAGGACATCGCCCGCCTGGGCGAGGGCGGGCTCTGCCTGGGCTGCGCGGACTGCCGCTGGCCCGAGTGCGGGTTCGGACATTGCTGAAAATAACCCTCTCCGTCTGCTTCGCAGACAGCTCCCCCCGAAGGGGGAGCCAGGCAAGAGAACTTTTAGGAAAAGGCGATAAGGACAAAACGAATGACGGAAAACAAACTGACCCATTTTGATGCCGCCGGGAACGCTGTGATGGTGGATGTGAGCGGGAAACCGGTCACCGCCCGGGAGGCTGTGGCCCTCGGTGTCATCACCATGAACGAGGCGGCCTTTGCCGCACTGGCCGGGGGCACGGTGCAGAAAGGCGATGTGCTGGGGGGGTGGCCCGGGTGGCCGGCATCATGGCCACCAAGCACACCAGCGACCTGATCCCCCCTGTGCCATCCGCTGCCCCTGACCAAAGCCGCGCTGGACTTCCGCCTGCTGCCGGAGCGCCGGGCCGTGGAGGCCCGCTGCACGGTCAGGACCAGCGGGGTCACCGGGGGTGGAGATGGAGGCTCTGACCGGCGTCTCCACCGCCCTGCTCACCATCTACGACATGTGCAAGGCGCTGGATAAGGGCATGGAGCTGGGGGAGATCTGTCTGGAAAGCAAGAGCGGCGGCAAGAGCGGCCCCTATCGCCGGGCAGGCGGCAGCCATGCTTGACGCATACGGACGCCGCATCCATTACCTCCGCCTTTCGGTCACCGGGCAGTGCAACCTGCGCTGCCGGTACTGTATGCCGTCGGTCGCACTCCCCTGCGGGGAAAGAGCCGCTGACGCTGGAAGAGCTGCTCCGCCTTGCCGCCCTGTCGGCCCGCTGCGGCATCGACACGGTGCGCATCACCGGCGGGGAACCGCTGGTGCGCCCCGGGGTAGAGCGTCTGGCGGCGGGGCTCAAAGCCGTGCCCGGCATCCGGAAAGTCGCCCTGACCACCAACGGGGTACTGCTGGCCGAACAGCTGCCAGCCCTGCAGGCCGCCGGGCTGGACAGCGTGAACGTCAGCCTGGACACCCTCTCGCCGGAGGTGTTTGCCCGCATCACTTCCCGGGATGCGCTGCCCGCTGTGCTGGCAGGCATCCATGCCGTGCTGGAAAGCGGGCTGCCCCTCAAACTGAACTGCGTCCCCAGCCGGGGGTCAACGAAGTTGGAACAGCTGGCCGCGCTGGCGGCAGAGTACCCGCTGCAGGTGCGGTTCATCGAGATGATGCCCATCGGCTTTGGGGCCGCGCAGCCCGGCCTGTCCGGGCCGGAGGTGCTGGCCCGGCTGAAGCGCCGCTGGCCGGAGCTTGTCCCCTTGCCCCGGAGCAGTCTGCCGCACTGGGGGACGGCCCGGCGGTCTATTATTCTGCCCCCGGCTGGCCCGGGAGCATCGGGCTCATCGCCGCGGTACACGGCAAGTTCTGCGCTTCCTGCAACCGGGTGCGGCTCACCAGTCAGGGTTTTCTGCGGCTCTGCCTCGCCAGCGAGGCCGGGTGCGACCTGCGGGCCCTGCTGTGGGGCGGCGCTTCGGACGAAGAACTTCTGGCCGCCATTGCCGCGGCCATCCGGGCAAAGCCCCGGGAACATCATTTTGAAGCAGCGCGGGATCTCCCCGTTTCCCGGGAATGTACCGCATCGGAGGATAGATACCATGGGAAAGCTTTTTGGCCATCTGCACCAGCCCCCGGCGGGGCACCGTCAAGACCCCGGTGGAGAGCGCCGTTCTGACCCCGGAATGGGGCATCGAAACCGATGCCCACGGGGGCAGCTGGCACCGTCAGGTTAGCCTGCTGAGCGCCGAGAAGATCGAACAGTTCCGCAAAAAGCTCTGGGTGGAGTACGGGGCCTTCGGTGAAAATCTGGTGGTGGAGGGCTTCGACCTCCGCACCCTGCCGGTGCCCAGCCGTCTGGCCGTGGGCGGGGCGGTGCTGGAACTGACCCAGATCGGCAAGGAGTGCCACAACGACTGTGCCATCCGGCAGAAGACCGGCGACTGCATCATGCCCCGGGAGGGCGTGTTCGCCCGGGTGGTGCAGGGCGGCATCATCCGGGTGGGGGGACCCGGTCACCCTGCTGCCCCCGCCGGAAGAGCCACCCCTGCGGGCAGCGGTCATCACCCTGTCCGACAAGGGCAGTCAGGGCAAGCGGGAGGACAAAGCGGCCCGCTGGCGGCCCGGATGCTGACAGAGGCGGGGTACCGGGTGGAGGAGGCCCTGCTCCTGCCTGACGATGCCGCCGCCCTCCGGGCCCAGCTGCTCCGTCTGGCGGACGGGCGTCAGGTCAATCTGATCCTGACCACCGGTGGCACCGGCTTTTCGCCCCGGGACGTCACCCCGGAGGCGACCCTTGCGGTGGCCGACCGCAATGCCCCCGGCATCGCGGAGGCCCTGCGGTCTCATAGCCTGAACATCACCCCCGGGGATGCTCAGCCGGGGCGTCAGCGTCCTGCGGGGGAAGACCCTGATCGTCAACCTGCCCGGCAGCCCCAAGGCGGTGGGGGAGGATCTGGAGTATCTGCTGCCCGTGCTGGAACACGGCCTGCGGATCGCCGCCGGTCTGGACGGAGAGTGTGCCCGGACGTAAAAAATCACCATTTTCAGGCAGATCGTCTCTTGACGGCCTGCCTTTTTTTCGTTATCATATTGTCGGAAAAATTTTCCGAGTGGGCGGCACTCCGGATCTACTGTAAAATCAAAAACAGGAGTGTATCAGTATGAATCGTATCCGTATTTCCCGCCGCAGCTTTCTGTGTGGGGCAGGCCTTGCCGGTGCATCGGCAGCCCTGACCGCCTGCGGCGGCGCGGCTTCTTCCACCAGCGCGGCATCCTCTGCCGCACCGGCCTCTTCCGGTGAGAGCGTGGAACTCATCGTCTTTGCAGCGGCCTCCCTGACCGAGACCCTGAACGCCATCGCAGAGACCTACTCCGCCGAGAACCCAGGGGTCAGCTTCCGGTTCAACTTTGACTCTTCCGGCACCCTCAAGACCCAGATCCAGGAGGGAGCCGACTGCGACCTCTTTCTCTCTGCCGGTCAGAAGCAGATGAACCAGCTGGACAGTACGGCTTCCGCCGAGGTCAACACCGAGGGGCTGGACTTCGTGGACTCTGAGACCCGCGTGGACCTGCTGGAGAACAAGGTAGTACTCTGTGTGCCCGAAAACGACGACAAGGGCATCGACAGCTTCGACGCCCTGGCCGAGCATCTGAAGGCCGGGGACATCCTCTTCTGCATGGGCAACAGCGATGTGCCCGTGGGCCAGTACACCCAGAAGATCCTGGCCTGCTACGGTCTGGACGAGGAGGCTCTGGCAGCGGCCGGTGTCATTACCTACGGCTCCAACGTCAAGGAAGTGACCACCCAGGTCAGCGAGGCCAGCGTGGACGCCGGTGTGGTCTACTGCACCGATGCTTACAGCGCCGGTCTGACCCCGGTGGACGAGGCCACCGCCGAGATGTGCGGTCAGGTCATCTATCCCGCCGCCGTTCTGAAGAACGCCCCCCGCCGAGGCCGCCAAAGCATTCCTCGCCTACCTGCAGACGGAGGAAGCCGGGTCGGTGTTCGAGAGCGTCGGCTTTACCGCATTATGACCGACCTCTACCCGCTGTGGAACAGCCTCCGCATCGCCCTGATCAGCTGTGCCTTCGTGTTTTTCGGAGGGATCTTTGCGGCGTATTATATCGCAAAGCTGCCCCGGGCAGTCAAGGGTGTGCTGGACGTGATCCTCACCCTGCCCATGGTGCTGCCGCCTACGGTGGTGGGCTATTTCCTGTTGCTGCTCTTCGGGGCAAAGCGGCCGCTGGGCATCTTTTTCATGGAGCATTTCGGCGTGAAACTGGTCATGAACTGGTACAGCGCCATCTTCGCTTCGGTGGTGGTGGCCTTCCCCTGATGTACCGCACGGCCCGCGGAGCCTTCGAGAGCTTTGACGATACCCTTGCCTGGTCGGCCCAGACGCTGGGGCTTTCCAACACCTGGATCTTCTGGCGTGTACGGATGCCCTACTGCCGTCAGGGCATCCTGGCCGGTACGGTGCTGGCCTTTGCCCGGGCGCTGGGCGAGTACGGTGCCACCAGCATGATCGCAGGCTACACCCCCGGTAAGACGGCCACCATCGCCACCACGGTGTACCAGCTCTGGCGCACCAACGATGAAGCCGGGGCCATGCACTGGGTACTGGTGGACATTGCCATCTCCACGGTGGTGCTTCTGGCAGTGAACCTGCTGGAGCGCCGCCCCGGGCAGAAAGGCGGCCGCGCATGAGTCTGGAAGTCTCGATCACCAAGCGGCTGGAGGGCTTCACCCTCCGGTCTGAGTTCACGGCGGGCAGCACCGCCGCTGCCCTGCTGGGGGCGTCCGGCTGCGGAAAAAGCATGACCCTGCGCTGCATTGCGGGCATCGTCCGCCCGGACGAAGGCTGCATCGTGCTGGACGGGCGGGTGCTGTTCGACAGCGAACAGGGCATCGACCTGCCCCCCCCAGCAGCGGAATGTGGGCCTGCTGTTTCAGAACTACGCCCTGTTCCCCAACATGACCGTGGAGCAGAACATCCTCTGCGCCCTGAAAAAGGAAAAAGACCCCGCCGCCCGCCGGGCCGCCTGCACCGAGGCGCTGCGGGCCATGCGGCTGGAGCCGCTGGCCAAGCGGCTGCCGGGGCAGCTTTCGGGCGGACAGCAGCAGCGCACGGCCCTGGCCCGCATCCTTGCGGCCCGCCCGAAGATCCTGATGCTGGACGAGCCCTTCAGTGCGCTGGACAGCTACCTGCGCGAAGAGGTGGTAGGCGAGGTGGGGGCCCTGCTGGCCGGGTTCGAGGGCACGGCCCTGCTGGTCACCCACAACCGGGACGAAGCCTACCGCCTGTGCCGGGAGATGGTGGTGATGGACCGGGGCAGCGTACTCCGCGCCGGCCCCACCAAAGAGGTGTTTGCCGACCCCCGCACCTGCGCCGCCGCCCGGCTGACCGGCTGCAAGAACATCCTGCCCTGCACCCGGGTGGATGCCCACACCGTCCGTCTGGACGGGTGGAGGCAGACCCCTGACCGTGGCGCGGGAAGTGCCGGAGGGCTGCTGCGCTGTGGGCATCCGCGCCCATGATTTTTCGCCCTGCGCCCCCGGCGCGGCCAACAGCCTGCCGGTGCAGGCCGGGGCCATCAGCGAGAACCCCTTTGACTGGAACCTGATCTGCACCGCCCCGGGCGGCAGCGGGCAGCTGTGGTGGAAGGTCTCCAAGACCACCCTTGCTTCGCCCCCGCCGGCCGTGCCTGCGGCGCTTTCCCCCGCCGGGGTCATCATGCCCCTGCAGGCGTAAAAACAGAAAAAGAGACCGACAAAATGCCGTCCGGAACTGCTCCGGGCGGCATTTTATGGTTGCATCCGGCAGGATATCTTGGTATGATAAAAACAGAATGGCTTCGGAGATCAGAACGGGAGGCGATCGGATGAAACAGGGCGCAGCGAAATGGCCCGGCTCCATCTATATGCGGATGATGGGGTTCCTGCTGGCGGTGGGAGTCCTCATCCCGGTGCTGTTCACAGCATTCCAGATGGGGGCCTTTGCCCGGGAACCGGTGCTGGAAACGGAGATCAGGACCACCGACCTGGACGCCCCGGTGCTGCGTGTGGCCGCGGACTATGATTTCTGCCCCAACTCCTACATCAATTCCAACGGCGATCTGTCCGGCCTGTACATCGAGAGTATCATTGAGGTGGCCAACCGCCTGGGGGTGCGGCTGGAGTTCAAAACCGGCGAGTGGCTGGAATGCCGCGCCATGCTGGAACAGGGCGAGGCGGACGTGCTGCTGGGGCTGGAGATCTTCTCCAATATGCAGGGGACCTTGCGCACCATCCCGATCTGCTCGGATGATCTCTGCGTCTACGGCCGGGAATCGCTGGACAGCGCCGCCGGTCTGGCGGGCAAGCGGGTGGCCCTGATGGTCCGCTCCGTCATCAAGACGACCTATGACCTGCAGTGTGAGTATGTCGAGTACTACACCAACACCGAGATCCTGCAGGCCGTGGAGAACGGGGAAGTGGACTACGGCATCGCCCATGCCGCCGTGGCCTCCCAGATCATCCGGAAGAATGGCTTCCACCTGAAAAAGGGCCTTCAGATCGCCAAGAGCTACCCGGCCATGGCCGTGGACGAGAACCGCCCGGAGCTGAAGGAACAGCTGAACAGCGTCCTGCAGGCCATGTCGGCAGACGGGATCATCGGACGGCTGAAGCAGAAATGGATCGATGAGTTCACCAAGGACCGCTCTTTTTTCTTATGTCCTGCAGAACAACCGGGTGTTCTACATCACCTTCTTCCTGAGCCTTGCCGTGGCGTTCTGTCTGTGCATCGCAGCGGAACTCATGGACCGGAAACAGGCGGTGTACATCCAGTCGCTGCTGGATTACCAGAACAAGCTCCGGAAAACCAGCGAGGCGGCGCAGCAGGCCAACCGGGCTAAGAGCGAGTTCCTCTCCCACATGCGCCACGACATCCGCACCCCCATCAACGGCATCATGGGCATGGTGGAGCAGATCCGCCGCCACGAGACCGAGCCGGAAGTGGTGGATACCTGCCTGAACAAGATCGACAAGGCATCGGAACATCTGCTGTCGCTGCTCAACGATGTGCTGGACATGAGCGAGCTGGAACACGGCAGTGTCCGGCTGGAACACAAACCCTTTGACCTGCAGGAGGAGCTGGACATCATCCGGCAGATCACGGAGGACCAGCCCAACGAGAAGAACGTCGCCTTTGCCCTGCACACCGAAGGCGTGGTGCATACCCGCCTGACCGGCAGTCCGCTGCATCTGCGGCGCATCCTGCTCAACCTCATCAGCAACGGCATGAAGTACAATAAACCCGACGGCCGGGTGGATGTGACGGCAGAGGAGCTGTGCTGTGAGGACGGCTGGGCCCGCTGCCGTTTTGTGGTGCAGGATACCGGCATCGGCATGAGCCCGGAGTTCCTGCAGCAGCATCTCTACCAGCCCTTCACCCAGGAGAACGACAGCGTCCGTACCGTGTATCAGGGCACCGGACTGGGCATGTCCATCGTGGACGAACTGGTGCGGGCCATGGGCGGCAGCATCCGGGCCGAAAGCCAGCAGGGGGTGGGGACCACCTTTACGGTGGAGCTGCCCTTTGCCGTGGAGGAACAGCCTGCCGCCGCCCCGGAGCCGGAGCGCCCGGCCGACATTTCCGGGATGCGGCTTCTGGTGGCGGAGGACAACGACCTCAACCGGGAGATCGTCGCCTACCTGCTGGAGGACGCCGGGGCCCATGCGGACTTTGCCGTCAACGGGCAGGAGGCGGTGGATGCCTTTGCCGCCTCGGCCCCGAACCACTATGACGCCGTCCTGATGGATATCATGATGCCGGTGCTGGACGGTCTGGAGGCGGCCCGGAAGATCCGGCAGCTGCCCAGCCCGGACGCCGGTGCGGTGCCCATCATCGCCATGACGGCCAACGCCTTTGCCGAAGATCAGCAGAAGGCGTCTCAGGCCGGGATGAACGACTATCTGACAAAACCGCTGGAGGTGCTGCGGCTCCACGCCACGCTGGCAAAATACCGCAGCTGAAAGACAAAAAACAGCACTGCCCCTCTTCCGCCGCGCGGGATGCGCCCGGGAAGAGGGGCAGTGTTCAGTTGCAGAGATATTTTTGTTCGAACTCCTCGGCGGGGATGGCCTTGGAGAACCAGAAGCCCTGCGCTCCGTCACAGTCCAGCGAGCGGAGCAGCCGGACCTGTTCTTCGGTCTCGATGCCCTCGCAGACCACACGGTAGCCCAGATGCTTGACCATCTTCACGATCTCCCGCAGGAAGGAAGCACCGCGCTCGTTGGAGGTGCAGCGGGTCAGGAACAGCCGGTCCAGCTTGATGGTGTTCACCGGAATGTCCATGACGCTGTTCAGCACCGAGTAACCGGCCCCGAAATCGTCCAGCGAGGTCTGGATGCCGTTGTCCAGGAAAGAGGACAGCAGCTTCCGCACCCGGTCGTACTCCGAGACAACGGCGGTCTCGGTCAGCTCCACTTCCAGCATCCGGGCGCTGACATTGTATTTTTCCAGGATCTGGCAGTAGCCCAGGGTGGGGGATTCCTCCCGCGCCAGCACCACCGAGGCATTGACGGCGATGGGCAGCAGCCGGTGCCCGGCTTTCGCGTTGGTTGAGGAACTCGGCCACCTGCTCGAACATGTACAGGTCCAGATCCACGATCCGGCCGATGGATTCCAGAATGGGGATGAATTGGTCGGGGTAGATGATGGTGCCGTCCGGCCGCACCCAGCGGGTCAGGGCCTCGGCACCGATGACGGAAAAATCCTTCAGGTCGAATTTGGGCTGCAGATACAGCCGGAACTCGCCGTTTTCCATGGCCCGGTTCAGGCCGTTCAGCAGCTCGCCGGTCAGGGTCTGGGTGGTCTCCAGCGGCTTGTCGTACTGGACGGCAGGGGAGGGAACATCGCCCTGCACCTGCTTGCGGGCAAAGTTTGCCTTGTCGATGGCCGCCGATGCGCTCAGGCAGCTGGGCTCGATGATGTAGACGCCCATCCGCACCCGCAGCCGGACTTCCGGATAATGCCGGACCTGCTGTGCCTCGAACTGGCGGCAGAGCCGCTCGGCGTAGCGCAGGGGCGCCCTCGGGGGGGAGCGGCAGGACAGATACAGGATGAACTGGTCGCCTACCACCCGGCACAGATAACACGCGCCCCAGGGGTGCGCCGCGCTGATGAGGAAGTCGCTGAACTCCTTCAGCAGCTGGTCGCCCACAGCGTAGCCGTATTTCTCGTTGAAATATTTGAAGTTCTCGAAATCGCAGTAGAAGATCTGGTAGCCCTCGGCGTGGCCCGCCACCAGCTTGTGGGTGATCTCCTCCTTGAAGCGGGGGAAGGCCAGCAGGCCGGTCAGCCGGTCTAACTCCGGCGCGGATGCCATGCCGCGGCTCACATCGTTCACAGCCAGGTGCTTGGTCAGGTAGGCGTTGATGATCTTGGTGATCTCGCCCAGTTCCCGGCGGCTCTGGCTGGTCCAGTACCGTTTGCTGCCGCACACCACATAGGCCACGGCACCCTGATATTCGCCCTCGGTGTACATGGCGGCGTAAACCACCGTCTTAGCGCCGTCCCGCACCAGCAGAGCCCGCCCCGCAGGCGAGAACATCTCCAGATTGTCGGCCTGCAGCACGGCGGTGCCGTATTCATCGTAGCTCTGGAACAGGGTCAGGAAATCCTCCTTGGAAAAGCTTTCCGCCCGGACCTCCGTCGGTTTGCAGCGGGCAGACGTCCACTGGAACTGGGAGGAGATGGTCCGCTCGTTGATGCGGGTGTCCACGATGGTGATGCGGTCCAGCTGCAGCCGGATGCCCACGATCTTCAGGAACAGCGCCACGGCGGCCTCGAAGTCGTTGTACTTTTCAAACAGCTCGAAGGCCGTGGAGATCAGGTCGTTGCGCAGATAGCGGGCGTCGATGCCCGGGTCCTCCGGCTGCTCCGGCGCAGTCTCGGTGTAGCGGCGCAGATTGTCGCAGAACACATACTGGTTGCGGCCGTTGTTCTTGGCCTGATACAGGGCCCAGTCGGCGTTCTCGAACAGCTGGTCGTAGGAGTAGCCCGCCGTGTTCTCGGGCAAAAAGCAGGCACCGATGCTGCAGGTCATCTGGTAGTCGTTTTCCTTGAAGGTGATCCGCCGCACCGACTCGGACAGCTGACGGGTCTTTTTTGAGCAGGGTGGTGTTGGGAATGTCCTTCAGAAACACCACGAACTCGTCGCCGCCGACCCGCACCAGAATGTCGGAGGGGGGCGGAACAGGGTGCGCAGCAGCCGCGCGAACTCCTGCAGGACCTTGTCACCGAACAGGTGGCCGTAGCGGTCGTTGACGTTCTTGAAAAAGTCCAGATCGATGACCAGCATCCCGCAGGCGGAGTAAGGCCCCTGTCCTGCAGGTAGCGGCTGATCATCTCCTTGCCGGTGCGGTTGTTGTACAGCTGGGTCAGCGAATCGTGATGCGCCTGCGCCACCAGCTCCTGCACCCGCTCGTTCTGAGCGGTGGTGTCCTTGGCGTAGCCCACATACAGGGTGCCGCGCTCCGGGTCCTGCAGGGGGCGGGCGTCCAGTTCACGGTAGAGAAACGTCCCGTCCGCGGCCTGAAAGCGGAGTTCCAGCGGGCCGTTCAGCTCGCCGGTCAGCAGCGCATGCATCTGCCAGCGGTCCTCGGCAAAGATCTGTGCCCGCTCGGGGAGCGCTGCACTCAGATAGCCCGGCAGGACTTCCAGCGACTGCTGAAGACAGTCGTAGACCGTCAGTTCATCGCGCACGGGGTCGTATTCCATTAAAAAATAAGCCCTGTGTTCGAAAAACTGCGCCAGAGCGGGATCCCTCCGGATGCGGTCGATAAAGCCTGTATGCTCCGTCATGATCCCGTCTCCCTTCCTCTTTTTTGTCAGTATAACAGAAAAAGGAAATGATTTCAATTCATGAAATCAATATTTCGTAAATCAGCTGCAAAATTATCCGGATTTTGAAACTGCCTTATCCGCGCAGGCCCCAGATCTCAAGAGAAGCCCCGGAACGGAGCGGGACAGACCCGCTTCCGGCGGTCAGTGTGAAGCTTGAAATGGGGCTGTCGGTACTCACGGCGGCCCCGCCGAGGTTGGCCGGAAGGGTCAGCGCCGGGGCAAGCCCCGTGGCGGCGGTTCCCGCAAGAGCCAGATAGTGGCCGAAACAGGGCAGGATCTGGACCTGAGCACAGGTGACCGTCGGTGGGTTGGTGGACAAGCTGGACGCCACACAGGAAAGGTTCCCCGTCAGCTGGGTGCCGCTGCTCAGCTGGCAGGTCCAGACAAGGGCGCTCTTGTTCTGCCGGGCACCGGTGCGGAGCAGCACCTTGATGCCCTTCAGCTCGTAACCGGTGCGCTCGAAGAGGGTACAGTCCTCGGCCGTGGTAAGCTGCTCCAGCAGTTCCCAGGTGTAAGTCTTGGCATCTGCGCCCTTGTCGCCTTTGTCTCCCTTCTCGCCCTTTTCGCCGGGGTCTCCCTTGTCGCCTTTGGGGCCCCGGGGCCCGGGTTCGCCCTGCGGCCCGGCGTCGCCTTTGGCACCGGCGGGGCCGGTGTCGCCCTTGGAGCCCTGCGGGCCGGTTTCTCCCCGGGGGCCCGGCTCACCCTGGGGGCCGGTCTCGCCGCGGAACTCCCCGGACTGCACCCCCTGCTGCAGCCGGTCCAGAAGGGCCTGCCAGGCCGGGGTGCCCGGTTCGGGCAGGGTGCCGTCCTCGGTGCCGGAGTTTGCCGCTACGCAGTAGGGCAGGTCGGCGCTGGTCAGGGTGCGCTGACCGTCGCTGCCCTCAAAGGTGATGCAGCCCTCGCCGGGGAGGCGGTGACCTGCGCCGGGACTTCCACCAGCCCCTCCTCCACGAGGGAAGAGGGCGGACAGCTGCCGTCCGGCAGGTGCCAGAAGGCCCGCAGGGTCATCCCCTCCCAGGCGTCGGCGGCCGTGACCCGCAGGGCGTAGATGCCCCGGTTGGGGCTGTACCCGAAGCGAAGCAGGCCATCATAGCCCGCAAGGGCGGCCCCGCCGCCGGAAAAAAGACGGATCTGACGTTCGATCATGGGTTTTCACTCCTTTGTTCAATGAATCAACTTGACTTCGGTTAGAGTTTCAGGTAAGATTGTGACAGAAATGCAGGAAAAAGAATGTAAGAAATCTAACCAAATTCAGATTGTACCCTTATGATACCTGAATTGATTCAGAAAGTCAAGAGAAAAATCTGAATTGATTCAGAACTTCTGAAAAATCCTGCCGAAAAGGAGCCGAACGACCGTGTTTTACGACCGCTATACCGCCTTGTGCCAGGCCAAAGGGATCAGCCGCAGCCGGGCAGCGCAGGAGATGGGCCTGAGCAATTCCACCGTGACGAAATGGAGAACCACCGGGGCGACCCTTCCGGCGAGACCCTGAGCCGGGTGTCGGCCTATTTCGGGGTGCCGGTGGGGGAGCTGCTGGAGCAGACCGCCCCGGCAGAGAGCCCGGAAAAAGAGGAACAACGGCTCCCGGCGGGGCCATCCCTTTGACCCCGGCCTTGCGGCACCCCTGCTGGGCACGGTGCGGGCCGGTCTGCCCATGTATGCCGAGGAGAACATCGAGGGCTATATCCCCATCACCCGGAACGACGGGCGAAGTATTTCTGGCTCCGGGTCCGGGGCGACAGCATGAACGCTGTGGGCATCATGAACGGGGACGAGATCCTTGTGCGGGAGCAGCCGGAAGTGGAGAACGGCCAGATGGCCGTGGTGATGGTCAACGGGGACGAGGCCACCGTGAAGCAGTTCCGGCAGGAGGGCAGTCTGGTGATCCTGACGCCCCGGAGCTTTGACCCGGCCTATCAGCCCCAGATCTACAATCTGAAACAGGTGCAGGTGCGGGTCATCGGTCTGGTGGTGGAATGCCGGAAGGTGTTCCGGTAAGCAGGCCCCCCACACGACAGCAGGGAGGACACTTCGATGAAATGGAAGCGGAAACCGGGCGCAGCAGTGATCTTGTGCAGTGTGCTGCTTTTGTCTGCCTGCGGGGGCACCGAGGCCCCGGCGTCCACTGTGCCGCCGACTTCCGGGAGGCCCCGGCCATTTCGCAGCCAGCAGAGCCGGAGCCGCCCGCCTCTTCTGCTGTCCCGGAACCGGAACCACCGGAACCGGCTTCTTCTTCCGTGGAATCGCGGGAGGAACCGCAGCCGGAGCCCGGGGCAGGGATGAAGGTGCCGGAGGGATGCCGGGCGGAGTGGAAACTCTCCAATGGAACCCTGATCCTGATGGGCTATGATCCCGGCGGCCGTACGCAGGTGCAGCTGCCCACCGGCGGGTCCTATCAGATCGGGGCGAGCTGCTTTGCGGGAAACGAGACCCTCACCGCGGTGGTCTTCCCGGCGGATGTGACGGAGATCGGGCCGGCAGCCTTCCGGGCCTGCAGTGCTTTGAAAACGGCGGACTTCTCGGCCTGCCGGACACTGGTGATCGGGAACCATGCCTTTGAGGGGCAGGGCTTGCCGCCGTGAGCCTGCCGGAAGGGCTGACCCGGCTGGGGCTGTATGCCTTTGCCGACTGTCCGGCCCTGACCCGGGCGGAGATCCGGGGCGTGACGCTTGTGGAAGAGGGGCCTTCTCCGCCTGCGGCAGCCTGCAGAACGTGTTCCTGAGCCGGGAGGTGTTCCGGATCGAAGAAAACGCCTTTGCCCTCTGCGACCGGCTCGAAACCGCCGTGTACGAAGGGGACACGGCCCTGCTGAAAGATCACAGCGCCCCGGGCAACGATGCCCTGTGGAAGGCGGCCGGCCCCGGCGGGGAAGGGCAGCAGAACTGACGGAACCAGACGCCGTCTCTTGTGCAAAAAGGCAAGAGGCGGCGTTTTCCGGTGGAAAAATCAGCGCGGAAAATCCGCGTTGACAGGTCTTTTTGGGCAAAAATGTGAAAAAACGCCTGCCGAAACCCCTATAAACCTATTGACATTCTGGGGAAATGGGGATATCATACTCCCAACGGAAACGACTTCCGGAAATCTGACCACAAAGGAGGGGGGGAGCAGCCATGGATTGGAATGTGATCGTGCAGTATCTGCCGCACTACGAAAAAGCCCTGTGGCTCACCCTGCGGCTGGGCGTGGCAGGCATCCTGTGGGCGATCCTCATCGGCCTTGTCTGCGCTGTGCTCCAGTACGAAAAAAAGTCCCGCTGCTGCGGCAGCTGGTAGGCATCTACATCCAGCTCAGCCGGAACACCCCGCTGCTGGTGCAGCTCTTCTTTATTTATTATGGCTTGCCCAAGGTTGGCATCAAGACCAATGCCGAGATCTGCGGCATCGCCGGTCTGGCGTTCCTGGGCGGCAGTTATATGGCGGAGGCTTTCCGCAGCGGGCTGGAGGGCATCGAGCCGATCCAGACCGAAAGCGCCCTGAGCCTTGGCATGACCCGGCTGCAGACCATGCGCTATGTGATCCTGCCCCAGGCCATGTCCACCAGCATGCCGGCCTTCGTGGCCAACGTCATCTTCCTGCTGAAGGAGACCAGCGTGTTCAGCGCCGTCAGCCTGATGGACCTGATGTTTACCGCAAAGGACCTGATCGGCATGTACTCCAAGACCGCCGAAAACCTGTTCCTGCTGGTGGCGTTCTACCTCATCATCCTGCTGCCGGTTTCCCTGCTGGGCAGCTGGCTGGAAAGGAGGCTTCGCTATGCCGGATTTGGGTCTTGACGTCCTGTTCAAGGGCAAGAATATGATCCGCCTGCTGGGGGGCCTCGGGGTGGCGCTGAAGATCAGCCTCATCGCCGTCCTCATCAGCATTCCGCTGGGCATCCTGCTGGGTGTGCTGATGACGCTGCACAACCGGGTCGTGAAAGCGATCCTCCGGGTCTATCTGGAGTTCATCCGGATCATGCCCCAGATGGTGCTGCTGTTTGTGGTGTATTTCGGCACGACCCGCGCCTTCGGGTGGGATCTGTCCGGCGAGGCCGCCGCCATCATCGTCTTTGTACTCTGGGGCACAGCGGAGATGAGCGACCTGGTCCGCGGTGCCCTGATCGCCATCCCGAAGCATCAGTATGAGAGCAGCGAGGCGCTGGGCATGAGCCGGGCGCAGACTTACTGGTACATCATCATCCCCAGACTGTCCGGCGACTGATCCCATTGTCTATTAACCTGATCACCCGGATGGTGAAAACTACCAGCCTCGTAATGATGATCGGCATTGTGGAGGTTTTGAAGGTTGCCCAGCAGATCATCGAGGCCAACCGTACCGCCAGCCCCAACGCGGCGTTCGGCATTTACCTCACGGTATTCGTTCTCTATTTCCTGGCCTGCTGGCCCATCAGCCTGCTGGCCGGATACCTCGAAAAGAAATGGAAGTGACTGTTATGGCAGAACCGATCCTGACGGCGGACCATCTGGTAAAAAGCTACGATGGCAAGACGAACATTCTGGACAACGTCAGCTTTTCCGTCCAGCAGGGCGAGGTCATCGTTGTAGTGGGCCCCTCCGGCTGCGGCAAGAGTACTCTGCTGCGCTGTCTGAACGGTCTGGAGCCGGTGCAGGGCGGGCGGGTCCGCCTTGGCAGCGAGACCGTGGCCTACGGCGGCAAGAATCTGGCAGCCCTGCGCCAGCGTATCGGTATGGTGTTCCAGAGCTACGAGCTGTTTCCCCATCTGACGGTGCTGGACAACATCCTGCTGGCCCCCACCAAGGTGCAGAAACGCCCCCCCGGGCCGAGGTGCAGAAGGAAGCAGAAGCCCTGCTGGACCGGGTCGGCCTGCTGCAGAAGGCAAAGAGCTACCCCCGGGAGCTTTCCGGCGGACAAAAACAGCGGGTAGCCATCGTGCGGGCGCTGTGTATGCATCCGGAGATCCTGCTCTTTGATGAGGTGACAGCGGCGCTGGACCCCGAAATGGTGCGCGAGGTGCTGGACGTCATGCTGGACCTGGCCCGGGAGGGCAAGACCATGGTCATTGTGACCCACGAGATGCAGTTCGCCCGCGCCATTGCCAGCCGGGTGCTGTTCCTGGACGGGGGGCCGCATCGTGGAGGAAGCACCTCCGGAGCAGTTCTTCGACCACCCGCAGACCGAGCGGGCACAGCGTTTCCTGCGCACCTTCACGTTTGATGCTGTGAAATGAGTCACAGATCATATAAATTTTTATGGGAAAGAAAATAAGGGAGATTTTATCATGAAACTGAACAAGATTTCTCGCCGCCGCTTCCTGCTGGGTCTGGGTACCGTCTCTGCCGCCGCTCTGCTTTCCGCCTGCGGCAGCAGCTCCTCTTCTTCCGCTGCCGCTTCCGGTCCCGCTGCTTCGGGCAGTGCTGCTGCAGCCGGCAGCGATGTGTTCCGCACCCTGGACGAGATCAAGGCCGACGGCACCATCAACATCGGTGTTTTCTCCGACAAGAACCCGTTTGGTTATGTTGACGAGAACGGCGAGTATCAGGGCTACGATGTATACTTTGCCCGCCGCCTGGCCGAGGACCTGGGCGTGGAGGTCAACTTCGTATCTACCGAGGCGGCCAACCGTATCGAGTATCTGCAGACCGGTAAGGTAGACGTTATCCTAGCAAACTTCACCGTGACCCCCGAGCGCGCCGAGGAGGTCGATTTTGCGCTGCCCTACATGAACGTTGCACTGGGCGTCGTTTCCCCGGACTCCAACGTCATCACGTCGCTGGACAGCTGGAACGCCGATGACCAGATGATCGTCATCTCCGGCACCACCGCCGAGACCTACCTGACCAAGGAGTATCCCGACATTCCCCTGCAGAAGTACGATTCCTATGCTACCGCCAAGAACGCACTGGAGAACGGCAACGGCGTGGCCTGGGCCAACGACAACACCGAGGTCATCGCGTTTGCAAACCAGAACCCCGGCTACACCGTGGGCATCCCTTCTCTGGGCAGCGCGGACACCATCGCCCCCGCCGTCACCAAGGGCAACACCACCCTGCTGAACTGGCTGAACGACGAGATCAAGGCGCTGGGCAATGAGAATTTCTTCCATACCGACTATGAGGAGACTCTGGTGGACACCTACGGCCTGGACTACGAGGATGAACTGGTGGTCGAGGGCGGCGTGACGGCCAACGCCTGATCGGCTCCGAGAAAAGAATCAAACACATCAGAAAAGCCCTGCTGGAAGAAGAACAGCAGGGCTTTTTTGCTGCCTGAAAAAGGCATTTCATGATTGGCCGGGGTCGCGGGGCGGAGAAGAGACCCTGCTTTCGGCGTGTTCGCGGGGGCAGTGCGGGCGGCGCTGCCGGTACCTCAGACACAGGAACGCGAACAGAGCGCCGACGACAAAAAGAGACGACGCTGAGTACGACATAGCCTTCGGTCCCGCTGTGGAGCAGGACGGCACCGTACCCGGCCAGTACGACCGAGCAGCCCGGTGCGGAGTCCTGCTGCAGCAGGGCAGCGATGCCGCCTGCCAGAAGCAGACAGACGGCAGAAAGTGCAGCACTGCTGCGAAGCTCCTGTTTCCGGCGGAGCTGACGGGTGCGGCAGAGGATCTTCTGCATCCGGTCATTGACCGGTGTGAGCATGGGACAGCCCTCCCTTCCACAAAGCTCAGAGGGGATCTGTTATTTGCCCTCTCTATTTCCTAAAAGACAGGAACGCGGAAATCCTTTCACCCAAACCGCAAAATTAGACAAAAAAACCGGACCCTGCGGCGGGCCCGGTGAGATGTCTGGAAAAATCAATGGAAGATCGTATGCTTGCCCCGGTGCAGAAGCCGCACCACGAACAGCAGGACGATCAGCAGGGAGGGCGAGAGGTAGCCGATGGTCTGCCAGGGGCCCTCGGCGGTGATCAGCAGGTTGTAGATGCCGTGCAGGACGATGCAGACCGAGAGGATGCCGATGGTGCCGGTGATGGAGAGCCACGCCCGGCGGAACACATAGCCCAGCGCAAGGCCGGTCAGGATGCCGCAGAGCAGGTGGAGCGCCCCGGCGCTCATGCCCCGGATCAGCAGGAAGAAAAAGCTCCCGGCTCCATGCTCGGTCAGGTAGCAGACGTTCTCGAAGGTGGCAAACCCCACGGAGATGCCGATGGCCGAGGGAAGCAGGTCGCGGGAATCCGGCTCGAAGATGAGAAAATAGAACAGCAGGGGCAGCAGCTTCATGATCTCCTCGCAGACGGGGGTGATCTCGATGGCGGTCATCACCAGATCCGCCTGATGCCGCCCCATGAAAAAAGCTGTTGACATAGGCCGACAGCAGGCAGAAGAACATCCCCAGCACCACGAAGAGGGTGAACCGCCGGGAGGACCCGGCCGTGAACAGGAGCGAGAGCAGCATGGGAAGGGCCAGACAGAGGAAGATGTTTTCGATGTAGGTCATGGGTCCTCCTCGTGCAGGACATGGGGCAGCAGGCCCACCATGGTCAGGGTCAGCGCGATGTCCACGACATAGTAAAGATTGAATCGGGTGTAGTCCTTTATGAAGATGGAGACGATGTACAGGATGATCTGCAGCGCCACCAGCAGAAGCAACGACAGCTCAAACAGCCGGGGCGTTTCCTCCCGCTGCAGGTCGGAAACACAGTGATAGACCAGCCCTCCGGCCGCGATGGCCAGTGCGCCGGACATCAGGGGAGAGGGACCGAAGATCTCGAACTTCATGATGAGGGCCATAGCGGCCAGACCCAGGACCAGCGCCAGCGGTGAGAAAGCCGGGTGGAGCTTCTCCCAGTAGAGGATCTCCAGCGAGAGAAAGAACAGATAGGCGGCCATCCAGGCACATTCGGCCACATAGAAGATCTGGGGCGGGAAGCCCATGATAGTCAGGTAGAGCAGGTAGTACAGCGTCCCCAGCGCAAAGCTGGCGTAGCCGAAGGCAAGGATCAGGCAGGCACGGCTGAGCCGGTGCAGGGCAAAAGTAGAACGATGCCAGCGCCATGCCCAGCAGCACCAGGACCTGAAAGGTGTTGTCGATGACCTCAAAGTTCATGGTGTTCTCCCGTCTGCTGCTTTTTCTCACTGCGGCGGCGCAGGCGGTAGAGCAGGATGGTCACGCAGGAACCCAGCAGGAAGGAGAGCAGGCCCACCAGAATGTATCCGCCGGCCGAGCCCTGCCCCAGGATGCTGGCGGTCCCGCCCACCGAGGCGGAAACGGCCACCGGGGTGCCCACCCAGCCTGGCATCCATGCCCCGATGCAGACCACCAGCGCAAGGCAGGCCGCTACGCAGCCCAGCTCGGTGAGATGCTGCCGCCGCACCTGCCGTGCCCGCTTCAGCTGGGCGGTGCGCTGCAGGATCTGCTGTGTGCGTTCGGTATCAGTTCTCATGTTGGTATCCCTCCTGTTCCAGAAGCTGACGGAGCCGCTGACGGCCCCGGTAGACCAGATTGGTCACCTGCTGCTCGGTGCGGCCCAGCACTCTGGACGCTTCCCGGTAGCTCAGGTCCTCGAAATAGATCAGATAAAGCGTTTCCCGATATTCCGGTTTCAGCCTGCCCAGAGCCGCATAGAGCTGGCGGTTCTGCTCGGTGCGCAGCAGGCCGGTGTCGGTCTGTTTCGGGTCCGGCAGCTCAAAGGGCAGCGATTCCAGCGGCAGGAACAGCCGGTGCCGGCTCCGGCTGCGGAGGGCAAGGTTGCGGGCCGTCTTATAAAGGTAAGCTTTGAAGCTGCCGTCTGCCCGGATCGGCCGCTCCTTGGCGAAGATCTGGGCAAAGGCTTCGATCATCAGATCCTCCGCCTCGTGGATGTCGCCCAGCATGCCGTTGATATAGAGCGTCAGCGGGTCGCCGTACCGTTCCACAAGGATCTGCGCCGCGGCCTCGTCACCGTCAAGGTACTGCCGGTAGGCTGTTTCGTCCGAGATCATCCCCATGCGCTCCTTTCGCCATTTTTTGTCCCATCTATTTTATACAATGCAGGCCGGATTTGCAAGCCGTCCGGCCCATTTCGGCCCCGAAATGCCGAAAAAAATACGAAAATGGCACTACAAATCCGGGCAGGTTGATGCTATAATAAAATTGTTCTGTCCGTTTTTGTGCGAGAACGGACAGCGGATCGCATAACCTGGAGGAGAATAAATCTATCATGGAACGAGAAACCCTGAAATCGCGGCTGGGCTTCATCCTGCTCTCGGCGGGATGCGCCATCGGCATTGGCAATGTCTGGAAATTTCCCTATATGGCGGGACAGTTTCACGTTAAGCCTTGGAATCGGCGCGATGGCAATTTTGGGAAGTTATATCGGAAAGGAACGCTCTCTGCTTGGTGAATCGGTAAATATTGCCATTCTGGATACGTTTGTTGCTATCACCTCCGGACTTATCATTTTTCCGGCATGCTTTACGTTCCATGTTGACCAGACTTCCGGACCAAGCCTGATTTTTATCACCCTGCCGAATATTTTTAACCATATTCCGCTTGGCAGACTCTGGGGAAGCCTGTTCTTTTTGTTTATGTTTTTTGCAGCGTTTTCCACAATCCTGGCAGTATTTGAGAACATCATCTCCTGCGGTATGGAACTGACCGGATGCAGCCGCCAGAAATCCTGTGCCGTTAATCTGGTACTGATCATTGTACTCTCCCTGCCATGTGTACTCGGATACAATGTATGGAACTGGAAAGGTTTTTCAATCTTTGGCGGGTCTGTGCTTGACCTGGAAGATTTTCTGTATCAGGTCACCCTGCGCAATGGGGTGGAGCTGGGGGTCAGCCGGAACGGCTATGCGGCCATCCGGGGACCTATCTGGAATGGAAGGGACAGTACGGCGATGAGTGAGGAAATGATCTGGCTCGTGGCGGGGCACAGCGTCTGCATCAGCCAGTGGCTGGGGTTCATTCTGGTGGATTATGCCTGCCTTGGCAGGAGAGACCAGGTCCGGCATCCGTGTCTGTGGGCCTTTCTGATGGCACTGGGTATGCTGGCGGTCTCCATGCGGTTCGATGTCGGCTTTTTCAATGTTCGGTCGATCCTGCTCAACCTGCTCTATCTGCTGCTCTCGGCGCTGCTCTTCGGCGGCCGACTGCCTCAGAAGCTGATGACCTGCCTGATCAACGGCACCATGTGCCTGCTGGTGGAGAACACAGTCAGCTTCACCTACGCCTGGCTCCGGGACGTCCCCACCAGTCAGAACTGGCGCAATCCGGGGTGCCTTGTGGCACTGTGTCTGACCAACCTGATCACAGCGGTGGCGGTGGCTTACTTTGCCCGCCGCTGGCGGATGGAACGGGCCCTGAGCCCGCTGCAGGCGCTGGTGATGTCCTTCTTCCCCGGCATCGTGGTGGTGCTGAACATCGTCCTGATGATCACCGGCAGCGGGGAGAAGCCGACCTTCCTGAATATCCTGCTGACGCTGGGCCTGACCGTGGCGGTGCTGATCCACCTGTGCATCGTGCAGATGTTCAACGAACAGGTGGTCCAGCAGCAGGAACTGCAGATCGAGGCTGTGCGGGAAAAGGAGAGCGCCGAAGCCCTGTTGGAGTCCTACACCACCCAGCGGAGGCTGACCCATGAGTTCACCAACCATACCGATGCCCTGGCCCTGCTGCTCCAGCAGGAGGACTACGAGGGGCCAAGGCCTATCTGGCCTCCCTGACCAGGGTCATCGCAGCCAATACCACCATCATGAACACCCACAACCCGCTGTTGGACGCCCTGCTTCACGCTGATGTCCGGGTCAAGGTAGGCCAGCACATCCAGGTTCAGCCAGGAAGCATCGCCCTCCACCTTGATGATGTCCTTGCGGCCGGAAGCGGACTTGCGGCTGCGTGCGTTCTGGATCAGAGCCACGCTGGCGGTGCGGTTGTCCTTGATGCCCAGCAGGTCCATCAGACCAATGGCGGTGCCGGCCTTGATGTGGTCGATCACAAGGCCGTTCTGGATTTCGTCAATGTTCAGCATATCAGTTTTCCTCCTTTGCCTTGGGGTCGGGCAGGCCCAGCAGGGTCATGATAAGGGCCATCCGCACATATACCCCGTTCTTGGCCTGCTCAAAATAAGCGGCCCGGGGGTCATCGTCCACATCCA
>VOFC01000770.1_pt1 | contig 28000 bp, 52 predicted proteins | sample 5384161 | NCBI WGS metagenome assembly VOFC01 (sample SAMN12384722, study PRJNA508395) | human gut metagenome | isolation source: healthy gut B | host: Homo sapiens | reverse complement strand
AACTCGTGAATTTGAACAAATGGAACTAGAATTTTTCTGTAAGCCTGATACTGATTTAGAATGGTTTGGTTATTGGAAAAATTATTGTATGGACTTTTTAAAAACTTTAGGTTTAGATAGTGATAATCTTAGATTTAGAGATCATGAAAAAAGAAGAATTATCATTTTATAGTAAAGCCACAACTGATATAGAATTTATGTTCCCAATGGGTTGGGGTGAACTTTGGGGGTATTGCTGATAGAACTGATTATGACTTAACTGTTCATCAAAATGCTTCAGGTGCAGATTTAAGATATATGGATCCTGAAACAAATGAAAAATATTTACCATATGTTGTTGAACCATCTGTAGGTCTTGATAGATTACTTTTAGCAGTTTTAACGAATAGTTATACTAAAGAAATGGTTGAAGGGAAGAAAGAGTAGTTTTAAAAATTCATCCAGCTTTAGCTCCATATAAAGTAACTATTTTACCACTTATTAAAAAGTTCATGCTGGTAAAGCAAATGATGTTTATGCAACTTTATGTAAGCATTTTGATTGCCAATATGATGAATCTGGTTCAATTGGTAAAAGATATAGAAGAAGTGATGCAATTGGTACACCGTTTGCTATTACAATTGATGATAATACCATTGAAAATGATACTGTAACTCTTAGAGATAGATGGCAGAATAAGTGATGAAGAGGATAAAAAAGTAAATCTAAAATTGAAGACGAAATGGATTTCTAACATAAATAGGGTGATGTAATGAAAAAATTTGATAGGAGTTTTAATGGTTATAACGTTGAACAGGTAAACAGCTTTGTAGACGATGTTATTTCAAGAGTTGAAGATAGGATTACTAAGATGAAAAACAAAGACTTAGAAATCGACCGCTTAACTAAAGAACTTGAACATTATAAGAACATGGATGCAACGCTTAATCGAGCTGTTGTTATGGCAGAAGAAGCAGCAAGTAAATATAAAAGCAATAGTATTGCTGAATCAGATTTGATTATAACTGAAGCTAAAAAGAACGCTAATAGAATAATAAATGATGCACTTCTTAAAGCTGAAAGTTTGGAAAAATGATGCTGCAAGACTTAGAAGAAATATCATTACATACAAAAGAAGAATTAAAAGTTTAATTGAAGAACAATCGTCTATTATAGATGACTTAGATAAAGTAGATATTGACTAGTATCTGCTTTTTATTTATAATAATTTCAGGAGGGTAGAGGTTAAAATGAAATATTTAATAACTGGAATAAATGGCCAATTAGGTTATGATCTATATAAGATTTTAAATGATGGTAAAAACGAGGTTTTTTTGCACCAACAAGTTTAACTTTAAATTTAACTGATCCAGTAACGATTTACAAAAGCGTGCTAGAATTCCATCCGGATATGGTATTCATGGAGCTGCATATACGGCTGTAGATAAAGCTGAGGAAGAAAAAGAATATGCGGAATTAGTAAACGCGGTTGGAACAGGTAGATTAGTTGATGCTGCTAAAATGGTTAATGCTAAAATTATTTATGTTTCAACTGATTATGTGTTTGACGGAACAAAGAAAGCACCATATAAGTTTTATGATGATGTAAATCCATTAAACTGGTATGGAAAAACAAAAAGACTTGGAGAAGAAGCTGTTTTGGATTATGAAAAGGGCATGGTTGTCCGAACTCAATGGGTATTTGGAATAAATGGTAAAAACTTTGTAAAAACTATGCTAAAACTAGCTAGAACAAAAGATGAAATAAATGTTGTTGCTGATCAATATGGAGCGCCAACTTATACGGTTGATTTAGCAGAAAAGTTAGTTATGTTAAAGTAAACTTAACGAAAACGGAATATATCATGCAAGCAATTTTGGCGATATGTCATGGGCCGGATTTGCTAAGATGATATTTGCAATGAATGATATCAAAACAAAAGTAAATCCAATTCCAACGTCAGAATATAAAACAACAGCTGTAAGACCACTTGATACAAGACTTGATAAATCAAGACTAGCAAATGATGTAGGAGATATGCCAAGTTCGATGGATGCATTTGCAAGATATATGGATGAACTTACAAAAGATGAAGAAATGAGTTTAGTGTTAAAGGAAGCGAAGAATAGATGGAAGAAATAAGATTTAGTAATGGAAGTAGAGCAATTCCGACAAATTTGGAAGATTGCTATATAATTGAACCAGCAGTGTTTGGTGATAACAGAGGATATTTTAGTCCATATTTCATGGCTGAACATATGGATCAACTTGGATTTGAAAGAGTTGTACAAAAACAAATAGAAGTTTAAGCTCAAGAGGAGTTTTACGTGGACTTCATTTTCAAAAAAATCCTTTTTGCTCAAGCAAAAATTGTTGAAGTTTTAAACGGAAAAGCAATTGATGTAGTAGTTGATATGCGACTTGGTTCTCCAACATATGGTAAGTCAACAGAAGTACTTTTAATGCCTTATAACAAAGATATACCAGAAAGTGGAAGACAATTATTTGTACCACGAGGATTCATGCATGGTTTTATAAGTCTTGAAGATAATACTTTATTTCAATATATAATTGATAATGATTATGCTCTAAAATGGAAGATGGAATTCTTTGGAATGATAAGAGCCTTGATATTCCATGGTATGATATGTTTAAAGAATATGGTTTAACTGAAGAAGACATTCTTTTTTTGTCAGAAAAGGATCAAATAAGATTACCATTAAAAGATAAAGAACCGATATTTACATATAACAAAGAACCTAAGCAAATGTAAAAGTTTGCTTTTTTATGGTGTGAAATATTAAAAATATTTTTAATCAAAAAGAAAGACAATTACAAAATAAGAGATATTTAAAACTTAAAATTTTCTCAAAAGGTTCATTTTTCTAGGTATTGCATAAAATGTATGTTATAATTTAAGAGGTGAATATAGTATGAAAAAAAGAAAAAATGCAATTGAAGTAAGAAATATGACCAAAAAGTTTCAAACTATTTTATGATAAACCAAGTACTCTTAAAGAAAGACTAATTTTTTGGAATCATAAAAAAAGCAGAAACAAGAACGGTTCTTGAAAATATAAACTTGGATATAAAAAAGGAGAAACAGTTGCTTTAATTGGTGTTAATGGTTCTGGTAAATCAACCCTTTTAAAATTGATGACAAAAATTATATATCCAACTAGTGGAACAGTTACAACTCGCGGCAAATTAACGAGTTTACTTGAACTTGGCGCCGGATTTCATCCGGATTTTACAGGAAGAGAAAATATATATTTTAATGCCGCAATTTTTGGATTGACTCGCAAGGAAATAGATAAAAGATTAGATGAAATAATTGCTTTTTCTGAATTGGAAGAATTTATTGATAATCCAGTAAGAACTTATTCTTCAGGACAATATATGCGTCTTGCATTTTCCATTGCTATAAATGTTGACGCGGATATTTTATTGATTGATGAGATTTTAGCTGTTGGAGATCAACACTTTCAAGATAAATGTTTTAAAAAAATTAGAGGAATTACGTGATAGTGATAAAACGATAGTAATTGTATCACATGCCTTAGGATCTATAGAAAAATTATGCAAACGTGGCATATGGATTCATGAAGGAAAAATAATGAAAGACGGAAAGATAAAAACAGTTATAGAAGATTATCTTAAAACTTGTAATTAAGGAGAAAAACATGAAGATATTTAAAGATTTATATGCATATAGAGAATTGTTGAAAACTAATGTAAAGAAGGAAATTAGAGGAAAATATAAAGGATCCTTTTTAGGGGTCGTTTGGTCGTTTCTAAACCCATTATTAATGACTCTTGTTTATGCAATTGTGTTTCCTTATTTATTAAGAGGAGCAAATTATGACCATTATACTACATTTTTTTGATAATCGGTATTTTGCCTTGGAATTGGTTTGTAACAAATATCAATCAAGGTACTTTTACTATTATTGGAAATGGTGGGATTATAAAAAAGTATACTTTCCACGTGAAATATTACCGATATCCGTTGTTACAAGTGGTTTAATAAACTTCTTGATTACATGTGTAATAATGTTTATATTCTTAATTTGTAGTGGAATAGGTTTTTCGTGGTATATGCTTTATTTACCATTAGTTATCATTATTCAATACCTATTAACTCTGGGAATATTATTTATAACTTGCTCGATTAATGTTTATGTAAGAGATTTTGAATACATAGTTAATTTTGTGATGCAAATGCTATTTTATGCTACACCTATTTTATATTCAACTGATATTTTTAATGGAAGTTTAATTGGTAAAATTATTCAATTGAATCCAATGACTACAATTATAAATTGCTATCGAGACATACTTTACTGGCATAATAGCCCACATTTAATGTCTTTACTAATAGTTTTGGGATTAAGTGTTTTATTATGTTGTTTAGGTTTATTAATTTTTAAGAAATTATCTAAAGGTTTTTGCTGAGGAAGTGTAATTTATGTTTAGTTTTATTATATTACATTACAAAAATATAGATGAAACTTTAGAATGTTTAACTCATTTGAGTAAAATAGCAAATGATGATTGTCATATTGTCATAGTTGATAATAATTCTCTAACCACGTCTGAAGAGCAAAAACTGATGAACTATACAAAAGATATTATAAAGTTGCCTGAAAATATGGGTTTTGCAAAAGCAAATAATATTGGAGTAAAATACGCTAAAGAAAAATTTGATTCAAAGTATTATATAGTTATGAATAATGATGTATATATTGATGATAGTGAATTCTTGAAAAAAGTGGATAACGATTATAAAAAGTATAAATTTGATATGCTAGGTCCATCAATTGCTTCACCGAGTGGAGAATCAGTAAATCCATTTCCTGTCATAAAAGATTTGGATAATGTAAATAAACGCATAGTAAGAGCAAAAAATTAATAAAAATGTATGAAAACCCGCTGACTTATTTCATACTAGAAAACTATATAAAGATAAAACATAGAATAAAACAACCGATAATACTACAAAATGGGAATGAAATTGATATCAAATCTCCTTTACACGGATGTTGCATTATTTTCAGCAAACAATATCTTAAAAAATATAAAAATCCATTTTTCAATGAAACTTTTTGTTTCATGAAGAAGAATTTATATTCCATAGAGTTTTAAAAGCCAATCTTATTAGTTTATATGACCCAACCATAAGAATTTTTCATAAAGAAGGATCTAGCATAAAAAAAAAGCAACAAATCAATAAGATATAGCAAACTTTTTTAAACAAAAGGAATGTATAAAATCATTAGAGCTATTAAAAAATATATACAGGGGGAAATAAAAGATGAATAAAAAATATCAGTTATAGTCGCTGTTTACAACACCGAAAAAAATATCTGGATAGGTGTATTGAATCTCTTTTAAACCAAACTTATAAGAATATGGAACTAGTTATAGTTGAAGATTGTTCAACAGATTCGTCTAGAAAGCTACTAAAAAGTATAAAGAAAATAAAAATATAAAAAGTTTTTTACAATAGGGAAAATAGAGGACTTTCTTATTCTAGAAATTATGGCTTAAAAAAATCAACAGGCGATTTCATTGGTTATATTGATTCAGATGATTATGTAGAACCTGATTATTACGAAAAACTTATGAGTTCAATTAAAGACAATAAGTCAGACATTGCCATTTGTGATATAAAACTAGTTGATGAACAAACAAATAAAATTCAAAGATGCAAGTGTTATGCTAATGATTTTGATGTTTATAGTGTAGTAAACAATGGTTTTTGCAGCAAGTGCATGTAATAAATTATTTAAAAGAAAAAACATTGAAAAGTATCCTTTGCTGAAGGAAAGGTAAACGAAGATATTGCGGTTGTTATTCCTACTGTAATCCAAGCAAAAAAATATCTTATGCGGACACCTGTTATTTTTACGTACAACGTGGAGGCTCCATTCAAAATTCAAAATTTAGTGATAAGAGATTTGATATTTTTGATGGCGTAAAAACTACACTAGAAAAGAATTAAAAATGAACAAGATTATGAATTTTATAAAAATGCAATAGTTTATAATCAATTGATTTTATTATTGATGTTTGCGATTCCTAAAGAAAGAAACTTTATAAAAAGGTATAAGTTTTTAAAAAATTCAACGAATTATCTAAAGATTACAAGATTACAAAAAATACTAACTACCTAGAATATTTAGAAAACAGCAAAAGAATAAATCAAATATATTATAAAAATTTAGTAAGCCTTAATGAGAAAAAAATTATTCTTTTTGGATAATGTTTGGATTAGTTTCTATAAAACATTAAGATTTTTAAAACATAAAAAAAATAAGAAATTAATACCAAAATAGATATTCAATGTATAGAAAAGGCTGCTAAAAAACAAAAAAACTAGCCGAACAAGGTATTAAAATATCTGTAGTTGTTCCTAATTATAACTATTCAAATTACTTATATCAAAGAGTGTATAGTATTTTAAATCAAAATTATAAAATTCATGAATTAATAATATTAGATGATGCATCAAAAGATAATTCACTTTTCTATATAAAACAAATTGAACAAAAAATTAGTGGATTTGTAAATGTTAAAGTGGTTGTAAATGATATCAATAGTGGAAATGCTTTTAGTCAATGGCAAAAAGGAATAAATTTAGCCACTGGTGATTATGTTTGGGTAGCTGAAGCAGATGATTATGCTAAGAAAAACTTCTTAAATGAAGTTGTTTCTCCTTTGAAAAAAAAAAACAATAATATTGTTATTAGTTATGCAGATACAGGATTCATAGATTCTAACGGGTATATTACAAAGAATAGCTTAGTAGATCAAATAGATATTTTAAAAACAAATCATTGGAACGCTAGTTATGTAAATAAGGGGAATTTCTGAAATAAATTGCTATTCATATTTAAATTGCACAATTCTAATGTTTCTGGTACAATAATAAAAAAAGGTAATTATGATGAAATATTTGAAAGTGCAAAAAATTTCACCAATCAGGTGACTGGTTTACTTATTTAAACATTTTGAACTTAGGTGATATATCATTTATAAATAAGACGTTGAATTACTATCGAGTTCATGGAAACAATATAAGCCAAACCTTCGATAAAAAAGCTCATATTTTAGAAATTCAACGAATTTACAAATTTGTTAAAGAAAAATATGGAATAGATGATGAACAACAAATTCAAATGTATAATAGAATTAAATTTTTATGTAAAGTATGGAGTGTGAAGTTGAATGAAAAAGAAAATTAAAAAGGTTTTGTTGAAAGTAACACCTAATTTTGTATATAAAGCATATAAAAACAAAAAGATAATAAAAAAAAGTGAGTATTTATAAACATGCAGCAAGAAAGAAAAAATATTATTAATTCAAAAAAAAGTTTCTGTAGTTATACCTAATTATAACTATGAAAATTATATTGAAGAGAGAATTGATTCAATATTAATGCAAACTTATCCAATACATGAACTTATAATATTGGATGATTGTTCCACAGACAATTCGGTTAATAAAATAGAGGAGATAATAAAAAACATCCTGATGTTAACATTAAATTTGTTAAAAACGAAAAAATAGTGGTTCAGTATTTAGCCAATGGCAAAAAAAGCTTTTTCTTTGTCAACCGGCGATTATGTATGGATAGCTGAGGCAGATGATAGCTGTAGTCATTACTTTTTAGAAAATGTGATGAAAGGCTTTGATTCTCCAAATGTTGTTTTATCTTATGCAGAGAGTATGAGAATTGACGAAAATAATAGGATCATAAGTACATCTTGTCGTGATTGGATGCTTGCAGTAAGCTCAGTAAAATGGAACAAAAGTTATATCAATTCAGGAATAAATGAAATTCAAAACGCATTAGCAATTTGTAATACGATTCCTAACGTTTCGGCTGTAGTATTTAAAAAATCTAATCAAGTTGAAATTATTGAAGAAGCAAAAAATTTAAGATAAGTGGTGATTGGTACATTTATTATAAACTATTAAGTAATGGTGATATTGCCTATTGTAGCAAAAAAGTCTAAATTATTTTAGAAAACATTCAAAATCTACAAGCACTGTTGTATCTAGAGAGTTAGAAATAAGAGAACTTTTAACTATTCAATCAAAAATAAGAAAAAATTGTCATTTAAATAGTAATCAAATACATAAACAATCTTTTAGATATGGTGGCATAATTAATGAAACTTCAAATGAATTTAAGGAAGAGGTAAGCAGCATGATAGCAAAAAAAATTGCATGGATAATACCATCACCAATTAAAGGATCTGGTGGTATAAGAACTATGATTCAAAATGCAAACTTTTTAGTTAGACAAGGTTTTGAATGTGATATATATGTAGAAGAAGATTATGTTAACACCAACGAATCCATGAAACAACGAATAATTAATTTCTATGGCGAATGTTTATGTGATGTTTATGTTGGAATTGACTTTAAAAAAGAATATGATCTTGCTTTTGCAACCTATTCAATTAAAACACCAGACTATTTATACTATATGAAAAACAATGTCAAAAGAAAAGCATACTTTATTCAAGATTTCGAACCATGGTTTGAGCCTATGGGTGGTTTATACTTAGATATGGAACATACATATAAATATGGTTTAAATGGTGTAAGTATTGGTAAATGGTTAGCTTATAAACTTCAACACGAATTTAACCAACCAATGAATTATTTTAGTTTTGTGCTGATACTAATGTATATAAAAAGCTAGATAATGTCGAAAAAAGAGAATGCGGTGTGCTTTATATTTCAACCAGAAAAGCCAAGAAGATGTAGCAATATAGGAATAAGAGCTTTATTGCTAGTAAAAGCTTTAAGACCAGACGTTAAAATTTATCTATATGGTTCAGATGTCGATATAAAACTTGATGTTGAAATGGAAAACTTACATATAATGCCAATAGATAAATGTAATGAACTTTATAATAAATGTAAAGTTGGAGTTTGTATGAGTTCATCCAATCCATCGCGTATTCCATTTGAAATGATGGCAGCAGGATTGCCAGTAGTAGATTTATATCGTGAAAATAACCTATATGATATTCCTGAAGATGGAGTATTGCTAGCTGACACGTCTCCAGAAGCAATAGCAACAGCAATTATCAAAATTTTGGATGACGATAAATTGCAACAAAGCATGAGCAAAAAAAGGTTATGAATTTATGAAAAATTATCCAATAGAAAAGGGATTTGAAGAATTTTTATATTTTGTAAATAATATACTAGACGATAAAAATATTACTGACAATAATGTAAAGCCAAATATATAATAAAGAACCAATAATGGCTAGTAAAGAGGTAATAGATGCTATGGATATTATTAAAGAAACTCCAGTGACACCAAAAAAACACTTCTAAATCAGTTCGTTATATGATTCGTATAAAAAAGATTTATTAAAAGAAAATATACAAAAGTTATTAGAAAACTATTTAGAGTATAATATGAAAGGATCAAACCAGTCATGAAAAAATGCTAATAAAGATTTATCGAAAACTTCCATTAAGTTTTAGAAAAAAAATAAAAAGAATTTGTTAAAAAAAGATACCAATAAAGATAGATTAACGATTGATGATATTGTTAAAAAATCCCAAAAATACGATATAGTTTCATTTGATATATTTGATACATTAATAACTAGATGTATATATGAACCAGATGATGCATTTAAAATATTAGGTAACTTAATTAAAGATGAAAAATTTATTGAAAAAGAAAAAATTCCGAACAACATGCAAGAGAAAAACTTGGACATGATGTTAATCTAGATGAAATATATGACGAATACATGATTGAAAATAATCTTTCAAAAGAAGAAACTGACAAAATGAAAAGTAATGAGATAAATCTTGAAAAAAGATTTGTTAGTTCCAAGAAGAGATATGTGCACTTTACTTCAAGAATTGAAAAAGAAAAACAAAAAAGGTTATATTAGTAAGCGATATGTATTTACCCAAAAAAGTTATTGTTGATATTTTAAATAATTGTGGTTATAAAGATCTATATGATGCTTTGTATTTATCATGTGATGTTAATAAACGCAAGGACTCAAAAACTATGTGGACATTCTTAAAAAAGATACATCCAAAAGAAAAAATATTACATTTAGGTGATAATGATTTATCTGATGTACAATATCCAAAAGAATTTGGAATAGATACTTTAAAGATATACTCTTCAAAGGAGTTATTATCAAAATGTAGTTTATATCCATCATTAGAGGAATTGATAAATGATAGAACCCTAAGTGATTCAATTTTGCTTGGTTTAATTTTTAATAATAAAAATATTCAAGAGTCCATTTGCTGATTTATCAATAGATTCACTAGAAAATTTTTGCATATTCTTTTCATGCACCAATAATAACCGAGTTTTTAAAATTTGTTATTGACAGTGAAAAAGACAACTTATTGTTTTTAGCAAGAGAAGGTTATTATTTTTGCAAACTATATAAAGAATATTGTAAATTAAATAAAATTGAAGAAAAGGATTATTATTATTTCTAGCTTCTAGAAAAGCTACTAATACAGCAACAATAAATGGCGAAGATGACGTCTATAAATTATTAAATAATGATTATAATGGTTCAATACATAACTTTGTAAGTAAAAATTTTAATATTGAAATAAAAGAAGATTATGAAATATCTTTACCACAAGATTATGATAAAGCATATGTAACAATAAAGAAATATATAAAAAGAAATAATGAAAAGTGTTAAGAGTGAAAAAAGGTGCTATATAAAATATATTAAAGAGTTAATCCCAAATTATAAAAAAGAAGAACTAAATGTCGTTGATTTAGGCTATTCTGGAAGTATTCAATATAACTTATCAAAATTACTAGACAAACACGTTATTGGATATTATTTAACGAATTCTGATAGTGTTAAAAAAATATTATAGCGATAGTAAATTAAACTTCTATTTTGATATAAATGACGACAAGGAATTTGAAAAAATATATCATTATTCACTAATTCTTGAGTACTTTTTTTAACTGCTCCATATGGTCAATTACAAAGGTTTATTGAAACAAAAAAGGGAGTAAAACCAGAATATAATGAAGAAACGCTTGATGAAACAAAAAAAAAAAGCTTAAAAAGTTATTTATGATTCAATAATTGAGTACTTTAAAGATATAAATCGTCTTGAAAAATATTTACAATATTATCCAAGTAAGAGATTATTATGCAGAATTTACGTAGCAATGGTTGAATCAGGCATAATCTCTACAAACGTTAAAGATAAATTTGATTTTACTGATGCATATTGCAGTGATTCTGTAAGAAATGTTTTTAAAATTATTAGTAGATATTAATAAAACAATTTCTTTAATATTCCCAATTTAATAAAAGTATGAAAAAGAGGTAAAAAATGGAAAAAAAATAAAAACAAACAAGGAAAAATCAACATAAAACATTTAATAAATAATAATTATTTTTTGGCTGATAGTTATGTTCTTGATTAATTTTGGCATTATGATTGCGTTTAATCCAAAAAAATTCTATCATCATACTATTTATTTGCAGAAGATGGAGAAGTGTTTATTAACGGCTTTTTAAATAAAGGCTTATCGTCTTTGTTCATTACCTATGGTGGATATTTTAATTTCTTATCACGTATTTTTTGCAGCCATAAGTGTAACGTTTGCTAGAATCTTTAATAGTGTTGCAGTATTAACTATGTCGCAAAAACTATTATCAATGATTTTTAGTTCATTTGTGTGTACTTATTTTGTATCTGATACATTTAAGAGTATTATCAAATCAAGAACAAAAAAGAATTGCAATATCTCTTGTCTCACTCGTTCTTATTTCCAATTTTGCATGGCTATTTTATAATGGAGTATCAATTCATTGGTGGTGAGGAATTTTAATTTTTCTTATAAGTTTAAATATACTTAATGGAGAGTTACCATCCTATAAAATTCTTCCAATTCTTTTGATTTCTATTTTGAGTAGTCCATCAGGATTAATAATTGCCTTTGCACTAGGATATTATCTTTTAAAAAAATAGATTTCAAAAATCTTTAAAAGCATAATTTTGAAAAGTATAGTAAGAGTGAAATAATTAAAATTTTATTATTGGTATTAGCTCTAGCTGTTCAATCATATGCAATACTTTTTTAACAGATGTTAATACAATAGTAAAACCACAATTGACGATTGATAGAATTGGTAATCTATTATACTATTCGTATTTGCTATCTATTTCATCAGTCAATTTCTTATTTGGCAGTCTAGGATATTTAAGACTTGCTAATGTTGGATTAAATACCATTTTCGGAATATTGTTATGGATTAGCATTTTATACTTTGCGGAACGTAATGGAAAAATTGAAATATTTTCTATTTGGGCTGGGATCTATATTCTTTCTATATTTTATGATTAATTATAAAAATGATGATTTTGTTACATATTATCAAGAAATGATAAGCACAAGTTATCAGATATGGTATCATGCGTTGCCTGCCATAATTGCTTTCTTTACTTTTTGCATATGTATTACTTCAAACAGTGATTTTAAAACACCAGTGGTTCAATACGCCATTCTTTTTTATTCGTTTTAATCTCGACTATAACTTGTGTAAATCATCCAGAACTAAATACAGCAAAACAACTTGAAAAGGTAAGTAAATATGTAGATTATTCTAGTAAACAATATGTGCATATTAAAATTAGTCCAGACTTTTTAAATTGGTATGTGACAGTTCCGGTAAAAAAAAGAGTATTGCGAGGTGAATGATTGTGTTTCAAAAAGTACAAGAGTCAAGCAAGATTTCTAGTAGTAGGAGGAAGTAGCACATTATTAGATTTTATTATATACATGTTATTGTCAACCAAGTTAAATATAACCATTTCTAAATTTATTTCCATGACAATTTCAAGTATATATTCTTTTCTAATCAATAAAAATTGGACTTTTAATAATAAGAATAAAATAACTTTTATACTAACTTTTAAGTATATTTTATGTGTATTTATCAATATTTTGTAAATACTACTTCTAATACTTTAATATTTAATTTAACAAATAACAAAATTATTTCATTTCTTTTGCAACAGGAATAGCAATGATTGTAAATTATACTATACAAAAGAAAATAGTTTTTAAGGAGGACCAATAAAAATGAAGTATTCAATAATATTACCATGCTACAACGAAAGTGAATCTCTAGATGATCTAATAAAAATAATTAAAAAATTTCCTAAAAAGTATAAATGTGAATTTATTTTAGTAGAAAACGGATCAACTGATGATAGCAAAAAATTCTTTGATACTTGTGAAGCTTTTGATGATAAATATATTAGAAAAGTTTATGTTAAAAAAGAATCAAGGTTATGGATATGGAATTATTCAAGGACTTAAAGAATCAAGAGGAGAGTATGTTGGATGGTTGCATTCAGACTTGCAATATAATCCGATGGATTTGACATCATTCTTTGATTATATAGAAAATCATTCAGGAGAAAAACTTTTATTAAAAGGAAAACGAAAGAATCGCAAAACAGTAGAATACATTTTCACATTTGGAATGGGTGTTTATGATTCACTTCTATTTAGACATAAAATGTCGAATGTTATGGCAATGCCTGTAATATTTAATAAAGAACTTTTTAGATTATATTGATAAGTTTCCATATGATTATACAATAGATATTTTTATATATGGGCTTGCACTAAAAAGATTATAATGTTGTTCATTTACCAATATATTTGAAAAATAGAGAAAAAGGTGTTTCTTCTTGGAATACTGGATTTGTATCAAGAATTAAACAAAGTAAAAAATGATTGATGGCAGTCGATATGTAAAAAAAAGAGTTGAAGGAGATAAACTAATATGGAAAAAAATAAAATACATTTAATTATGCCCATGGGAGGCGCAGGATCTAGATTCTTTAAAAATGGATTTGTAATGCCAAAACCATTAATCGAAATAAATGGTTATCCTTTTCCTTTATTGGGCTACTTTATCAATAAGCAAATTTGTTGATGTAAAGGATATTACTTTTGTTGTATTAAAACAACATATAGAAGAATTTAAAATAGATGAGGTTATAAAAAAAAATTTTCCAGAAGCTAAAATAGAAGTTATACCAGAGCTTTTAAATGGAGCTGTATTAACTTGTATGCATGGTGTTCAAAGTATTAATGATGATTTACCAATTATATTTAATGATTGTGATCATATGTTTACTTGCAAAGATTTCTATTCATTCTGTGAAAAAGGAATCTTTGATATGCCAGATGGAGCATTATTAACCTTTGAATCAAATGATCCAAAAATATTCTTTTTACAAATGGATGAAACAGGTAATGTTATACACACAGTAGAAAAACAAGCTGTAAGTACTCATGCTATATGTGGCGCTTACTACTTCAAAAAATAAAAAAACTTTTTGGAATGTGCCAATGAATATTTAGATAAATGTAACTATAGTGAATACTATGTAAGTGGAGTATACAATATTATGGCTGAACATAAAATGCGTATTGATAACTTTACTTGTGATATGCATTTACCATTTGGAACACCAGATGAATACTACGCAGCTGAGAAATCAGATGAATTTGAGAGGATGCTTAAAAATGATTTACTTAATTATTGCAATAATTACTATTTTAATTGCTAATATTTTAAAAAGTACTTAGACAGTCTTTGTTTATTGATTTGTATGACGACTCCAACAAAAAAAAAATTGACCCAAGCACTTTCTGTTAGTAATTTAATAAATTATATTATTCCATTTAAACTTGGCTATATTTATCGAGCATATTTTACTGGAAAAAAGATGAAGTATGGAATATCATATTCTATAGCAACTATCATTGTAGAGATTATTCTTGATTTTATCTGTGTTTCGATTATATATTTAGTTTTCCTACTATGTGGAATTGATTCATTTAAAAATATTTTATTCTACGTTATATCATTAGGGTGCTTTTAATTGTTGGAATAATATTAAAAGTATTCAAAAAACAAGTAAAAAAAAACAATATATAATATTGCCCATCTATTTAACAAAAAACATAGAATTAAAACTATTAAAATCGTCATGGTTTACAATTATTTCGTTTGAAAATATCGTAACAAAAAGTCAATAAGTTAAAACTTGGTATATATTCAATTTGTATGTGGTCTTTAAACATATTATCTTGTTATTATTTAGGCAAATCACTTTTAAATGAAACAAATTTAATTGATACGTTTAATTTGTATTTTTTCTTATGGTGGAATGCGTACAAGTCTAATTAAAAACTTAAATATGTTAGGAATAAATATGATAGTTTATATAATATTAAGCAACATTTTGTTGTTTGCAGTATCGTTTTTTGTTCACTAAAACAAAAACAAAAAACATGAAGAGTTGTTGCCACATGCTAATTTGAATGATAGATTAAACTTCCTTGAGTTATATTTTAACAATAATGATGATTCAGAATATTTTAAAAAATATTTAGAGATTAATAATGATGTTGCAATAATTGAAGACTATTCTGCGGGTTCTAATGCAACAACAATGTTGTGTAGTAAGGATGGAAAATTATTTTATCGAAAATATTCTTTTTGGAAAAGATGCCGATAAACTAAAAAGATCAAATCGATTGGATACATGCTCACGAGAAAAAAAGTTAACTCTGACAAAAATATCAAATGAATACTACAAAAAGGAGTTTGCTTTTATGATATGCCATATGTAGCGGATGCAGTGACATGCTTTAATTACGTCCATACAACTCCATTTAAAGAAGCGTGGAATACAATAAAGCAAGCATTGGATGATATTTACAAGAATCTACATACAGTTAATAAGAGAATAGCTGATAAAGAAACTATTGAAAAGTACTGCGATACTAAAGTATTAAAAAATATTGAAAAAATTGAAAATGGTGAATATATTAAGCCACTTCTAAAATATGATTATATTTATATAAATGGTAAAAAATATCCAAATTTAAATCACTTTTTAAAAAATATTTGAATAAAGAATATTTATATGAGGTATTTAAAAGTGATAATTATTCAGATATTCACGGAGACTTTACAATCGAAAATATTATTTGTATAAAAAATAGTAAATCTAAAAAGAACTTCTATATAATTGATCCTAATACTGGAAATTTACATGATTCACCATATCTAGACTATGGTAAATTACTTCAATCAATTCATGGTGGTTATGAGTTTTTAATGAATACTAAAAAAGTATCTTATCATGATGATAAAATAGAGTTTTTATTTACTAAATCATCTACTTACTATAAATTATTTGATGAAGTAGTCAAATATTTAGAAAAAAAGATTTGGTGAAGAAGGTTTAAAAAGTATTTTTTTATCATGAAATTATCCATTGGTTAAGATTAATGCCATATAAAATCGAAAAAAAGAATGCTGAAAGATCGTTGTTATTCTATGCAGGATTAATAATGGTTGCATCTGATGTAGAGGAAAGGTTTGAAAAATAATGAAACTAGCAATATTTGACATGGATGGAACTTTATATAATACCAATGACGTTAATTACTTTGCTTATAAAGAAGCATTAAATACATTTGGTGTTGATCTTGATTATGATTATTATTGCAATTATTGTAACGGAAGACATTATAAAGTTTTTATTCCGCCACTTGTTGATAATGATGAAGAGAAAATAGAAGAAGTGCACAAAATAAAAAAGAATGCTTATTCAAAATATTTAGATAAAGTAAAAAGTAAATGAAAGACTTTTTGATATTATAAGACTAATAAAAGATGAGTATAAAATAGTCTTAGTAACAACAGCTTCTAAAAAAAAATACTGAAGAAATACTTAAATATACAAAAAAATAGAATTATTTGACGATATCATAACTGCTGATGATATATCAAAACCAAAACCAGATCCTGAGGGATTTAACTTAGCTATTCAAAGGTTCAATGTTGATCCTAAAAATGCAATTATATTTGAAGATGCCGAAGTAGGGATTGAAGCGGCTAGAAAAACAGGTGCTGTAATATTTAAAGTTGAAAAATTCTAAAAAAATTATAATATATTGATGATATATTATAATTTTTTTTACTAATGGAGGAAGTATTATGGAGTGTATTAACAAAATGTATGAGAGGTTTAAAGATATAGTTGTTAAGGTATTTACATCTAAATTCTTATATCTTGCTATATCTATAATTTCTATTATAGTTTACTACTATAATCTACTTGTAAATAATATTAAAAATTAAAAATTAAAATTATGATTATTATGTATGGTTTATTATTATTATAGGTTTATTAATTATTGCCTCCATAATAATATATTATATTTTAAAACATACTGATTTAAAACTATATAAGAAATATTTCTTAGTAGCTATTATCTTATCAAGTTTTTATGTTTTTACACCTCCAATGTTTACTCAAAGTGATGAAACATTTCATTATATACGAGCTTATCAAATAGCTGATGGTCATTTGATATCCAAATATGATTCTAAAGGTAGGGTAACTGACAAACTTCCTAAAAGTATAAAAACAACCATTTTTGATGATAAAGATAAATATCCTGAATATCGTACTTATGCAGATACAGATAAAGCATTAGGTATAAAGCTGGATAAAAATGTTAAATCAAAAACTTATATTCACTGTGCAAGTTATGTATTTTTAGATTATATTCCAGCTGTTATTGGAATGAAAGTAGGAATGCTTTTAAATTTAAGTCCATATGTCATTGGCGTTCTTGGAAGACTTACTAACATGCTTATTTGTACACTTATTTTTTGCTTTGGGCTTAAAAGAGGCTTCCATATGCTAAAAACCATGATGCTTTTGCTTTTATGTCCAGTAGTTTTAGCATACACTTCGTCAATAAGTGCTGATACTGTTATAAATTCGGTATCATTCTTATTTATCGCAACTATCTTAATGCATATAAAAACCAAGAAACAATTATGTATAAAGGATTATATTGAACTAATTTTAATGATTATTATTATATCCGTTTGTAAAACAACTTATTTACCATTAATTGGTTTAATAATATTGCTACCAAAAAGAAAACTTTGACTCTACAAAGAAAAGAATCTTATCTATAGTTTTATTAATCATTCTTGGACTTGTATCAAGTATCACATGGATGAAAGTTGGTGGAATAAGTATTGCTTCTGAAGTAGGAAATCATAATTTTATTGAAACTATTGTTATTTATTTTAATAAACTTATAAATACGATATTTAATGAAGGATTATCATACATCCAAAATATATTTGCAGGCGATTATTTCTATCAAAAGACAAGTTACGCCAGCAGGAATACTTCCAATTATATATTTATTTATTTTTTATCTTTTCATATTTAACTGAAGAAACAAATGTAAAAATTGAAAAAATTCTATAAAGTAGTTGCTGGTTTAATCAGACTTTAATATTCTTGCTTATTATGTATGCTTTATATGCTGCAGCTCAAAAGAATAAAACAATGTTTATTTATGGTGTTCAAGGAAGATATTTTATTCCAATTATGTGGCTTGCACCAATATTTATAAATAAACAAATACTAAAATTAAAAAACACAAATGTTTTCTTTATTGCTAGTATTTTGATAAACATTTCCATAATTCTTACTATATATGTTTCTTTTATAGGATAATTTGGTATAATAAAAATAGATTGAGAGGATTAGTTGTATGAAAAAGAATCCAAAAGTGTTATTGATTATACCGGCATATAATGAAGAGAAAAAACATTCTTACAGTATATAAAAATATATGTGATTATAATAAAAAAGCTAAAACTAAATTGGATGTTGTATTTATAAATGACGGAAGCGTTGATGCAACAGAAAAAAAAATATTATGTGAAAATAAAATTAATCATATCAAATTGATACAAAACTTAGGAATAGGTGGAGCTGTTCAAACAGGATATAAATATGCTTTATATAATGATTATGATATCGCTATACAATTTGATGGAGATGGACAACACAACGTTAATTATGTTGAAGCATTAATTAAACCGATATTAGAAGAAAATGTTGATATGACAATTGGATCAAGATTCATCGATTCTTCATCAAGTGAATTTAAGTCGTCATTTTTAAGAAGAGTAGGAATAAAACTGATTTCATCATGTATTCATTTTAAAACTAGAGTTCGTATATATGATACAACAAGTGGGTTTAGAGCATCTAACAAAAACGCTATCGCGATGTTTGCAATTCATTATCCACTTGAATACCCAGAACCAATATCTTCTGTAGATGTTATCTTAAGTGGCATGAAAATAAAAGAAGTTCCTGTAAGTATGAACGAAAAGACTTGCCGGTAAATCATCTATAAACTCATGGAAAAATATCTATTATATGGTAAACGTTGTCTTATCAATTCTTTTTTAAGAAAGAAGGGTAAATAATGAGTGTTAAGTTACGAATTGCTTTATTCATATTTTCAATTATATGGTTAGTTATAATCTTAAATCTTTTAAAAAAGAAATAAATTACCAATAAAATATTCCTTAGTTTGGATTATTGCTATATGTGTACTTCTTATAATATCTTTAGTTCCATTCATCCTTGAGTTTTTTTGCTAAATCATTTGGATTTTTAACGATGGCTAATTTAGTTATAGGTATTATGATAACACTTCTTTTAGGAATAACTTTAATTCTTACAGTTATCATATCTCAACAAAAGAAACAAATAACGATGCTTATTCAAGAAGTTTCGATTATTAAAGGTGCTAAAGATGGAAAATAGAAAAAAAAAAGATTTTATTTGGAATTTTATTGGTTCATCAATTAACTCTTTTTAATTCCCTTTTTTTATGATTGCAATTAATCACATAAATTTAAAAAAGTGAAGCAGGAGTTTTTACATTTGCTTATTCCTTAATATGCTTATTTTTTTATTCTTTCAACGTTTTATAATCGTGTATATCAAATAAGCAATTATGAGAAATACACACCTAAAGACTTTATTGATTTTCGTATACTTACAAGTATTTTAACTATTATTATAGTAACCATTTTTTTCATTTATAAATAACTATAATTTCTTTTAAAATAGGGGTAATTTTACTTATATGTTTATTTAGAATGATCGAATCGATAAGTGATGCTGTTTATGGAATATTACAAAAAAAATAATCAATTATATAAATCAGAATATCACTTACTATTAAAGGGATAGTTGGAATTATCGCTTTTGTGATTACGGATTTACTGACAAAGAGTATCTTGATTTCATTAGTAAGTTTAATAATTATAAATGCTTTTACTTTTCTTTTTACTTTTGATATAAAAAATGCCAAAGAGTATATTTATGGAATATTTAATTTTGATAATTTAAAAAAGATATTAAAAGATACTTTACCAATATTTATCTATTCTTTTCTAGCGATGTATGTGGCTAATTCAAGCAAGTATATACTTGATTATTTTGATACAGCGGAAGCTCAAAATATTTTTGAATTATTCATGCCATCAACAATAATTGATTATGTTCAAGTTATATAGTTGTACCAATAATAACAAGTTTAAACAACTTATTTAAAAATAAAAATATAGATAAATTTAATAAAATGGTAAGAAATATGATGCTTTTTTAATATTTATTGGTGTTCTTGCTTTTGTCTTTGTGGACTTACAATTGGAATTCCTGTACTTAATATCATGTATGGAATAAATTTAAACGCTTATCGAATTCATTTAGTAATTGTTCTTATTGGAGCAACATTTTTATACACTTGCAAATGTCTATTCACAAGTACTAATTTTATTAAATGTTCATAAAGAACAAACTATAATATATTTAATTATGACAGTTATATCAACTATTATTTGTTATGTATTGATAAGTGCTTTTAAACTCACTGGTGCAATATATGCATATCTCATATTTATGGCAATTTTATTGATAATGTATTTATTCTTGTATTATAAAACTCTAAACAAATATAAAAGGAATTGATTTTATGAAATTAGTAAGTATTAATACAGTATGTAATGGGTCAACTGGTAAAATCATGGGTAGCATTTCAAGAGAAGCAAGAAATGATGGTTTTGAAGTGTTTTGCATTTATGGAAGAAGAAAAGGCTATACTGATATACCTTGTAAAAAAAATAGGCGGACCTTTTTCTTTCCTTTATCATGTATTTATAACAACTATCTTTGATGCTCATGGTCATGGTTCATATTTTAAAACGAAAAAGAGTTAGTTCGTGAATTAAAAAAAATCAATCCTGATATCATTCATCTACATAATATTCATGGTTATTACATCAACTATAAAATCTTATTTGACTATTTAAGAAATGAATATCAAGGAAAAATATTTTGGACTTTACATGATTGTTTACCAATGACTGGCCATTGTGCATATTTTGACTATATCCACTGCGATCGTTGGAAGAAAGGCTGCCATGACTGTCCAAATAAGAAAAAATATCCCATAAGTTTAGTTTTTGATCGTTCAAAAAAAAAAGAATTATGAAGAAAAGAAAAAAATTATTTGCTGATCCTAGAATAACTATCATAACACCATCAATTTGGCTTCAAGATATTGTATCTAAGTCATTTTTTAAAAATATGTAATGTAAAGGCAATAAATAATGGAATTGATTTAGAAATATTCAAACCTAAAAAAAGATAAAGCTATTTATGATAAATACAATATTCCTAAAGATAAAAAAGTCATTTTAGGGGTAGCAAGTATTTGGGAGAAACGTAAAGGATTTGACGATTTTTTATCCTTAGCTGATAAAATAAGTGATGAATATGTTATAGTCTTAGTAGGCTTAAATGATAGACAAATAAAAAGAAGTAGAAAACTATAGGAATATAATCCCTATAAAAGAACGGAAAATCAAGTTGATTTAGCCACTCTTTATAGCCTTTCTTATTGTCTTTTAAATCCAACATATGAAGATAATTACCCAACAGTAAATATTGAAGCTCTTGCATGCCATACAAGAGTGGTTTGTTATGATACTGGAGGTTGTGTGGAACAAGCTAAAAACAAGAATGTCTATCTAATAAAAAACAAGGTAAAGAAAAAATATTAAAAATGTTTTAAAGACAATTTATTCACTTAAAGAATATCAAGAATATGATACATCCCTTTATAGTGATAAACTCTTTGCTAAAAAAAATTATTGAAGAATATAGAAAGTAGTTGGTTTTATGAAGGTCCTATATTATACAAATATACCTGCACCTTATCGAGTAAAATTTTTTTAATCAATTAAGTAAACATGTTGATTTAACTGTTTTATTTAATGGAGATAGATCAGAATCTTATCGTAATAAAGAATGGTTTAAAAATAATAACTTTGAATTTGAGTTTATAAATCTAAAAAAATTGCTTTATTTCAATTGAATAAACTTCTTAATGAAAACAATTATGATGTTGTAATAATCGGAACATATGCTAATATGAATGGAGCAATACTAAATATTTTACTTAGACATAAAAATATTAAATTCTTTTTAAACGCTGATGGTGGAGTAGTTCCTAAAAAAGGAAACGTTTATCTCTAAATATTTAAAAACAAAATTTATATCAACAGCATCATATTATCTAAGTACTGGAAAAACAACTAATGAATATCTTTTAAATTACAATGCTCGTTTAGAAGATATTTATATTTATCCTTTATCATCTATTGAAAAAAAGCGATGTTTTATTACTTCCAATGAAAATGGAAGAAAAACTTAAACTAAGAAAATCTGCTGGATATAACTATAAAAGATTATTTGTAAGCGTTGGTTCATTTATTGAAAGAAAGGGTTATGATCTGTTTTTAAATTCTCTTTTAATTAACAATAATGAAAGAAATGGTTATATAATCATTGGTGGTGGAGAAGAAAAAGAAGACTACGAAGACTTTTTAAAAAGAACACAATATCAAAAATGTTCATTTTATTGATTTTTGCGATAAAGAAAAAAGTATTTGAATATTATAAGATGAGTGATGTATTCTTTTTTCCATCAAGAGAGGATATTTGGGGACTCGTAATAAATGAGGCTATGAGTTGTGGGTTACCAGTAATTGCAACTTTTGAAACAGCATCAGCTAGAGAGTATTTAAAAAGTCAACTTTACCAATGTGATAATATTCGTGCACTTTCTAAAAAAATAAATGAATATTCATTAAAAAGTGCCTTGGACATTTATAAAGAAGGATTAAACAATTTAGAAATAAGTTCTAAGTATACGATTGAGAACATGGTTGATAAACATTTAAAAAATATTTGAGGAGGTAAAAAACGTGAAAAAAAAAATTAGTATTATAACAGTTTGTTATAACTCTGTATCAACAATTGAAGATACGATAAAATCTGTTTTAGCACAAAAAATATGATAACTATGAGTATTTAATAATTGATGGATTAAGTAAAGATAACACATTAGATATCGTAAAAAAGTATGAAAGTAAATTTAAAGGAAAAATGAAAGTTATCAGTGAAAAAGATAAAGGTTTATATGATGCGATGAATAAAGGAATAAAACTTGCAACTGGGGGATATTATTGGTATTATAAATTCTGATGATGTTTTGATTGATGAACACGTTTTTTGAAAAAATTAATAGTTCTTATACCGATGAAACTGATGTTTTATATGCTAATCTGATTTACTGTGATTCGACACTAACTCATCCAATAAGAGATTATATAAGTGGTAAAAGAAAAAAAAAATGAATGGTGTCCAGCACATCCAACTATGTATATAAAAAAAGAAGTGTATTTGATAAAGTTGGTTTATACAACTTAAACTATAAAGTGTCATCTGATTATGATATGATGGTAAGAATTAATAAAGAAAATTTTAATTTTACTTATTTAAATGATTATTTAGTATTAATGCGCTTAGGCGGAGTAAGCAATGGTTTAAAAAGGATATGTAAACAATTTTAAGGATGCATATAGGATTTTAAAGGACAATAATATATCACTTCCATTTCTTAGAACATTAAAAAGAAGTTTAAAAACTGTTTTTCAATATTTAAGAACATATTTTAACAAGCCAAAAATTGACTTAACAAGCCAAAAATAGTAGAATAAGCAAACAAAAGGAGAGGTAATTATGTACCAAAGCGGTGGTTCCGAAAGAGATTCAGATGCAGAGCGTATGATAGCTAATGAAATGAGAATATTAGAAAGTCCAAATTTTACAATATGCTTTAGGATTAAGTGGTGATGAATTGGGATATATTGCTTATGCAGTTAAATTACATGCTTTAAGTGTAGCTAGACAAATTATTAGTAATGATGAAGTAAATAAATCATATCAACAAGCCGAAGCAGAATTAAAAAAGCCATACCAACAAGAAGAAACAAAAAAATTGAACTTGTCCAATCCAAGTGAAGAGAATTAATTGCAATACGTAAGTCATATAAAAAAAGTAGATGCTAATATCTATTTTTTTTTTGTTATAATTATTCAAAGGATGGTGTCTCATGAAAAAGAAAAAAAAAGTTTTATTTGTTTCCAGCATTGGTGGACATTTAACTCAATTACTAAATTAAAACCTTTATTTAAAGATTATAATTATTTATTAGTAACTGAAAAATCAAGATGTAACACTTAATTTAAAAGATAAATATAACGTGGTGTTTTTCAAATATTGTAATAAGAAAAACTTTTTAAAATACTTTTTTATAAATGTATTAAATGCCTTTCATTCAGTATTTTTATTTTTTAAATTTAGACCAGATGTAATTGTAACTACAGGTGCAAATACATGTGTTCCTTTTATGTTATATGGGTTTTATTTTTAGAAAAAAGTCATTTATATTGAATCATTTGCTAAACAAGAAGGAAAAACTTTATCAGGAAAACTTGTTTATCCAATTGCAACTCATTTCATAGTTCAATGGGAATCGATGAAAAAATATTATCCTAAAGCTATATATATAGGAGGTATTTATTAATGATATTAGTAACACTTGGAACTCAAGATCAAAAGTTTTATAGACTTTTTAGATTGTATTGAAAAATCTAAAATAAAAGATGAAATAATCGTTCAAGCCGGAGGTTCATCTGATTATGTAAGCAAAAAAATGAAAATCTTAAAATTTATAAATTATGATGAGATGAATAAACTTATAGATGAAGCAGATTTAATAATAACTCATGGAGGAACAGGAAGTATTTTAACTCCATTAAAAAAAGTAAAAAAAAGTAATCGCGATGGCTAGATTAGAAAAATATGGTGAACATATAAATGATCATCAAAAAAGAAATAGTTTCTCTTTTTAAAAAAGAAGGATATATTTTTAGAGTACAGCAAAAGTAGATGAAAATCAAAAGTAAAAACAATTACATTTACAACAATAACTTTTGAAACATGAATTAAAAAAACTTAATCAAACAAGTATACTTACATATGAAATAACAAATAATTCAAGTAACTATGATGCAAAAGTAACAGTTACATGTGTACCAAAAAGAAGGTACAACAACAAAATACACAAGTATCAAAAATAAATTAGATAATGATGCAACAGTTGTCAAAGCAAAAAGAAAGTTAAATGGAACATTAACAGTAACATTAGATAAGGCTAGCAACAGAAAGTGTTACCGAAGAATATACATGTAAATTAGAATTTAATGCCGTAGAAAGAGATACACTAGGAAGTAATATACCAACACCAATATCATTTGAAAGTGACAGTTGGTCTACAATAGCAGCAAATGTAAAATCAGGAAATACAAGTAAATATAATGTAGGAGATACAAAAGGATGTAGACTTAGGAGCTCTTGGAAAACATATGGTGCGTATAGCAAATATGAGTGCATGTACAACTGAAACAAGTGAAACAGCATGTGGATTTGTAGTAGAATTTGCTGATATAATAACAACCCATCCCATTTCAATAGCACAAATACAAATATAGGAGGATGGAAGGATTCCGAATTGCGTACATATGTAAATGGAACGATATATAATGCCCTTCTTCAAGTGAATTGCAAAATGTAATTATAACAACCAAAGTGATATCAGGACATGGAAATACATCAGGAGAAGAAAACTTTGAGACTCAAGATAAATTATAATCATAATGGTAAATGAAAAAAAAGAAATTAATAATAAGTTTAGCATTAATGAGTATTTTACCATTTAATGTTTATGCTTATTCAAATTATATATATGCTGGTGGAGATAATATTGGTATCGAAATATCTTCTAAAGGAGTAATGGTTGTTGGTTTTTATGAAAATTTAGAGATTAATAATAAAATAAAAGTAGGAGATTATATTGAAAAGTAAATGGAAATGTAGTTTCTGATATTGATAATTTAGTAAACCTTGTAAATAAGTATCAAACAGATGGTAAAAATAACTTTAACCTTAAGAAGAAAAAAAATAAGACATTTGATATTGAATATGAATTAATAAAAACTGAAGATAAGTATAAAACAGGACTTTTTTGTTAAAGATTCTATAAGTGGAATTGGAACACTTACTTATGTTGATCCAGAAACTAAAATATATGGTGCTTTAGGCCATGAAATAATTGAATCAAACTCTAAAAATGTTGTAGATATTGACGGATTCATTTTTGAAAGTAATGTTTCTAGTATTGATAGGAGTTTTAATGGACATCCAGGCACTAAAAATGCAAGATTGAATAAAAATAATAAGTATGGAACGATTGAGAAAAATACTAATAAAGGAATATATGGAAAGTACAACAATGAAAAAGAATGTTTCTTTAGTAGAAGTTGGAGAAAAAAGAAGATTTAAAATTGGGTGAAGCAACAATAAGAACTGTACTTGATAATAAAGAAATTAAAGAATATAAAATAAAAATAACTAAAATTGATAAAAAAAAAGCGATACTAAAAATATTTATTTTGAAATCACTGATGATGAACTTTGTAAAACTGGGGGAGTAATCCAAGGGATGAGTGGATCACCAATACTTCAAAATGGGAAAAATCTTTGGAGCTGTTACCCATGTTGTAGTTGAAAATGTAAAATCAGGATATGGAATATTTATTACAACAATGTTAAATGAAGGAGAAAAATAATACATTTAATGATATAATTACTACAAGAGGTGTAGTTATGAATAAATGTATAATCGGGATTTTACCTTCATATTATTGTGAGAACGAAAAATCCATACTCAGAATATTATAAATATAATTGCATATTTGCAAGAAGAATACTCGAAAGCCGGTGGAGTTCCTGTTGGAATGATGTTTAATGGAAATAAACTTGATTATAAAGTTTTAGATCTATATGATGGATTTTTAATTACTGGTGGAAATAAGATAAATGATTTTGTATATGAAATACTTTATTATGCTTATGAAAACAATAAACCGGTTTTAGGTATTTGTATGGGAGCTGAATCTATAGATGTTTTTAGTTTGCTACTTGACTCTATTGAAAAAAATGGTGGAGAAGTAACTCGTGAAAAAAATAGAAACTTACTACAAAACAATTAAAAGAAAAGTATGGCTCCGCTTTAAGAAGATTAGATCCAGGAAACATTCATAATAATAATATAATTGACGGGAATATTGAAGCAACCAAACATGAAATAACTATTGTTTCAAATACGATCGCTAGCAAAATATTTCCCGATAAAATTTTAGTTCCGAGTATGCATAACTATGATTTTCACGCTGTTGGAAGTCACTTTAAGGTAAGTGCAAAAAGCAAGCGATGGTGTAAGTGAAATCATTGAATGTGTTGATCCAAATAAATTTATTTTTGGAGTTCACTTTCATCCAGAACTTATTAAAACAGAGGTGTTCAATTATTTTATTGATCGTGTAAAAAAATAGTTAATAAAGAAAATGTAAAGTGCTATTAAAAGTGTAAACAATCGACAAAATATTTGTTATAATATACCTAGAATAGAGGGTATGATATGAATACACAATTACTAACAGATAATGGCGTAGATATTAATCACGCATTAGAATTACTTGGAGATATGGAAATGTTTAATGACACGTTAAAAAGACTTTTTAGAGGAAAGCAAAACGCGTATTCCAAACATAATTTCAAGTTTTAAT